>ERZ838483.6-NODE-6-length-294805-cov-62.249167_pt1 | contig 294805 bp, 270 predicted proteins | sample MGYA00519939_ERZ838483 | MGnify/ENA primary metagenome ERZ838483 (study PRJEB31850, sample SAMEA3708836) | human gut metagenome | biome: human gut; feature: human-associated habitat; material: faeces | place: China | collected 2014 ...
ACGCCGCCGAGGTGCGCCGCATCATCGACGAGACCCGCGCGGAGATGGGCGAGTAGGTCTCATCCGGAACCATAGATGCCGGCATGGCGGCCGTGCGGGTCTTCGCGTGTGCGTTGCCCCGCGCGGCCGCTGCCTATTCGGCGCAACGTATCCTCGGCTCTCCTCGCCGTCACCTAACCTGCACACCACTTCGCGCTCACGGAACGAAGGCGACGTGTGGGCGGGAGGCGACTCGCGCGACGGCAGATGCCGCATAGCATAGAACGAGCCGCATTTTGTGGCTCACACGGCAATTTGAGGGAGGATCGTCATGAAGTTCTTTATCGACACGGCGGACTTAGACGAGATCAAACAGGCGGAAAGCTGGGGCGTTCTCGCCGGCGTCACCACCAACCCGTCGCTCTACGCAAAGACGGGCGGCAAGCTTGCGGATTTCGAGGACCACATGGTCAAGATCTGCAAACTCTGCGAGGGGCTGCCCGTCTCGGCGGAGTCCCAGGCAAAGACCACCGAGGGCATGATTGCCGATGGCGAGCGCCTTGCTGCTCTTGCACCCAACATTGTGGTCAAGCTCCCCATCTGCGAGGAGAGCCTGCCTGCCACGCACACGCTTGCCAAGGAGGGCATCCGCGTCAACATGACGCTGGTCTTCTCGGCGCCCCAGGCATTGCTTGCCGCCTCCGCCGGTGCCCGCTACATCAGCCCCTTCGTGGGTCGCTTCGATGACATTGGAGACGACGGCATCCAGCAGCTGGCAACCGTGGTGCAGTGCGTCAAGAACTACACCTACGGCTACTGGGACGAGGAGGACGGCCCCGAGATCATCACCGCCTCTGTGCGTACCCCCAACCACGTGACGCAGGCGGCGCTCCTTGGTGCCGACATCGCCACCGTGCCCTTTGCTGCGCTCAAGAAGTGCCTACGCCACCCGCTTACCGACCAAGGTCGCGAGCGCTTCGACGCAGATTGGGCTAAGGTCACAGGGGAGCAGGCCTAGCCACAACCGTCTCGAGAGGAGACACATGAGCATCACCAAGACGACGCACGAGGCGCGGCTCATCGCCAACTCGATGCGCCACGACATCATCACCATGGTGTCGAAGGCAAAGTCGGGGCATCCCGGTGGATCGCTGTCATGCACGGACATCCTTGCGACGCTGTTCTTCACCGGTGTGATGAGCTACGACGAGAATGACCCCTCAAGCCCCGAGAGGGACCTCCTCATCCTCTCCAAGGGCCATGCGGCACCGGCGCTCTACGCGGCCTTCCATCAGCTTGGCTGGGTTCGCGATGACGAGCTGGGAACGCTTCGCCAGCTTGGAACGCGCCTGCAGGGTCACCCCGACAGGAACGCGCTGCCGGGCGTCGAGGTCTGCTCTGGCTCCCTGGGGCAGGGGCTTTCCATTGCCGCTGGCGCGGCGCTGGGATTTCTGGCGGACGCCCCCGAGGGCGTCCGTCCGCGCCACGTCTTTTGCGTGTGCGGCGACGGCGAGATGCAGGAGGGCTCCAACTGGGAGGCGCTGATGTTTGCTCCCAACCACGGGCTCTCTAACCTCACCATGTTCCTTGACCTCAACAACCTGCAGATCGATGGCGATGTGCGCAAGGTCAACTCCCTGGGTGACGTTGACGCCAAGCTCGCCGCGTTTGGCTGGCACGTTATCCACACCGATGGTCACGACATCGAGCGCCTGCACGCGGCGGTCGAGGACGCACTGGCTTTCTCGGCAGCGCCTACGGCCATTGTGTGCGATACCGTCAAGGGCAAGGGGGTCTCGTTCATGGAGAACGAGGCGGGTTGGCACGGCAAGGCTCCCAACGAGGAGGAGACGGCGCTTGCGCTGGCCGACCTTGACGCCGAGCGAGTCCAGATCGAGAAGGAGGCCTAGCCATGGCTAAGAGGGCAACACGCGAGGCCTTTGGCGAGACGCTCGTCGAGCTGGCTAACGAGGGCGTGAACGTCTGCGCGGTCGACGCCGACCTTGCCGGGTCGACCACAACCAACAAGCTCCAGAAGGCATACCCCGATCGCTTTGTCGACGTGGGCATCGCCGAGCAGGACATGATTGGCGTGGCGTCGGGCCTCGCCCTTACCGGGCTCATCCCGTTCACGGCGTCGTTTGCCGTGTTTGGCGTTGGCCGCTGCTACGACCAGATCAGGAATACCGTCTGCGACTCTAACCTCAACGTGAAGGTGTGCCCCACGCATGCCGGCATCACGGTGGGCGAGGACGGCGCGACGCACGAGATGCTCGAGGACATTGGCATGATGCGGGCACTTCCCAACATGCGCGTCCTGGTGCCCGCGGACTATCGCGCCGCAAAGGCCGCCATCCGCATTGCCGCTACCACGCCTGGCCCCGTCTACGTTCGCATGGGTCGCCACAAGGTGCCCGAGGTCTACGACGAGTACTTCGTCGGCGGCCTTCCGTACGCGGGCGTGCTGCGCGAGGGAACCGACGTCACCATCCTTGCCTGCGGGGTCGAGGTGGCGCAGTCGCTTGCTGCGGCAGACATCTTGGCAAAGAGCGGCATCTCTGCCGAGGTCATCGACGTCTTCTCGGTGAAGCCGCTCGCGGAGGACGTGATTCTCGCCTCTGCCGAGAAGACAGGCCGCGTCGTGACGGTGGAGGAGCACATGGTCTCCACGGGCATGGGCTCCGCGGTGGCGGCACTCCTTGCCGAGAAGCGCCCCACGCCCATGCGCTTTGTGGGCATGGGGAGCTTCGGTACCTCCGCTCCAGGCGACGTGCTTCTCGAGCACTTTGGCCTTGACGGGGCAGGCATTGCCCGCCAGGTCGAGGAGTTCGTCCGCGCCTAGCGGCGAGCCAACCAGCGCCTATGCAGGTGCGCGTGACGGTGCAGCAGCCGTCGCGCGCACCTGTTGTTTTTGAACCCTGTGGCCTTCTTGTGGCTTCCATCTGCGTGTTCTCTGTTCGCCCAGAGCTGCTCGCGTGCGGATGTGCCATCGCTTGGTATCATTGCGAATGTATCTGCATCTGCTAAGCAAGAAGAAGGAGCTTTCGTGGCCAACCACTTTCGCAGCACAGAGCGACAGGGGTCGGGCGGGGATGGCATGAGGCTCGTGCCTCCCAGCGAGCATATCGTGAGCAACGTCCCGGACATCGCGCCCGTCGAGAACGCTGACGAGCCGCAAACGCCTGCCGCAACAGAAAACGCACCAGAGGCGGTCCACGTCGTCACGGCATCCGATCCGGCAGACTCCACCAGCGAGCAGCATCCCTACACCAGCGTCTTTGCGTCCCTTGCGGGCAACGACGCCCCCGTGACGCCGCACACCGGCACTCCTACCATCTCGTTCAAGAGCGTGACCCTCATCTATCCCGCCCAGCCCAACAAGCCGGCACTCGAGGACGTGAGCCTGGACATCTATCCCGGCGAGTTCGTCTTTGTCGTTGGCCACTCCGGCTCGGGCAAGTCGTCGCTCCTGCGCCTCATTACCTGCGAGCGCCGCGCGACCTCTGGCCAGGTGCTTGTCGCCGGCCAGGACCTCACCAAGCTCAAGAACAAGAAGGTCCCGTACCTCCGTCGCCAGATCGGAACCGTCTACCAGGACTTCAAGCTCCTGCCCGACAAGACCGTGTACGAGAACGTCGCCTTTGCACTCGAGTGCATCGGCAAGCCGCGCGCGGTCATCAACGTGCAGGTCCCCGAGGTGCTTCGCCTTGTTGGCCTTGCCGAGAAGCAGGACAACTATCCCGACCAGCTCTCCGGTGGCGAGCAGCAGCGCGTCTCCGTGGCTAGGGCCATGGTCAACCGCCCGCCGCTGCTCATCTGCGACGAGCCCACAGGCAACCTCGACCCGGCCATCTCGCTGGGCATCATGAAGTTGCTCGACCGCATTAACCGCGAGGGCACGACCGTGGTCATGGCTACCCACGACCGCGAGATGGTCGACTCCATGCGCAAGCGCGTCATCGCGCTGGAGGCCGGCCACGTTGTCCGCGACCAGGAGAGGGGAGGCTACGGCTACTATGGCGCCCTCTAACTTCACCTACTCGCTGCGCGAGGCAGGCCACCACTTCCGCAGGAACTGGTCGACGGTCCTTGGCGCAATCGTGACCATCTTCCTTTCGCTCTTCATCATCGGGGCGTTTGTCCTTGCCTCAAACGTCCTCAGCAACATGGTGGGCAGCGTCGAGGACAAGGTAACCATCCAGGCCTTCCTCGCCGACGACGCCGACCAGACTACCGTCAATCAGCTCCAGTCCGAGATCGAGGGCTGGGACAACGTCGAGTCCGTCACGTACCACAGCAAGGACGAGAACCTCGATCAGTACCGCACCTCGATGTCTCAGAGGAACGCCTCTGACGCCGTGGCGGCGCTCGACGGCCAGAACCCCATCCCGGCCTCGCTCGTGATCAAGCTCACCGACCCACAGCAGGTCGAGGGCACGGCCGAGAAGCTCATCGCCGACGAGACCTTCAAGTCCGTCTGCGACACACCCGACAACCCGTCGAGCGATGTCCAGTATGGCCGCGACACCGTCGAGAAGCTCTTCTCGGTCACCAACATCGTGCGCGTTGCCGCCATCGTACTCGTGGTGCTCCTGATCTTCGTGGCGTTCGTGTTCATCAACAACACCATTCGCCTTGCCATCACCGCCCGTCGCAGGGAGATCGCCATCATGCGCCTGGTTGGTGCGTCGAACGGCTTCATACGAGGGCCCTTCATCATGGAGGGCACGCTGGAGTCGCTCATTGGCGCGGGCCTTGCCATCGCCGCGCTTGCGGCCGGTATGAGCTACGTCATGCCCAGGCTCGAGAACAGCCTCAAGTTCCTCTCGTTCTACGTGTCGCCCCAGACGCTTTGGCTCACCTATGGAGGCCTTCTGGTGCTGGGCGTCCTCATCGGCCTCTTCAGCTCCGCCATCGCCATGAGGCGCTACCTCAAGGTGTAGGGCGGGTATAAAAGGCTTGCTGTTAGTTGGGGCGGTGCGGCTTGTTCGCGCCGCCCCGTTTTATCAAGGAGGAGATATGGGCAGAAGGCGTCCAGGCGCTCGTCGCGGCAGCGAGCATCGTCGTGGCAGAGGGAAGGCGGCCGTGCGCCGCTCGCCCACGCTCACGGGCACGCTGCATGTGTCCAGGCCCGGTATGGCTACGGTCGAGACAGCCGAGGGAAGCTTCCGCGTTGCTCGCCGAGGCCTGCGCGAGGCCATGAACGGCGACGAGGTCACGGTCTCGGTCTTTCCTGCCCGCGGCGGCGAGAAGGTCGCCCTTGTGCAGGGTGTAATCACCCGTGCCCAGACCACCTTCCTCGGCCGCTTTGAGTTCGCTGGCCCCCTGGGTGCCGTGGTCCCACTCGACGCACGCCTGGGGCGCGACTTCTTCGTGGTTCCCGAGGACACGTCGCCCGCCCGCCTTGGCGTGGGGGAGGGCGACGTGGTGGTTGCCCGCATTGCGGAGTATCCCACTCGCAACAGCGCCGCCGTGGTGACCATCGAGCGCCGCGTTGGCTCCTCGGACGAGCTCGACCTCAACGTCGAGTCGGTCATCGCGTCCTACGGGCTTGCCACAGAGTTCCCACCGGCTGCGCTTGCGCAGGCGGAGGGCATCCGGGCCGGTGTCGAGGAGGCGCTGAAGCGCGAGTCTGCCCGCCGCGACCTGCGCTCCCTTCGCTGCATGACCATCGACCCCACCGATGCACGCGACTTTGACGACGCGGTTTACGCAGCCCAACTCCCCGACGGCGGCTTTGAGCTCTGGGTGCACATCGCCGACGTCACGCACTACGTGGGCTGGGACACCCCCATCGACAACGAGGCAAAGCGTCGCACCTGCTCAGCCTACCTTGTCGACCGCGTGCTGCCCATGCTGCCCGAGCGCCTCTGCAACGACGTGTGCTCACTCAGACCGCGCGAGGACCGGCTGGCCATGAGCGTGCGCATGGAGCTTGACGATCAGGGCCGCCTTGTCTCGGCCGAGGCCATGACCTCGGCCATTCGCTCGACCGCGCGCCTTGACTACGACACCGTTGACGCCCTGCTTGCCGGCCGCGTGAATGCCTCTGCGCTGCACGAGGACCAAAGGGACGCCCAGACGCTGGAGGAGGCTCTGCGCGTGCTTGACCGCATCCGCGGCCTTCGCGAGCGCATCCGCGAGGAGCGCGGCTCAATCGACTTTGACACCGTGGAGCCAAAGGTTACCCTCGACGAGGAGGGACATCCCACGGGTGTGATCGTGCGCACGCGCACGCGAGCGACTGGCCTGGTCGAGGAGGCAATGCTTCTCGCCAACGAGTCCGTGGCTCGTATGCTTGCAGACCGCGAGGTGCTCTGCGCCTACCGCGTGCACGAGCGGCCGTCGCCGGAAGACCTTCGCGCAACGGTGCGCCCCCTCATGGAACTGGGGCTCATTGACGGCAGCGCACAGCGCGAAGCGCTCATTGCGGGCGAGCCGGAGGCGATCAACGCCGTACTCGATGCCGCCCGAGGAACCGCCGGCGAGTTTCTCGCCAGCGCACTTCTCCTTCGCGCGCAGAAGCGTGCTATCTACATGCCCACCAACCAGGGGCACTATGCCCTGGGGGCGCAGGCGTACTGCCACTTCACCTCGCCCATCAGGCGCTACCCGGACGAGCTGGTGCACCGCGCGCTCAAAGCTCTTCTTGCCGGTACACTGGGCAGCAAGGAACAGGAGCAAATAGCGGGCCAGCTCCCGCAGCTCTGCGCCACGTGCTCACAGATGGAGCGCGCCGCAGACGGCGCTGCCCGCACGAGCCAGCGCATCAAGATGGCCGAGCTCTACGCAGACCACGTGGGAGAAGCGTTCTCGGGTGTGGTGTGCGGCTGCGAGCGCTTTGGGCTCTTTGTGATGCTCGACGAGACCTGCGCCGAGGGACTCCTGCCCGCGCGCGCCCTTGGCGGGGAATGGCTCGAGTACGACGAGGACCGCATGACCCTCACGGGCGAGGAGTCCGGTCGCGTGTGGGGGATGGGCACCCGCGTACGCGTAGTGGTCACCGAGACGGACATACCGCGCGGAAGGATAGACTTCGCGCTCGCAGACCCGCGTGATGCCGCGCGATAATGGGAAGACTAACGAGCAGTGCATACCGCGCGTCTCGCGCGTGAGTTTGGCCCCAAGGGGCCAGGGGAGAGGGACATGGATCAGGAGCAGAGCCAGAGCACGCTGACAGACAGCCTCGAGCAAGCCGAGGGACTTATCCTGCAGGAGCAGGACGACGCGGCGCGGGAGCTTCTCGCCCGTCTCGCAGAGGATGCCGAGGAGTACGTCGACCGTAACTGCGCGGCCACCGAGAGCGACCAGTGGTTCAGCTTTCCCACGATTTTTGACCGCCTGTGCTACCGTCGCGTGGAGCGCGATCCCCGCACCCTGCATGACGTGGGTGAGCCCCTGGACCGCCTCTATGCGGACCTCGCGCTTGCGTGCGTGCGCACCGGCGACTACAACGCTGGCGTCGAGGCGCTCAAGCAGGCGGTGCGCTGGAACCCCATGAACTGCGGCTACCGCCTTGACCTGGCCGATCTCTATCGCACCAACGGTGACATGCAGGAGTACCTGGCGCTCACGTACAGCTGCTTCGAGCGCGCGAGCGAGGCGCGCCACCTTGCGCGCGCCTTCCTCAACTTTGCCGGCTACTTCGAGGCGCAGGGCAAGCCGCGCACGGCGGCCGCCGCGCTTCGCGCGGCAAGGCGCCTCGAGGTGGAGGACTCGGCGCTCAAGGCCGCGCTCGACCAGGCCGCTGGCACCGAGCGAGACCCGGATGGCGTGACGGACAAGGAGACCGCAGATCTTCTCGCCGAGGAGGGGCTGCCCGACGGCGCAAACGCCGAGGTGGCCATCTGCCTGCTCATGTGCGCCCAGGACGCTGCCGTTGCAGGAGATCGCAACGTGGCCACCAACCTTACACTGCGCGCTCGCGACCTGGTGGGCGAGTCCGCTGCCATGACGCTTCTGCAGCTCATCCGCGACACCGACGCCGAGATGGCCCGGGAGGCAGCAGCTGGCGACGCCAATGATGCCGGGGACGAAAACGATCCGCAGGCCAACGGGGGTGCGGGCGATGCCCAAGCCAACTAAGCGCGAGAAGAAGACCATCGCGCGCAACCGCGCGGCGCGACACGAGTACTTTGTGGACGAGACCTTTGAGGCGGGCGTCGAGCTCACCGGCACCGAGGTCAAGAGCCTGCGCGAGCGCGCGTCCCAAATCACGGACGCCTTCTGCCTCATTCGCGGGGGAGAGGTGTGGCTGCATGGCGTGCACATCCACCCCTACTCCAACGGCGGCGTGTGGAACGTGGACCCCGACAGGAAGCGCCGGCTCTTGCTGCACCGTCATCAGATTGACTACCTTGACGGCAAGCTCCGCACAAAGGGCATGGCCCTCATCCCGCTTGAGCTCTATTTCGACGAGCACAACCGCGTGAAGCTCTGCATTGGCCTCTGCCGTGGCAAGAAGCTCTACGACAAGCGCGACGACATGGCGCGCCGCGATACCGACCGCGAGATTCAACGCGCGCTCAAGGAGAGGAACCGCTAGGTGGCGCCGCCGGGCGATATGATGGAAACGTCTGGTCCGCAAGGTCGAGGAGAGGAGACCCATGGACGCAAAGGCGATGTTCAGTTTCTCGTACGGGCTCTATGTGGTGTCGGCCAACGACGGCGAGAACGTTGGCGCCTGTCTCATCAACACTGCGCTGCAGGTGACGGGCGACCCGCTGCAGGTTGCTGTCACGCTTAACAAGCAGAACCACACCACCCAGGTCGTGAAGGCGGCGGAGCACTTCACGCTCACGGTGGTCTCCAAGACGGCTGACATGCCCTTCATTGGCCGCTTTGGCTTCAAGAGCTCCGCGGACGTCGATAAGTTCGAGGGCATCACCACCAAGACGTCGCTGCTCTTTGACCCCTACACGCCAGAGCATGCCTGCGCCATGGTCTGCTGCGCCGTGGTGAACACCATCGACCTGGGCACCCATGTGATGTTCATCGGCGAGGTCTGCGATGCCGAGCGCGTCTCGGATGAGGAACCTATGACCTACGCCTACTACCACAGCGTCCTCAAGGGCAAGACACCGCCCAAGGCGTCCTCCTACATCGAGGGAGAAGACCCAACCAAACCCGTGGTGCCCGTCTCAGCGCCCAAGCACCACTTCCGCTGCAACATCTGCGGCTACGTCTACGAGACCACCGACGAGGAGCTCCCGGCGGACTTCCGCTGCCCCGTCTGCGGTGTTGGCCCCGAGAACTTCACCAAGATCGACTAGCGTTCCGCCCGTGGTGCGCCACGGTTGATGTAAGCTCTGAGGTAGCATTTGTTCGACCCGGTCGTTAGTTGGATCAAAGAGAGAGGAACCACCATGGCTGACGAGAAGAAGACCTACACCTTCCGCTGCACCGTCTGCGGCTACGAGGTCACCGTTGACACCCCCGAGCTCCCCGAGGACTACGTCTGCCCCGTGTGCGGCGTTGGCCCCGACATGTTTGAGCTCGTCGAGGAGTAGCGCTGGCTCTCTAAGACGTTGATCTAGTGCTGATGGGGTACGGGCTGGCGCCGCGTGAGCGGCCTAGCCCGTACCTTTGAGTGCGAAAAGGTTGCAGGGGCGGCGTTTGCCGCTGTCGCCGTGTTGCCACGGGTGAGGAGACGCGCATGTACAGGCTGGTTGCAAGCGATATGGACGAGACCTTTCTCGCGCACGACCACAGCATCCCCCAGGCAAACATCGAAGCCATTCGGCGCATGCGCGAGCTGGGCGTGCTCTTTGTGCCGGCGTCGGGGAGGTCGTACGCGTCGGTGGTCGAGAGCCTCTCGTCCGTTCCTGCAGACCTTCTCGACGGCACCTACGTGATCTCGTACAACGGCGGAACCATCAACCGCATGGGTGACCCGCGCCCCCTGGAGAGCCACTCGCTTCCTTTTGAAACGGTTCGTGACCTCTTTGGGCGGGGCAAGACCTTTGGCGTGGGCGTTCACATCTATCAGTGCGACGGCACTGTATGGGCGGCCAATCTGCCCGAGGATGACAAGCGCTACCTTGACGGACACATGGCCTACCAGGAGTTCGATGGCGTCTCCGTCGACTTCTTGCGCGACGTACCCCTGGCAAAGATCCTCTTTGCGAGGCACGACCTCGCTTTCCTCCATCAGATGGCCGAGCAGATCGGCGCGGTTCCGGGGACCTCATTTACGTTCTCGTCGGGCCGCTACCTCGAGTACCTCCCCGAGGGCGTGGACAAGGGCCACGGACTGTGCGCCTTGGCACGCATCCTGGGCGTCGACGTGGCAGAGACCATTGCGGTGGGGGATTCCCTCAACGACCTGCCTATGCTTGAGGCTGCGGGGCTTGGCGTTGCCGTCTCGAATGCCACTGACGGCATCGACGGGTTGGCAGGCTACGCTGCCCGTTCCAGCTGCGATGACGGCATCCTTGCAGAAGTGGTCGAGAAGTTCATAGAGCCGCAGGCGTGTTAGCCCTGCGCTACAATGGCGGGGCCGTGGCGGCTTGGGGCCGGCGTTGCGGCTGTGCGACCGGTGGGGCGCGTGACTAGGCGACGCCCCGCGAGGCTAGGAGGCCCTGGTACATGAAGCGCGCACGGCAGACGTCGGAGTCAATCGAGCTGGCGGCAATTCTCGCATTCTCGGGCGGACTCATGGATGCGTACTCGTACCTCGCACGCGGGAAGGTCTTTGCCAACGCGCAGACCGGTAACATCCTGCTCTTTGGCGTGAACCTTGCCGACGGCGACGTGGATCGCGCCCTTCACTACGCCGTGCCCGTGATCGCGTTCGCGGTGGGCATTGCCCTTGCGCACTCCATCAAGATCATCTCGAAGGAGCGTCGCCTGCACTGGCGTCAAGCTGCGCTTCTCGTCGAGGCGGCGCTTCTCATTGTGGTTGCGTTCATCCCCGACGACCTCAACCTCGTTGCCAACAGCCTCACGTCTTTGGGCTGCGGGATCCAGGTTCAGGCGTTCAGGAAGCTCCACGGCAACGGTTTTGCCACCACCATGTGCATTGGCAACCTGCGCAGTGGCACCCAGAGGCTCGTTGACTACGTGCACGAGAAGGACCGCACGTATCTTGAGGGGTGCCTGCTCTACTACGGGGTTATTCTCTGCTTTGCCATCGGCGCCATTGTGGGCAGCCGTGTCATTGGGGCGCTGGGCCTGAGGGCAATTCTCGTGAGCCCCGTGCTGCTCCTGGGTGCCTTTGTCGTGTTGTTCCAAGATCGCGAGAAGCGCGCCCGTGAGCGCGCTGCGGCGGCTGCTGCTGCCGAGACTGCGGAAGCGCACCCTCAGGCGTCAAAATGACGCCTGAGCAGCGACTTTGTACGTGATTGCCGCGATATCGTGCCTTCTGGCGTCAGTATGACGCCAGAGCAACGGTTTCCGAAGCAATTGCGTATGAAACGCGCTTCTCGGCGTCCGCTTTTCTCCGCAAGGGCTTTTTCCGACAAGCACAGTAGAGAACAACTCCTCTTTGGGTAGACTATGCCATGCGGCTGTGAGCCGCTGTTCTCTGATAACGCGTATGGTGGCAGTGTCCCCATTCCATCTCTGGGGGTGACTGGTTTCGACAGGGTGCATCTGAGATGGGCAGCAGGCCGTGGTCTCCTCGCCACGTAAAACAGGGGAACCGTCAAATTGAATTGACGACAACTCTTCTTACGAGCCTCAGCTGGCTCTCGCTGCTTAGTCTTAACTAACCAGCGCGTCAAACCGGGGGTCTCTCCCGCTCCCGGGGCGGCGTCATTCTAGGGAGACGCTCGCGCGGATGTAGTCGGTATGCCGCGCGCTAAGACTAAACCGGCTGGGAGGCCAAGCGCGGGCTACCGGGTGCGCGGCCTCCAAGACTCAACCGGCAGCTGAGCCTGGAGACACCTGTCAGGGACGTGCTTTGGACCGGAGTTCGATTCTCCGCACCTCCACCAAAAGCGTAGGCGTCGAACCCCGTAAGGGGGTTCGGCGCTTTTTGTATAGTTGGGTGGTCGCGCACGGTGCGGCAACGTGACGGTTCGTATTCGGAGGCGGTCTATGGGCAGCAACGACAAGCCTGCCCTCGTCCTTGAGGGCGGCGGCTACAGGGGCATCTTCACGGCCGGCGTTCTCGACGTCCTTCTCGAGAGCGGCATTTACACCAGCTCCTTCAAGAGCGCGTGGGGCGTCTCGGCGGGTGCGCTCAACGCGGTGAGCTACCGGTCGCGCCAGATTGGCCGCACCATGCGCATCATGCTGACCTTCCGCGATGACCCGCGCATGATGTCGCTCCTCTCGCTGGTACGCACGGGCAACCTCGCCGGGACCGACTTCATGTACGACGAGGTCCAGAACCACATTGACCCCTGCGACCTGGAAGTCTTTGACAATGACCTCACGCCGATGTACTTCGTGGCATCCGACGTGCTGTTTGGCGCGCCGGCCTACCTGGCTGTGGAGGGCGAGAGGCTCGACGCCACCAAGGCCCGCGCGTCCGCGTCTTTGCCGGGCGTCTCGACGATGGTCGAGATAGACGGCCACCGCTACCTCGACGGCGGCACTACGGACTCCATCCCCTTTGCCGTTGCCATGGGGCTCGACGGTGCGCCCGAGGTATCCGGTGCAGAGCCCGCCGACCGCGCGCTCGTGGTTCTCACGCAGGACCGCACCTACATCAAGGATGGTGCCACCGAGCGCGCCATCCTGAGGACCCACCGCTACGACGCCTACCCCTACTACGAGCAGGCCCTTGCCACGCGCGCAGACCGCTACAACGCGCAGCGAGAAGAACTTGCCGGCCTCGAGGCGGAGGGCCGCGCGTTGGTGCTGAGGCCGCCCGAGCCGGTGAAGATCCACACCTCCGAGCACAACGGCGAGCCACTCCTGCGACTCTACCTGCAGGGACGCCAGGAGGCAGCAAGTCACCTTGACGAGATTCGCGCGTTTCTGTAGGGGCGTTCCCAAGCAGCAGCGGTGTCCACAGCGGTGCTTCTCGCTTGTCAAAATTGTGTGGAAAAAAAGCTCGCAAAACGGGGCGTCTGCGGCTGTATACTTTTAAGGCTTTTCCACCCAGAGCCCCGTAACCTCTGTTTCGAAAAAGCACGGCGGCCTGTCCAGAGGTAGCCATTCAAGATGTGTGTAGGAGGAGTCAAGTGAAGAAGTCGACTCAGTTCGCCAAGACGGGCGAAGTCGAGCGCAAGTGGGTGCTCATCGACGCCGACGGCATGACGCTCGGTCGCCTTGCGACCCAGGCTGCCATGATTCTCCGTGGCAAGAACAAGCCCCAGTACACCCCCAACGCCGACACCGGTGACTTCGTGATTGTCATCAACGCCGACAAGGTCGTTCTTACCGGCAACAAGGCAAACACCAAGTCCTACTGGCGTTACTCCGGCTACCTCGGCGGACTCAAGACCGAGTCCTTCAAGGAGGCCATGGCCAAGCACCCCGAGCGCGTGATCGAGCACGCCGTCAAGGGCATGCTCCCCAAGACCACCCTTGGTCGCAAGCAGGGCATGAAGCTCAAGGTCTACGCTGGCCCCGAGCACCCGCACGCCGCTCAGAACCCCGTCAAGATCGATGTGGAGGCTTAACCGATGGCTGACAACACCGTTGTTTATACCGGCACCGGCCGTCGTAAGGAGGCTGTCGCTCGCGTCCGCCTCGTTCCCGGCACCGGCAAGATCGTCGTCAACGGCCGCGACGCTGCACAGTACTTTGGCCGTCAGCAGCTTGTTGACAACGCCGCTGCGCCCCTCCGTCTGACTGAGACCGCCGAGTCCTTCGACGTCCTCGCTCGCTGCGATGGCGGCGGCATCAACGGCCAGTCCGGCGCCCTTCGTCTTGGTATCGCCCGCGCTCTTCTCCAGGCTGGCGAGTACCGCGAGGAGCTCAAGAAGGCTGGCTTCCTCACCCGTGACTCCCGTGCCGTCGAGCGCAAGAAGTACGGCCTCAAGAAGGCCCGCAAGCGCCCGCAGTTCTCGAAGCGCTAGGTTCTTCTCATCGCTTTGCCCCTTATCGGGATCCGCACTTGCTGCGGGTCCCGATTTTTTGTGCGTGGCCGTCCTTGCCCCCTTCCGCCCCCTCGTCCCTTGCCGTTCTTTAGTGGTATTTGAGAACCGTGCCACTCGCCATCTGGGTAAACGTGGCGCCCGTCTCTCAGAAACCGCTAAAGAACGAGGAGGCCGGGAGGGGTACGGACGCGACGAGAGTTGAGAGAGCCACTCCCCACAGTGCGCCCACAGGCAACTGGTAGAATCATTCTCACTGCGCAAAACCGGTACCCCGAAACAAGGAGCGAGAAATGAAGTACTTCGGAACCGACGGCTTTAGGGGCAGGGCCAACGAGGGCCTTAATGTTGACCACGCCTATAAGATCGGGCGCTTTGTGGGCTGGTACTACGGTGCCCGTCGCGGCGCCAAAGCTCGCGTGCTTATCGGCAAGGACACCCGTCGCTCGAGCTACATGTTCGAGTCTGCGCTGGTAGCAGGCCTGGTTGCCAGCGGCGCCGATGCCTACATGCTCCACGTCATCCCCACGCCGGGCGTTTCGTATGAGGTCATCGACGGTGGCTTTGACTGTGGCGTCATGATCACCGCAAGCCACAACCCCTTCACGGACAACGGCATCAAGCTCGTTAACCGCGAGGGCTACAAGATGGACGAGGACGTGCTCGAGCAGGTCGAGGACTACATCGACGGAAAGCTCGAGGTTCCTCTCGCCACGGGTGATGCCATTGGCTGCACCGTTGACTACATGCAGGGCCGCAACCGCTACATCGCGCACCTCATTGCCTCCTGCGGCTTCTCAATGCAGGGCGTCAAGGTGGGCCTAGACTGCGCAAACGGTGCTGCCTCCAGCGTCGCGCGCCCGGTCTTCGACGCCATGGGCGCCGAGACCCACGTCATCAACAACGCGCCCAACGGCTTCAACATCAACGTCGACTGCGGCTCCACCCACATCCAGCGCCTGCAGGACTTTGTCGTGCGCAATGGCCTCGACGTGGGCTTTGCCTACGACGGCGACGCCGATCGCTGCCTGGCCGTTGACGAGCGCGGTCGTCTGGTTGACGGTGACCTCATCCTCTACGTGTGTGGCACCTACATGGCCAAGCACGGGCGTCTCGCCAAGAGCACCGTGGTTCCCACGGTCATGAGCAACTTTGGCTTCTTCAAGGCGCTTGACGCGGCGGGCCTCTCCTACGAGAAGACCGCGGTGGGCGACAAGAACGTGTGGGCCTGCATGATGGAGAACGGCTACACCTTGGGTGGCGAGCAGTCCGGCCACATCATCTTTGGTGACCTCGAGAAGACCGGCGACGGCATCATGACGAGCCTGCGCATCATGGAGGTCCTGCGGGCCGAGCGCGAGAAGCTCTCCGAGCTCACGCGCCCCGTCACGCTCTATCCTCAGCAGCTCGTGAACGTGCACGTTGCCGACAAGGGCGCAGCTATGACGGCGCCCGAAGTCAAGGAGGCCGTTGCCGAGGCCGAGAAGTTCCTCGAGGGCAACGGCCGTGTCCTGGTGCGCGCCTCGGGAACCGAGCCCCTGGTCCGCGTGCTTGCGGAGGCACCGGAGGATCACCTGTGCCAGGAGGCCAACGCCATCGTCCTCAAAGCTCTGGAGCCGTTCAAGGAGTAGGAAACATTGACGCCCACGCTGCCGTACATAGGTCCGGCGGCGTGGTTTCTCTTCGTCGATACCAGTTGGGCCGCGGAGCATTATCCGCGGCTGATAGACTCTAGGCGACGTGCGCCATACCGGCGCACGTGCGCAAACTAACCGTAATTTGTGTGCGAGGGGGCAAACATGTGCGGAATCGTGGGATACACTGGCAAGAAGCAGGCGGCCCAGTTCCTTCTGGACGGGCTGGCAACGCTCGAGTACCGCGGCTATGACTCGGCCGGCGTCGAGGTGCTCTCGCCCGACGGCGAGCTCCATGGCGTCAAGTGCGCCGGCCGTGTCTCGGTCTTGGCAGACCGCTGCAAGACCGCAAACCTCACGGGCACCACGGGCATCGCGCACACGCGCTGGGCCACGCACGGCGCCCCCACCGACAAGAACGCCCACCCGCAACTGGACTGCACCGGCCGCATCGCCATCGTCCACAACGGTATCATCGAGAACTACCGAGAGCTGCGCGGCTACCTGGCCCGCAACGGTCACACCTTTGCCTCCGACACAGACTCCGAGGTCGTGGCGCACCTCATCGAGGACGCGTGGGCTGGCCCCTGCAAGGGCGACCTGGTTGCTGCCGTGAACAACGCCGTGAGCCGCCTCGAGGGCTCCTGGGCGCTCGCCGTGGTGTGCGCAGATGCCCCCGACCAGCTTGTTGTTGCACGCAACGGCTCACCGCTCGTGGTGGCCTCCACGCCCGATGGCGCCTACGCCGCCTCCGACGTCACGCCGCTCGCAAGCGTGACGTCCCACGTGATCCAGCTCGAGAACGGCCAGGTCGCGCTGCTCGAGAAGTCTGGCAAGGTCACCGTCTACGACGCCGAGGGCACAACGGTGGAGCACCCCAGCACCTTTGACATCGACTGGGACGCCTCCGCAGCAACGCTCGGCGGCTACGCCGACTTCATGGAGAAGGAGATTGCCGAGCAGCCCGAAGCCATCGAGCGCCTGCTCAAGGGTCGTCTGGGCGAGAAGGGCATCCTTCTCGACGAGCTTCGCATGAGCGAGGAGGACCTCGCGGCCGTGGACCGCATCTTCATCATCGCTTGTGGCACCTCCTACCACGTGGGCCTCATTGCCCGAACTCTCATCCAGACCTGGGCGCACGTCCCGGTTGTCTGCGAGTATGCCTCCGAGTTCAACTACGAGCAGGACGTCCTCATCACCGAGCACACGCTCTGCATGATCATCACGCAGTCCGGCGAGACTGCGGATACTCTTACGGCGGCGCGCCGCATGAAGGGGCTGGGCTGCAAGGTCTTCGCCGTGACCAACGTGCTGGGCTCCTCCGCTGCGCGCGAGTCCGACGGCGTCCTCTACGTGCAGGCAGGGCCGGAGGTCTGCGTGTGCTCCACCAAGGCCTACACGGCCCAGATGGTGGCCTGCGCGCTCTTTGCGCTGCGCCTGGCACAGGCCAACGGCCACATGGACGCCACCGAGGTGAGCGGCCACTATGCCGACCTTGCCACGCTGCCAGACCTCATCCGCACCGTCCTCTCGCGCGCCTGGCAGGACAAGCAGGCCGCTGCCGTCTTCCGCCGCGCGCACTCAGCGCTGTTCCTCGGCCGCGGGGTCAACTCCACCACCGCCTACGAGGGCGCCCTCAAGCTCAAGGAGATCAGCTACCTGCATGCCGAGGCGTATCCCGCCGGCGAGATGAAGCACGGCCCCATCGCGCTGCTCGAGCCGGGCTTCCCGGTGGTGGCAATCGTCCCCGAAGACCGCGTGCACGACAAGACCGTCTCGAACATCCAGGAAGTCATCGCCCGCGGTGCCACCTGCGTCGCCGTCGCTACCGACGGCGATGAGTCCGTGGCGTCGCTCTGCGAGCACGTGCTGTGGATTCCGCCGGTGGAGGACGAGCTTCTCGTCCCCATTGTTGCCGTCGTCCACCTGCAGGTGCTGGCTCGCTACGTTGCCCGCTCGCGCGGCTGTGACGTGGACAAGCCCAGGAACCTCGCCAAGTCCGTCACGGTGGAGTAGCGCATGGCACTGGCTGGCATTGGCGTCGACATGCTCGAGATTGTGCGCATGGAGCGCACCATGCGCCGCAGGCCGTCATTTCTCCGCCGTGTGTTTACCGAGGAGGAGCGTGCCTACTGCGACGCTTGCGCCCGGCCCGCCGAGCACTACGCCGCGCGCTTTGCAGCGCGCGAGGCCGTGGTCAAGGCGCTGGGCACGGGCTTCTCGAACGGCGTGGGCTTCTCAGACGTCTCGGTGACCATGGACGCGCAGGGAAGGCCCCGTGCGCTGCTCACCGGCCGCGCCGCCCAGATCGCCCACGAGGGCGGCGTGCGCGAGGTGGCGCTCTCGCTCTCCTACACGCGTGACGTTGCGGTTGCCAATGCCGTGGCCGTGACGGACGAAGTGCGTCCCCAGCCAGACGACAGGCCCGACCCAGAGCACGAGCTTGCCGCCTCGTTCCGAGAAGCGCGTTCTGTGTTGGACGAACTCGAACGCGCGCAAGATGGGATAATGGCTGACGTGTCGGGGGAGAGTTCCGTCGCCGACACCCAGTTGAAATATGAGGAAGGCGATGCCGGGGGAGCCGCGGACGCATCCGTGCCGGTAGAGCCAGCCAAGGAGTAGAACGATATGCAGCCCGTACTCAACGTCGAAGACGTCAAGCGCGTCGAGGTCGCGCTCACTCGCGTGGGCGTGAGCATCTCCGAGCTCATGCACCGCGCCGGTTGCGCCGCGGCACAGGAGGCGCTTGCGCTGGGAGACGTGCAGAACGCCGTGATTCTCGCCGGCATGGGCAACAACGGGGGAGACGGCTGGGTTGCAGCCGAGGCCCTGCTCGCCCATGGCGTAAACGTCAAGGTGGTCACGCCCGTCGAGCCCGACCAGCTCTCCGGCGACCTTGCGCGCCAGGTGGCGCAGCGCGCCGTGCGCGCGGGCGTCTCCACGCTGGTGGGTCCGTCGCGTGACGAGCTCGAGGGGCTCCTCTCTGCCTCCGACGTGGCGCTCGACTGCATGCTGGGCACGGGCTTCCACGGAGACGTCCGCGCGCCCTTCGACATCTGGATCGACTGCGTGAACAGCTCCGGCGTGCGCGTGGTTGCGGTGGACGTTCCCAGCGGCCTCTCGGCGCAGACGGGGCATGCCCCCGGTGCCTGCGTGGTCGCAGACCTCACGGTCACCATGCTGTGCCTAAAGCCCGGCCTTCTCGCCGACGACGGTCGCGACGTGTGTGGCTCCATTGTCGTGGCGCCGCTTGCCGAGCAGACCGAGCAAATTGTGGTCGAGGCAGACCCCGTGGCCTGGCGCACCGACCTCGAGGACTACCTCGACGTGATGGTGCCTCCCACCACGGCGGTCGACAAGTTCTCGCGCGGTTCGGTGCTTGTCGTGGGTGGTTCCTCTCGCTTTGTGGGCGCGCCAATTCTGGCGGCCCGCGCTGCTGCCCGCGCTGGTGCGGGCTACGTTACGCTGGCCGTGCCCGCGTGCATCGTGCCGCAGGTACAGGCCCACGTGCTCGAGATTCCCGTGGTGGGGCTGCCCTGCGACGAGGACGGCACCATCTCCAAGGATGCCGCGACCATAGTGTCCAAGCTGGCCGAGAAGCGCTCGGCCGTCCTCGCCGGCCCCGGCATGCGCGTCTCCGGCGGCACCGTGGCCGTTGTCTCGGCGCTTCTCGCATCTCCCGCCCCGCTTGTGCTCGACGCGGACGCGCTCAACTGCATTGCCCGGCTTACCTCGGGCAAGCTGCAGGACTTCCCAGAGATTCTGCGCAGGAACACGCCGCTTGTGCTTACCCCGCACCGTCGCGAGCTTGGCCGCTTGGTAGGCAAGGAGGAGAACCCGCCCGCCTCGCTGGTGGACCAGCTTGAGGACGCGCGCAAGATCGTGTGGTCCGATGGTGGCTCCGAGCTGGTCGTGGTTGCCAAGGGCACCGCAACCGGCTGCGTGGGCGTCGAGCAGGCCATCCTTCCCAAGCCTGGCCCGGCGGCGCTTGCCACGGCGGGCTCGGGAGACGTTTTGGGCGGCATCATTGCCTCCAAGCTCGCGCAGACCTACGGGCGCTTGGACAACCTGCCGCTGCTCTGTGCCCTCTCCTGCGAGCTTCACGGCTATGCCGCGACACTTGCCATGGAACGCATGGGCTCGAGGGGCGTCATGGCATCTGACATTATCGATGAGCTGGGCATTGCGGACGACGCTCTGGGGGAGCGCGTGACCTTCCCCGACGCCGACAACGGTGACGATAACAACTAGGGAGCGTAGGCATGGCAGTTCAGAGCCCTGCGAGCAGGTGGGCGTGGGTTGAGATTGACCTCTCGGCCCTCAAGCGGAACACGCGCAAGTTCAAGGCGCTCCTCGAACCCGGCGTCAAGATGATGTGCGTTGTGAAGTCGGACGCGTATGGGCACGGCGCCGAGCGTTGCGTGCGAGCCATGCACTCTGCCGGTGCCGACCAGTTTGCCGTTGCCACCGTAGACGAGGGCGTGAAGCTGCGCCAGGCGGGCATCGAGTGGCCCATCCTCGTGCTCTCCGAGCCACCCATGGACTGCGTGCAGACGCTCGTGGACTATGACATCATGCCCTCGGTCTACACGTCTGAGCTCGCCCTTGCGCTGGGCGAGTGCGCGGCTGCCTCGGGCAAGGTGGCCCGCTACCATCTAGCCGTAGACACCGGCATGACGCGCATTGGCGTGCGTCGCGAGGACGTGCTGGAGCTGCGCCGCACTATCGACTTCCACCGTGGGCTTGAGTGCGCGGGCATGTTCACGCACTTCGCCACCGCTGATGCCATCGACGATTGGGACTTTGCTCTGCAGCTCAACCGCTTCAACGAGGCTGTTGCTGCGGTGCGCGAGGCGGGTCTGGAGACCGGTCTTGTCCACTGCGACAACACACCGGGCACGGTCCTGCACCCCGAGTGCCACTACGACATGTGTCGCGTGGGCATTGGCCTCTATGGCTTGCAGCCGGCCGAGACCACGGCGCCACGCATCCAGCTCGATCCGGTGATGAGCGTGCGCGGTCGCGTCACCCGTGCCATCTACCCCAACGTGGGCGACGGCGTGGGCTATGGCCTCACCTGGCGCGTCCCCAAGCAGAACATGCAGGTGGCAACCGTGCCCATCGGCTATGCCGACGGCCTTGCTCGCACGCTCTCGAACAACATGGACGTCATTGTGAACGGCTCTCGCTGCCGCCAGGTTGGCCGCATCTGCATGGACCAGTTCATGTTTGCGGTAGACGTGAACAACGCCCGTGCGTACCGACCTGCCAAGCCGGTAGAGATGGGTGACGTGGTGACTGTCATTGGCCGCGACGGTGACGAGGAGATTACCGCCGACGAGATGGCCAAGCTCCGTGACACCATAAACTACGAGGTCGTATGTGATTTTGGCATGCGTCTCGAGAAGGTCTATGTCTAGGCGCCGGCGTGAGCGCGCCAGCCTCTTGGAGGGCGATGGAGAGATGTCGGTGATGCACATCCCCGGCCACGAGCACCAGGGTCCGCAGGAGGTCACGCTCGAGGAGATTCGCGCCGTGATGGGCAACTGTCAGCTCTGCCCCTTGGGGCAGACGCGCACCAACCTCGTGTTTGGTGTGGGCAACCCCAACGCGCGCGTGATGTTCGTGGGCGAGGGCCCTGGCCGCAACGAGGATCTGCAGGGCGAGCCCTTTGTGGGTGCCGCCGGGCACAAGCTCGACTCGCTTCTCTCGGTTGCTGGCCTTACGCGCGACCAGATCTACATTGCCAACGTGGTCAAGTGCCGCCCGCCCGGAAACCGCAACCCCAAGCCCGAGGAGATTGCTGCCTGCTCGCCCTTCCTTCGCGAGCAGATTCGCTCCGTGTGGCCGGATGTCCTTGTCTGCCTGGGGAACTTTGCCTCCCAGTTTGTGCTGCGCACCGAGGCGGGCGTCACGTCGCTGCGCGGCAAGCTGTACCAGACCGGGCACTTTGTGGTGTGTCCCACATTTCACCCGGCGGCCTGCATCTACCACTCGGACTGGCAACCGCTTCTCGAGAGCGACCTTGCAATGGTGGGCCAATGGCTGCGGGACAACCCGCCTGGCCCGGGGAAGGAGTAGCCGTGGCACGAGAGGCGTCGTTTAGGACCGCGTCGCAGGAAGAGACCATCGCGCTTGGCCGCGTGCTGGGTGGGCTTCTCCGCGAAGGTGACGTGCTGGTGCTCACGGGGGACCTGGGGGCAGGAAAGACCCAGCTTACCAAAGGCATTGCCGCGGGCATGGGCGTGATGGCAGACGTCACGAGCCCAACCTTCACCATCGAGATGGTCTACCACGGGCGCGAGATGGACCTCGACCACTTTGACCTCTACCGCCTTGACCGTGCGGAGCAGCTCGAGGACACCGGCCTCTTTGACGTGCTGGGTGCCGATGGCGTCTGCGTGATCGAGTGGGGCGAGCAGTTTGCCAACGAGATTGGCGATGCGCGCGTGGACGTGTTTGTCACGCGCCTGGATGCCGAGGCGGCTCCGGGCGAGGAGCCCCCGCGCGAGGTGCGCTTTGTTGCGCACGACGCCCGCGGCGAGGCGCTGGTGGATGCGCTGGCGGCCGCAACGGCGTAGGGGGCGGCTGCGGCTTCTCGCCGGCACCTTCTCCTTGTGGGGCTATGGGGCTATTTCCGGACACATAACTGTGTCATCAGATTAGATTTTGTCGAATATTGGCCCGACAGTCCCCCGGAGGGCCTTCTGGCAGCTCCCGGCGAGAATCGCGTGTGCTCTAGTGGCAGCGCAGCGCCCGCCGACGCCTGCCCCCACCGCCCGCGCTACACTATCCCTCGTGATAATGCCACGTCTCTGGAGTCAGATGAGAATGACGAGCGATACCAACACCAAGGGCCTTGCCCTTGCCATCGATACGTCCACCGACATGCTTGCGTGTGCGGTGGTGTCCTGGGAGCCCGGCTCGACCCCGCGCGTCCTCGCCGCGCGAGACCACATGTGCCGCCGTCAGGCTAACGTCGAGCTGGTCTCAACGGCCCTCGCGACGCTCGAGGACTGCGGTCACACCATGGCCGACCTCGGCCGCGTTCTGGTTGGTCGCGGCCCCGGCAGCTTCACGGGCGTGCGTATTGGCATCGCCACTGCCAAGGGTCTCTCGTGCGGTCTCTCCAAGCCGCTCCACGGTGTCTCGGTTCTCGACGCCACGGCATGGGGTGCCTGGAAGGCAGGCGTGCGCGGGCTTCTCGCCGTTGCCGACGACGCCATGCGCGGCGAAGTCTACCCTGGCGTCTACCAGCTGGATGACAACGGCGCGCACCGCACCTTTGCCACCGAGACCGTCTGCAAGGCAGATGAGTGCGTGACTGCGTGGTCCGCTCGAGCGGACGCGTCCCAGCTTGTCCTCACGGGCAACGGGCTCAAGAAGTACCGCGCGCGCTTCGAGGCGGCCGAGTTCACGAACGTCCTTGATGAAGCGCTGTGGTACCCCACGGGCGAGGGGCTGGCGCTTGCCGCTGCCTCGGCGCCCTTGGACTCCGGAGACCCCGCGCTGGTGCTGCCCATCTACACGCGCCTCTCGGACGCCGAGGAGAACGAGCGCAAGCGCCTGGGCCTCAAGGCGCCCGCAAGCGTCGAGGTCACGGGCGTGGATGACGCGCTGGCCGACAGGCACCTGCAGCTGCGCCCCATGTCGGTGAACGACCTGCCCGCCGTCGCGGAGCTGGAGGCTGCGGCTTTCTCGGGCTCCTCTCACACCCCCTGGACCGAGAAGCTCTTCTACGAGGAGCTCTCGCAGCCTGGTCGCAGCTGGTGGGTTGCCCACGATCTGGGGCGCATCATCGGCTTTGCCGGCGGCATGATGGCCGGCGACGACTTTGAGATCTGCGACGTTGCCGTGGAGGAGGGCCACCGTCGCCAGGGTGTGGCGTCTCGCCTGGTGGCGCGCCTGTGCTACGACGCGCACGTCCTCAATGCAAAGACTGCCTCGCTCGAGGTGGACGAGAAGAACGAAGCTGCGCGAGCCGCCTACGACCACCTGGGCTTTGCTGAGGTTGGCCGCCGTCCGGGCTACTACGCACCCGGCCACGACGCGCTCATCCTGCGCGCGGAGCTGCCGCTTGCGGGTGACGTCGAGGCCCTGAGCAAGCGTCCCGAGCCGCATGCCTCCATCCGCCCGTGGCCCATTCTCGCCGGGCCGAGAGACGCCGCGTGCAAGGAGGCCCTGGCTGCCGCAGGCGATCTGGTCCTCTCGATAGAGTCTTCCTGTGACGAGACCGCAATTGCCGTGGTGGACTCCCATGGCACCGTATGCTCGAGCGTGGTTGCCACCTCGATTGACTTCCATGCCCGCTTTGGCGGCGTGGTACCAGAGATAGCCAGCCGCAAGCATGTCGAGGCCATCGTGGGCGTCTACGAGGAGGCCATGGCGCAGGCGGGTTCGCACTTTGGCTGCGACACCCTTACTGCTGCGGACCTCTCCGCCGTTGGCGTCACCGCCGGTCCGGGCCTTGTGGGAGCTCTTGTGGTGGGCGTTGCGTTTGCCAAGGGTCTCTGCGCCTCAACGGGTCTGCCACTCATTGCGGTGCACCATCTTGAGGGGCACCTTCTCGCCAACCTCTTCGAGACGCCGGACCTCAAGCCGCCCTTTGTGGCGAGTCTGGTCTCTGGTGGTAACACCATGCTGGTCTACGTGCGCGGGTGGGGCGACTACCAGATTCTGGGCACCACCATCGATGACGCCGTGGGCGAGGCCTTCGACAAGGTTGCCAAGGCACTGGGTCTGGGGTATCCCGGTGGCCCGGTGATTAGCAGGCTTGCCGCAAAGGGCAACCCGCGCGCCATCCACTTCCCGCGTGCCATGATGCACAGCGGCGACTATCAGTTCTCGCTCTCCGGCCTCAAGACGGCCGTGATTACCTACATCGAGGGCGAGAACCGCGCCGGCCGGCCCATCGACCTGCCCGACCTTGCGGCCTCCTTCGAGGCGGCGGTCATCGACGTGCAGGTGGCCAAGGCTGTGACGGCGGTCGAGCAGACGGGTGTCTCGGACTTTTGCGTGGGCGGCGGCGTTGCCGCAAACCCGCAGCTGCGCGAGGCGTACCGCAAGGCTTTTGACAAGCGCGGCGTGCGCGTGACCGTGCCGCCCATGCGGGCCTGCGGCGACAATGCCGCCATGATCAGCGTCGCGGCGCTGAGAAGCTATCGGGCGCGCAACTTCGCGCCGCTCACGCTTGACGCCGACCCCAACGCGCCTCTTGGTGCCTGGTCCACGACCGACGCCCCCGTCCCGCCCGCCTGGTGAGACAAAGGGACAGCCCCTTTGTCTCATTCGTGACGAGAGGAGCTGCCTCCCGCCGGGGACGGGCGTCTCGTTCGTTATATCAAATATCAAATTGAGTCCCACTGGATTGACGCCTTCCATTGTTACCTCACTGTGACTATCGGGGCACGTCGCGACCAGAGGAGTATCGTTGCCGTGTGCGCGTAACTTTCTCGCATCGGGTCGCATGTGCGCGTCTCGCTTGCAAGGGGGAGGGGAATGGGTCCCCTCCGGTTGCGTCGCGCGAAAGGGGAACAGCGGGGATCGTCCAGGGAGGACCACCATGAAGAAGCATCCCATCCAGCACGCGTCTGGCTCATTTTCTCGTCGAGACTTTCTCAGGGTCTCGGGTATCGCGGCACTTACCGTTGGAGGGATGACCGTCCTTACGGCATGTGGTCCAGCCGCTCAGTCGAGCGACGCATCCGCAAGCTCCGCCACAACCACCTCCGCCGGCAGCGATACCTCCTCGTCTGACTCCCTCAAGCTGGGCGACGGCAAGACTCTGCGCGTGGGCATGGAGGCCGCCTACGCCCCCTACAACTGGCAGGAGTCCTCGGCCAGCGACACCACCATCCCCATCGAGAACGTCGACGGCGCCTATGCCGATGGCTATGACGTGCAGGTGGCCAAGAAGATTGCCGACGCGCTGGGAATGGAGCCCGTCGCGGTGAAGATGGAGTTTGGCAGCTTGGTTGACTCGCTGGTCAACGGCCAGATCGACATCATCTGCGCTGGCATGTCCGTGACGGACGAGCGCGCGCAGTCCGCGGACTTCTCCGATTCCTACATCGACGACGAGGTCATTATGGTCGTCAAGCAGGACTCTCCCTACGCCAACGCCACCAAGCTCTCGGACTTCTCGGGCGCCTCGGTCCTGGGTCAGAAGGACACCTTCTACGACGACCTCATCGACCAGATCCCCAACGTCAACCACCTCACGCCGGTGGCAACCGTGCCGCTGGTGGTCGACGGTCTTATGAACGGTACCTGCGATGCCATTACCTTCTCGTCCCTCTCGCTTCCGCGCCTGCTGAAGGACTATCCCACCCTCAAGAAGGTTGACCTTGCCGACGGCGAGGACTTCACAGACGCCTCCAACCCCGACAATGCCGCCATCGCCAAGGGTCAGGATGCGGTTCTTGCCAAGATTAACGAGGTCATCGACGGCATCTCGGCGGACGAGCGTCAGAGCATGTGGGATGACTGCATGGACCGTCAGCCCGCCTAGCGCGCGCCACACACTGCATACAGGGAGAAGCAAGAACATGTCAGATGCACCATCCATTCCGGCGACGACCCGGCGCGCCCACTTTGCGGCGTGGCTGCGCCGAGACCATCGCTACGTCCTTCTCGGCACCTCTGCCGTCGCGTTTGCGGGGATGTGGCTCTCAAGCCAGCCTCGCCCGGCCATGAGCTTCCTCGCCCATGCGTTCACGGTCGAGGTCGTGATGTACTACGTGCTGGCCGCGTGGCTCGCGCTCTCGGCGGTGGCGCTTGTCTTCAAGCTCACGCACTGGACTACGTATGGCCAGGTGGCGCCCTTTGTGAAGCCCGGCGCGCGCCGGGTGTTGCGCCTGGGGTCCTACGTCATCTGGGTGCTGGCCATCGTGCTCTTTGTCGACCGCGCGGTCATGGGCTTCGCGAGCGCGTGGACGGCTGCCGCGGCTTCCTCTGGGATGCCGCAGGATGACGTGCTCACGCAGATCCTCTACATGTTCCAGCAGGGCTATGCCACGTACCTGCAGGGCATCCTCACGACCATCGAGCTGGCCGTCTTTGGCACGGCCATCGCCTTTGTGCTGGCAATGCTTCTGGTCTTTGTGCGCATCCAGCACATCGACCGCCCCGACAACGACTTTGTCCGCTTCTGGAAGAAGGTGGGCGTGGGCTTTGCCAAGGTCTACAGTACCGTGGTGCGCGGCACGCCCATGCTGGTCCAGGGCGTTATCATCTACTACGCCGGGTTTGGCCTGTTCAGCGGCTCGGGCATGTCCGTGAGCGAGATCAACGCCGTGTGGTCGCGCTTCATCGCCGGTCTGGTGGTTATCTCGCTCAACTCCACCGCGTACATGATGGAGGTGCTGCGCGGTGGCATCGAGTCGGTCGACAAGGGCCAGATGGAGGCTGCGCGCTCGCTGGGCCTCTCGCAGTGGCAGGCCATGGTCAAGGTCGTCTTCCCGCAGGGCATTCGCTACGCCATCCCCGGCCTCTCCAACGAGTTGGTCATCAACATCAAGGACTCTTCGGTTCTCTCGGTGATTGGCGTGTTTGACCTGGCGTTTGCCGCCTCGACCATCGCGGGCATCTACTACAAGCAGCTGAACGCCTATCTCGTCATTGCGGTCTTCTACCTCATCATGACGGCAACGGCGTCGTGGCTTTTGGGCAAGCTGGCCAAGCGGCTCGACGCAAAGACCGAGCCCGTGCTGGGCGTGTCCAACCAGATGAAGGCAGGAGGCGAGAAGTAGCATGGCAGACGAGAAGAACGTGGGCGCCGCCGCTGCGGACGCCGCCAATCCCCAGGAGGCCGTGGTTCGCGTCGAGGGGCTGCAGAAGTCCTTTGGCAGCAACGTGGTCCTTCGCGGCATTGACCTCACCGTGATGCCCGGCCAGGTAGTGACCATTATCGGCGCGTCCGGTTCGGGCAAGTCGACGCTTCTGCGCTGCATTAACCTGCTCGAGACGCCGGACGCCGGCCACGTGTGGTTCCACGGCAAGGACCTTGCCGCCGAGCACGTGGACATCAACGCCCTGCGCGAGAAGATCGGCATGGTCTTCCAGAGCTTCAACCTGTTCAACAACATGAACGTGCTGGACAACTGCACGCTTGCGCCGGTGACGCTCAAGAAGATGACCAAGGGGCAGGCCGAGAAGGTCGCGCTGGCCAACCTCGACTCCGTGGGCCTTGCGGACTTTGCCGGAGCCGACGTCAACACGCTCTCTGGCGGGCAGAAGCAGCGCGTGGCCATTGCCCGTGCGCTTTGCATGAAGCCCGACCTCATGCTCTTCGACGAGCCCACCTCTGCCCTCGACCCCGAGATTTCCGGCGAGGTCCTGGAGGTCATGCGCCGCCTGGCATCGCAGGGCATGACCATGGTCGTGGTGACGCACGAGATGGCGTTCGCGCGCAGCGTCTCCGACGAGGTTGTGTTCATGGACAAGGGCGTGATTGCCGAGAAGGGCAGCCCCGAGAAGATTTTCACCAATCCCGAGAAGCCCCGCACGCGCGAGTTCCTCGCACGGTACCTGTAGGGTCTCATCCCTCGCTGCCCTTCTTTTTCTGTCCGCTTCCGAAATCTGCCCTCCGGCGTCAACTGGCGCCGGAGGGCACGTTTTTGCAGAGACAACGTACAAAGTGGCTGCTCAGGCGTCATTTTGGCGCCGGGGGGCACGTTATCGCAGCAATCACATACAAAAGGGGCTCTCGGGAGTCATATTCTCGCCGAAGGCGCGCTTTCCCCATCTCGACCTGCGAGAAGCGTCGTTCTGGCGTCGCTTGTTACCGTGCCATCCTTCCGTGCGATGCGCTACCCTTAGGTCTCATACGGGCGGGCTTCTTGTCCCAGACGGGAAGACCCTTGGCCCGCATCAGCCAAGTCCCCCGGAAGACCCTGGAGGGAAAGATGCAGGACGGATTCGTGAAGGTCGCGGCAAGGACCCCCGAGGTTCGCGTTGCCGACGTGGCGTACAACATGGACTCCTGCCTGCGGCAGATCGATGCCGCCATCGAGGAGGGCGCGCGCGTCATCGTGCTTCCGGAGCTCTGCGTGACGGCGTATACCTGCGAAGACCTCTTCTGGCAGGACGCGCTTCTCGACGCTGCCGAGAAGGCCGTTGCCGTCATTGCCCAGAGGACCTCCCACATCGACGCCCTCGTGCTTCTCGGCGCACCCGTCCGCGCAAACGCCAAGCTCTACAACTGCGCAATCGCTCTCGCGCACGGCAGGGTGCTGGGCATTGTCCCCAAGCGAGCCATCCCCACCTACAACGAGTTCTACGAGTCCCGCCACTTCTCGGTTGGCCCGGAGGACTGCGTGCCCGTGGACTTTGCGGGCTGCTCGGGCGTGCCCTTTGGCACCCGTCAGCTCTTTGCCTGCCACGAGTTGCCGCAGCTCGTGGTGGCCGCCGAGATTTGCGAGGACCTGTGGATTCCCAACCCGCCCTCGACCCAGCACGCGTTGGCAGGCGCCACGCTCATCTGCAACCTCTCGGCGTCCAACGCCATCGTCGGCAAGGCGGATTACCGTCGCAGCTTGGTTAGCGGTCAGTCGGCGCGTCTTATCTGCGGGTACGTGTACGCGTCCGCCGGCAACGGCGAGTCCACGCAGGACCTGGTCTTTGGCGGCCACGACATGATTGCCGAGAACGGCCGCATGCTCGCGGAGGCGGAGCCCTTTGGCACCGGCGCCGCAACAAGCGAGGTCGACGTAGCCTTTCTCTGCGAGGAGCGCCGCCGCATGTCCACCTTTGTCACCGCTCCGGCGCCCGAGGCGATGGGCTATACGGTCACGCACTTCTCGCTCACGCCCAGTGCCACTACGCTCACGCGCTTTGTCGACCCGCACCCGTTTGTTCCCTCAGACGCGGAGCGCCGCGCCGAGAGGTGCGAGGACGTCCTGAGCATCCAGGCGCGCGGACTGGCCAAACGACTTGCACACACGCACTCGAGCCACGTGGTTATCGGTGTCTCCGGCGGGCTTGATTCCACGCTGGCGCTCCTGGTGTGCGCCCGCGCGTTTGACCTGCTTGACCTTGACCGCATTGGCATCATTGCTGTGACTATGCCCGGGTTTGGCACCACCGGGCGTACACACGGCAACGCTACGACGCTTGCCGACGCCCTCGGTTGCGACCTGCGCGAGGTCAACATCTCCGACGCCGTGCGCCAGCACTTCTCAGATATTGGCCATGACGAGTCCGTCCACGACGTCACGTACGAGAACAGCCAGGCGCGAGAGCGCACGCAGGTGCTCATGGATATTGCCAACCAGGAGGGCGGCCTGGTGGTTGGCACCGGCGACCTCTCCGAGCTGGCACTTGGCTGGGCCACCTACAACGGCGACCACATGTCGATGTACGCCGTCAACGCAAGCGTGCCCAAGACCCTCGTGCGTCACCTTGTGCGCTACGTGGCCGATACCTGCGGAAACGACGAGGAAGCTCAGGTCCTCTACGACGTCCTGGACACACCCGTCTCGCCGGAGCTTTTGCCCGCCGAGAAGGACGGCACCATTGCCCAGCGCACCGAGGACCTTGTTGGCCCCTACGAGCTGCACGACTTCTTCCTGTACGAGGTCCTGCGCCGCGGGACGCCGCCCCGCAAGGCGTACCGTCTGGCGCGCTACGCGCTTGGCGACACCTACGACGACGCGACGATCCTCAAGTGGGAGAAGACCTTCTACCGGCGCTACTTTGCCCAGCAGTTCAAGCGCAGCTGTCTGCCGGACGGGCCAAAGGTTGGCTCGGCGGCCGTCTCGCCCAGGGGAGACCTGCGCATGCCGTCGGATGCCTGTGCCACGCTCTGGCTGCGCGAACTGGAGGAGCTGTAAAAGCAAGGGGCCCGCAGCGTGCGGGCCCCTTGCTTGTGCGGTTGGGTTTGACGCATCACCTGATGCGGGCGGCTACTCGAACTCAATCTTGCCGGTCTTTGCGTCCATGGACTTCACGATGGCAAGAGACTGCACGTCAAAGCCCTTCTCACGCAGGCGCTTGCCGCCGGGCTGGAAGCCCTTCTCGACAGCGATGCCAATGCCTTCGACAATGGCTCCGGCCTGCTCGCAGATCTCGATGAGGCCGTCGAGTGCGCACCCGTTGGCCAGGAAGTCGTCGATGATGAGGACATGCTCGCCCTTGTTGAGGAAGCGCTTGGCAACAATGACCGTGTTGTCGTTGCCGTGGGTGTAACTGTGCACGCGGGCAACGTACTGCTCGCCATCAAGGTTGATGGACTGCGACTTGCGCGCGAAGACCACGGGGGTGTTGTTGAAGCGCGTGGCTGCGACGCAGGCAATGCCAATGCCCGAGGCCTCGATGGTCAGAATCTTGTCGACAGGCCGGCCGGCAAAGCGCCGCGCCCACTCGTCACCCATGTCCGCGTACAGCGCGACATCGCACTGGTGATTGAGAAAGCTGTCCACCTTGAGCACATTGCCCTCGCGGACGATGCCCTCCTGCTTGATCCTCTCCTCGAGCTCCCGCATGCAATCCCCGTTTCCTCGGTGCCTGACGTGCATCCCATTGTACGCATTGCGAGCAAGCTTAATGCCGCGAGCTGCGGTGATTTGTCGTAGGCGTGAGACGGTGCGGATTGACGGGGGTTGAGCCTCCAGCAAGGGCGCGGCACCGGAGAGTGCGTTGCTGCAGGGGAAGCTCGTGGAAGGCCACCCGCGCACCAGCCGAGAAAGGCGCCAATATCAAGTCCCTAGTCCTTCACCAGTTAGAAAATCTAAGTCTCATCCGTAAGATTTTTCTCATCTCGACGGTATAACCCCAATCGGATGGGTACATAGTTGAGCGTTGGATTGGATGGCGCGGCCACGCGCCCGCCGTCACAGGTTCAAGCGCCGTACGGCGCCCTAAAAGGAGGTTCTTGGTTATGACTCTTAAGCCGCTGGGAGACCGCGTCCTCGTCAAGCCCGCACCCAAGGAGGAGAAGACCTCTTCTGGTCTCTACATCTCCTCGGGCGCCCAGGAGAAGCCGCAGCGCGGCAAGGTCGTCGCTGTGGGCGAGGGCAAGCGCGATCAGGACGGCAACCGCATCCCCGTTGACGTCAAGGCCGGCGACGAGGTGTTCTACGGCAAGTTCGGTGGCAACGAGGTCAAGGTCGACGGCGAGGACTTCCTGCTCCTCCGTGCGGACGACATCTACGCCATTATTGAGGAGTAGCTCGCGCGAGCTGCTCGCTAGCTGGTAAACAACCCATCAAGGGTTTTCTGGAAGGGAAAGCACAACATGGCTAAGGACATTGTTTTTGGCACCGACGCCCGCGCCAAGCTGGCCAAGGGTGTGAACACCCTCGCTGACGCCGTCACCACCACGCTCGGCCCCAAGGGTCGCTACGTTGCCCTGCAGCGCTCCTATGGCGCCCCCACCATTACCAACGACGGCGTGTCCGTCGCCAAGGAGATCGAGCTCAAGGACCCCATCGAGAACATGGGCGCCCAGCTGGTGAAGGAGGTCGCCACCAAGACCAACGACACCGTGGGTGACGGCACCACCACCGCCACGCTGCTTGCGCAGGTCATCGTCAACGAGGGTCTCCGCAACGTCGCCGCTGGCGCCAACCCCATCGCCATCCGTCGCGGTATCGACAAGGCCGTCGACGCCGTTGTGGCCGAGATGAAGGACTCCGCCATGGAGATCTCGACCAAGCAGCAGATTGCCTCCGTGGGCACCATCTCTGCTGGCGACCCCGAGATTGGCGAGAAGATTTCTGACGCTATGGAGGTTGTGGGCAAGGACGGCGTCATCACCGTCGACGAGTCCCAGACCTTTGGCATCGACATCGACACCGTCGAGGGCATGCAGTTCGACAAGGGCTACATCTCCCCGTACTTCGCCACCAACAACGACACCATGACGGCGGAGCTGGACAACCCCTACATCCTGATGACTGATCAGAAGATCTCCAACATTCAGGACATCCTGCCCATCCTCGAGGCCGTCTCCAAGCAGGGCGCGCCGCTGCTCATCATTGCCGAGGACGTGGACGGCGAGGCTCTGGCCACGCTGATTCTCAACAAGCTGCGCGGCACGCTGAACATCGCTGCCGTGAAGGCCCCTGGCTACGGCGACCGTCGTAAGCGCATGCTCGAGGACATCGCCATCCTCACCGGTGGCCAGGTTGCCATGAAGGAGCTTGGCGTCCAGCTCACCGACGTTACCGCCGAGATGCTCGGCCGCGCCAAGTCCGTCAAGATCACCAAGGACAACACCACCATCGTTGGCGGCGCCGGCTCCAAGGACGCCATCGAGGAGCGCGTCTCCCAGATCAAGAACGAGATTGAGAACACCACCTCCGACTTCGACAAGGAGAAGCTCCAGGAGCGTCTGGCCAAGCTCTCCGGCGGTGTCGCGGTCATCAAGGTTGGCGCTGCTACCGAGGTAGAGCTCAAGGAGATCAAGCACCGCATCGAGGATGCCCTGCAGGCCACCCGTGCGGCCGTCGAGGAGGGCATTGTCGCCGGCGGCGGCGTGGCGTTCCTGGCTGCGGCTCCCGCGCTCGACTCCGTCGAGACCTCTGATCCTGACGAGAAGATTGGTGTCGACATCATCCGCAAGGCGCTCGAGGCCCCTGTGAAGACCATCGCGAGCAACGCTGGCTACGAGGGCTCCGTTGTGGTCGAGAAGATCAAGGGCCTGCCCAAGGGCCAGGGTCTCGACTCTGCGACCGGCAACTACGGCGACATGATCGAGATGGGCGTCCTCGACCCCGTCAAGGTCACCCGCACCACGCTCCAGAACGCCGCTTCCGTGGCGTCCCTCATCCTCATCACCGAGGCCACTGTCTCCGATGAGCCCAAGGACACCACCATCGAGGAGGCCATCTCCAAGGCAGCCGCTGCTGGCGGCCAGGGTGGCGGCATGTACTAAGGGCTAGACAGCCCCGGTACCGCTCCTCGGTCATGCGACTCGACCGAGCGAACCTCAGGACCCCGAGTGCCATGTGGCACCCGGGGCCTTTTTTCCGTTACAGGCTGTCTGCCTTGGCTGTGGGGCTGAAATTAGACGCTTTGGTGTCCTTGAACAGCCAAAACTGTCGATTATCTTCTCCACAGATCACGCAGCGCCCCTGCAGCTCCTGCAGGATTCCCGCCAAACGCAAGGAGAGACCCACAGGTCCCTTCCTTGTGCGCTTCTCGCCTGTGGGTGGGCTTCTCGCCGACGGACGGTACAATGTAACGGTTGCGTGTGCAGGCACACGCACCGCGGGGGAGCTGCGTGCGGTCACCCCGCCGAGAAGAGGGGAGAGGCGATGCCACAGAAGCGTGACATTCTCGATGACATCATCGACATCCAGGATAACTGGCAGGCAGTCCAAAACCCGTTTGCGGGCATCACGGACTCGCTTGCCCAGGACCCAAGCCAGCGCAAGGTATTCGACCCGGCGGATTACAAGGAGAAGCCCTGGTGCAACTCCAGCCGCTGCCTGCGCACTGCTGCGGAGCGGGATGACGTGTGCTCCGTCTGCCTGGACGTGTGCCCCACCAACTCGATCGACATCCACAACAAGTCTGTGACAATCACGGACTCCTGCCGCAAGTGCGGCCTCTGCCAGGCCGCGTGCCCCACCGAGGTCTTCAACACGCGTCGCCACATGGCAAAACAGCTCTACGACAACATCGCCCGCGCGGCTTCGGCGTACGAGCAGTGCTACGTCACGTGCACCCGTGCCCTGAAGCGCCTCCCCAAGCCCAACGAGATCCTCCTCCCGTGCGTGGGCATGGTCTCGCGCGACCTGTGGTTCTCTATCCTCGTTGACTACACCAACGTGTCTGTCTATCTGCCGCTTGGCATCTGCGACCGCTGCCGCACCACCACGGGCGAGGACTTCTACACCGAGGCCATCGGAACGGCGGAGGAGTGGGCCAAGTCCGCGGTTGGCCTTGAGGTCGACAAGGACAACCTTACGCACGAGTTCACGCGCGAGTACCGCCGTAGCCAGTTTGTGAGCTCCGCCATCCATGCAACCGAGAACCTCGTGACGCGCTCGAGCCCCAAGCTCGCCGGCGCCCAGGCGGTTGCCAAGAAGATAACCGATCACGCCAACCGCTTGAACGAGCTGCAGCGTCAGCTGGAGAACGCGGTGGGGGCCAAGACCAACCAGAACCGCCAGCGCATCCTTACGCAGAACCGCAAGCTCATGATGGGCGGTCTCCAGCACGACCAGGAGCTGGCAGCGGACATCACCCTTGACGTGCCCGTTGTTGACCCGGACCTCTGCACGTCCTGCGGGGACTGCGCCAAGGCGTGCGTGACGCATGCCCTCGACCTCGACGATAGCGGCCACGTGCACACCTTGGCCGCGTACTGTGTGAACTGCGCCGCCTGCGTGAAGGCATGCCCCGAGGGCGCGCTCTCCATGCGGCCGCAGGACGCAAGCGAGCTGGCCGTTCCTGACAAGAACGCCGAGGAGATCGCGCGTCAGAAGGCAAAGGCCAAGGCGGAGGCTCAGCGACTCATGGAGCAGGGCAAGAAGCAGCTCTCCAAGGCGGCTGACACCCTTGAGAAGCTGGACGATAGCAAGAAGTAGCAAGAGGCCACTGGCAAGAGGCCAAGGCCAAGAAGGAGAGACACCGTGTCACTTTCCATCGGCATCGTGGGACTTCCCAACGTGGGCAAGTCGACCCTGTTCACCGCGCTTACCCGCAAGGGCGGGCTTGCGGCAAACTACCCCTTTGCCACCATCGATCCAAACGTGGGCGTGGTGGACGTCCCCGACGAGCGCCTCAACAAACTCGCCGAGATGGTGCACCCTGCAAAGATTGTGCCCGCCACGGTCGAGTTCGTTGACATCGCCGGCCTGGTGAAGGGCGCCAACGAGGGCGAGGGCCTTGGCAACCAGTTCCTGGCGAACATCCGCAACTGCGATGCCATCTGCGAGGTCGTGCGCTACTTCAAGGACCCCAACGTCATGCGCGAGACGGGCCGTACCGGCGCGTTTGTCGACCCGGCGGCAGACGTTGACACCATCCAGACCGAGCTTGTCCTTGCGGACCTGGGCTCGCTCGAGCGCTCCATCCCCAAGCTGGAGAAGGAGGCTAAGCGCGACAAGGAGATGGCGCCGCGCCTCGAGGTGGCCAAGCGCCTGCAGGCGTGGCTCAACGAGGGGCATCGCGCGGCAGAGATGGACATGACCGACGACGAGCGCGCCGCCGCCCATGACCTCTTCCTGCTCACCATGAAGCCCATTCTCTACGTGGCCAACTGCGACGAGGACCAGCTGGGCGAGAAGCTCCAGATCAACGGCCAGGATGCCATCCCCATCTGCGCCGAGGTAGAGGCAGAGCTTGCCGACCTCGACCCAGAAGAGGCGGCCGAGTACCTGGCGTCCATGGGGCTCGAGCACTCCGGCCTCGAGACGCTGGCTCGCGCGGCATACCACCTGCTGGGTCTCCAGAGCTTCTTCACCGCGGGCCCCAAGGAGGTCCGTGCCTGGACGGTTCGCATTGGCGCAAAGGCTCCCGAGGCGGCCGGCGTCATTCACTCCGACTTCGAGAAGGGCTTCATCAAGGCCGAGACGATCAGCTATGAGGACTACGTCAATCTGGGCGGTGAGTCCGGTGCGCGTGATGCCGGTCGCCTGCGCATGGAGGGCAAGGACTACGTGGTCCAGGACGGCGACGTGATGGTCTTCCGCTTCAACGTGTAGCCAAGAAACTATCGCGAGGCACTGGATGCAGCAAGAGAGGGGCTCCTGACAATGTCGGGAGCCCCTCTCCTATAACCTTGAGCGCGGATGTGGCTACTTCCCCTTGTAGTCGCTGCCGAGAATAACCACCACGTCGTAGTTGTCGGAGTAGGTTCCGGGATTCTCGGTGGGGGTCACGGAAAGCCCGAGCTTCTCGGCAACGCCCATGGCCTCGCCAAGTGCCGAGGCGGACTTGCTGGTGTTGTACACGATGGTCGTCGTTGTGTGGCTCGTCGAGTCTGCGTTTCCAGCTATGGTCGAGTAGCCAGCCGACGTGAGCACGTTGGCAGCACTTGAGGCGAGGCCCGAGGTGGTGGTGCCGTTGAGCACCAGGACCGTTCCGGAGTAGACGGGGTCGGTGCTCTCGGTGTCCGTAGTGGAGTCCGAGCTGTCCGTGCTCGTGCTCACCGAGCCGGCGACTCCAGCGGTGAAGTCCTGCGAGGAGTCCGAGTAGGGCGGCTCGCCCGCGTTGGTGCGCTCCATCATGGTCTTCCAGGCGTCCTCGTCGACGACCTCATACCAGAGGTTGTTGATGTACTGCGACGTGGTGGGCACCGAACCGGAGTAGATGTCATTCTCGGTGTCGAGGTCCTTGAACTGGTTGGCAAGAGAGAGGATTTCTGTTGCCGAGAGGTCCGTGGTCACGCTGTCTGCCAGCTGGGAGATGAGGGTGGGCCACGAGGTGGGGTCGCTCTCGAGAACCTTGCGGATGATGGCCGCGATGACCATGCGCTGGTTGGCAGAGCGGTAGTAGTCGCCGCCACCGTAGGCGTCGTAGGCGTGACGGCTGCGGCAAAGGCCAAGGGCCTGCTCGCCGTTGAGGGTCTGGGTGCCAGCGGGCAGGTCGATGTCGGAGTACTCCATGTCCGAAACGGCAACGGGAAGCGTGACCTCCACGCCACCGAGCGTGTCGACGATGGAGGTGAACTGCTCGAAGTTGAGTTCGGCGTAGTGCGAGATGTTCACGCCCGCGAGCTTGGAGACCTGTTCGACCATGTAGGAGGCGCCGCCAAAGGAGTATGCCGCGTTGATCTTCTGCGTTCCGTGCTCGCCCATGTCGACCATGGTGTCTCGGGGAATCGAGATGAGCGTGACCTTCTTGTTGGGCGGGTCAACGCGCACCAGGATGATGGAGTCCGTGCGGTAGTTGGACTGGTCTGCGCCCCACTCCTCCGTACGCTCCTCGTCCTGGTCAACGCCGAGAAGAAGCATGTAGAAGGGGTCGTCGGTCTTGGTGGGGGCAACAAGCTGGTTGAGGAGGCTCGAGTCGATGCCCTTGGAGAGCTTGCTGTTGATGCTGTTGATGTACCAGGCAAAGGCAGCGCCCGCAACGGCCAGGACGGCGACGAGCGAGATTACCACGACCTTGAGCACACGGTGGCTGCGCTTTGCCTGCTTACGCTTGGAGACGTAATAGCCAACGCCATCCGCGCGGGATGCGGCATGGTCCATCTCGTCAAGCTCGCCACCGCGCAGGTGGGCCGCATGGGCCTCGCCCTCTGTGCGACTGGCATGTGCGTGAGGGCTCGCCTCTACGTGGCGACCCTGCACGAGTGGGGTGCTGTGGAGCTGGTGCGCGTCAGAGCCGGCTGCGTTCCGGCCGCCGCCCGTGCCGTAGCGCTCTGCGGAGAGACGGTCCTGCTCCTCAGACGACATGCGACGGTGGTGCCTTCTTTTCTCGGCCAAGGGGCCCCCTAACCGTGTCCAGACGGACATCGTGCGGTTCTTGTTCAATGTTGGCGCTACTCAGGGCACCGCCATAACTGACTCATAATACGTGACGAGCATGAACGCTCCATGAAGAGGGGAGAAAAAGCCGACGTACATACGGTGTCCTCAATCCTTGGGAGTCCTTTACGTGGCCATTCGGTAGTATGCTCTAGAACGTATACGTTTTTTGTCCGGTGGCAGCCGGGGATGGGAGACGCGCATGTCCGAGGCAAGGCCCAAGCAGTTCGTGGCGGTCTTCGACTTTGGGGCCCAGTACGGGCAACTCATTGCCCGCAGGGTCCGTGACCTGCACGTTTACTCAGAAATTGTCCCCTGTGACATCTCGGCCGACGAGCTTGCCGCAATGGCACCCTCTGCCATCATTCTCTCCGGCGGCCCTGCCTCGGTCTACGCCGAGGGTGCGCCCGACATGGACGCGCGTGTCTTCGAGTTGGGCATCCCCATCTTGGGCTTCTGCTATGGCGAGCAGATCATGGCCGTCAAGCTTGGTGGCGAGGTCGCACACACCGACAAGGGCGAGTATGGCCCGGCAACGCTCACGCGCCTTGGCTCGTCGGTCCTTCTCGACGGCACGCCCGAGGGTGGCCAGACGGTGTGGATGAGCCACCGCGACTCCGTGAGCCGCGCGCCCGAGGGCTTCATGGTCACCGGCCGTACGGACACCTGCCCCGTGGCCGTTATGGAGTGCCCGCGCCGTCGCCTCTTCGCCACGCAGTTCCACCCTGAAGTGCGCCACACCGAGTATGGCACGCGCATGCTCGAGAACTTCTTGTTCGGCGTGTGCCACCTCGAGAAGAACTGGACCATGGAGGGCATCATCGACCAGAAGGTCGAGGAGATCCGCCAGCAGGTTGGGTCGCGTAAGGTGATTCTCGCCCTCTCTGGCGGAGTTGACTCCTCCGTGGTGGCGGCCTTGGTGCACCGTGCCATCGGAGACCAGCTCACTTGCGTGTTTGTGAACCACGGCATGCTTCGCAAGGGCGAGCCCGAGATGGTCGAGGAGGTTTTCCGCGAGCAGTTCCACATGCCGCTCGTGCACGTGCACGCCGAGGAGCGCTATGCCAAGATGCTCGCCGGCGTGACAGACCCCGAGAAGAAGCGCCGTCTCATTGGCACCGAGTTCTGGAAGGTATTCTTCGACGAGGCCCAGAAGATCGGCGACGTGGAGATGCTTGCACAGGGCACCATCTACCCGGACATCATTGAGTCCGGCGCACGCAAGACCGGCGGCAAGGCGGCAACCATCAAGAGCCACCACAACCTGATTCCGTTCCCCGAGGGCGTGCACTTTGACCTTATCGAGCCCCTCGACCACTTCTTCAAGGATGAGGTCCGCGAGCTGGGCATTGCGCTTGGCCTGCCTGCCAAGATGGTGTGGCGCCAGCCGTTCCCCGGCCCTGGCCTGGCCATCCGCATCATCGGCGAGGTCACGCCCGAGAGGCTTGCTATCCTCAAGGACGCCGACGCCATCGTGCGAGAGGAGCTTGACGCCTACAACCAGCGCCTCTTCGAGGAGACGGGCGACCGCAACTCCGAGCATGCCTGCTGGCAGTACTTTGCCGTGCTGCCCGACATCAGGAGTGTTGGCGTGATGGGTGACGAGCGCACGTACCGTCGCCCCATCATCGTCCGTGCGGTGGAGTCTACAGACGCCATGACCGCCGACTGGGCAAAGCTTCCCTACGACGTGATCGGGCGCATCTCCAGCCGCATCGTGGACGAGGTCGATGGTGTGAACCGCGTGGTGTATGACGTCACGCCTAAACCGCCAGCCACGATCGAGTGGGAATAACGATAAACCCAATTTAAGAAACCAATTATCCAAAATATAAATATATTGGTGCCTTAAACGCCAAATTTCACCTCCTGGCATATCATACAGCCAGGAGGTGCTCTACCATGAGGCTGTTTCGCAGAGAGCAGTATCTGAAGAAGATTCGCCCATTCTACGATGATGATCTGATAAAGGTCATCACGGGAATACGCAGATGCGGAAAATCGTGCCTCATGGCGACCATCGTCGAAGAGCTCAAGGAACGAGGGGTCCCAGAGAAAGACATCGTTTACCTCGATCTCGACAAGCGCGGCAACCGTTCCATCAAGACACCCGACCAACTAGAGGCCACAATCGAATCGCGGCTTGTCGACGATGACTTCAAATACCTCTTCATAGACGAGGTCCAGAACGTCCGCGGCTACGAAGAGGTCGTGAATGCCTTCAACACCGATGGCGGCTTCTCAATCTTCATAACGGGCTCAAACTCCTATCTCCTCTCCGGAGAGCTCATGACCAAGCTCACCGGGCGCTACGTCGAATTCGAGATGTTCACCTTGTCGTTCAGCGAATTCCTTGCCATGAAGAAGTTCCTGGGAGTCGAGGGGAAGGACGACAGGGCTGAATTCGAGGAATATCTTCGCTACGGCGGCTTTCCCCGCTCCCTTGAATATGATGACGTCGAGGCGAAGGCCCATTACGTTGAAGACGTCGTGAAGCAAATCATTAAGAAGGACATCCGGTCTCGAAACAAGATACGAAACATCGAAGCCTTCGAGCGCGTCATGACCTACGTCATCAACAACTACGGCACTCCGACAAGCCTTACCAATCTGGTCGACCACCTGAGAAACGTTGAGAAGATCGCCGTCGAGAGAAGGACCGTGTCCGCGTACATCCAGATGCTCGTCGACGCAAAGATCCTCTACAGATGCCAGCGCTTTGACCTGAAATCGAGGAAGTCCCTCAGGGGAGAGGAGAAGTACTACCTCGCCGATCCCGGGATCTACTTTGCCCGGAGCGTCGATGTACGGCTGAACTTCGGCCCCTCCCTGGAGAACGCGCTCTATGTCTACCTGAGGTCCCGAGGGTACAGGCTCTCAGTCGGGCGAATCGGCAAGCTGGAATGCGACTTCATCGCCAGGAAGCATGACCTCTACGCCTACATACAGGTATCCATGACGATTTCTGACCGCGATGTGGAGGAGCGCGAGTACAGGCCGTTCAGTCACATCAGAGACGGGTATCCACGCTACCTTTTCACGCTGGACCCGCTCCTGCAGCGGCGCGAGGGCGTCAGGCACCTCAACATGATCGACTTCATGAAAGGCGACGAGGACCTACATTGGTAGGTGGTATAGAGGCTCAGCTACCAAGTAGCTTGGATACGTGCGGAACCCCCTGCCTCGAAAAGCTCCGCACTACTCGACAACGTACCCCGAGGCCTCGAGAGGGGCGATGCAGGTCGAGCATGATTGAGGGCTGAGGCAAGCGTATCGGCGCAGAGCGTGGCGGGAGCTAGTGTTTGAATGCAACAATCTTGCAGCCCGCGCAATGCCAAGCTTCCACGCTAGTTCGGCATCCTAGTTTCGGTTCGGTGATTTGCACGAAGCCCTCGGCATTCCGCGCGTTCTCGAAAACGCCGGGAACCCGACTTGCGAACCCGAAAGCGCCGTCTTTGCTAGCAAACAACCAACCTTGTTCCATACTCGCGCCACATTCAGGGCAGTTCATAGTCGCTCCCTTCCATGCATTTTGTTATCGGTCGGGCTTACAGCGCAATAACTCTCGCGATTTCCACGACCATGACCTTCACGGCAACGCCTGACGCCATAAACCAAAAGCAGAGTTCTTTAGCCTGTTGCGAGTTCGCGATGAGCATGGCGATTGCAGACGCGATTATGACAAGGGCACCAATGCACCCTACAACGGTTGGGATACTGACCAACGGGAACAACCCAGCCGCGCAACTCCCATCGATGGAGGACTGAATGGTCTTGTCCAACCCGTCGCGAGCCGCCGCGAAACAGCAAACGACAAGGCCGAACGCAAGGAGCAGCAGCCCCCGCATTCCCCAGTGCTGGACACTGCCGCGGTTGACAATCGTGTAGCCGATGAAGACGACAAGACCAAGAATCATGATTGTTGTGGTTATGGTGGTCGTATCGCCGAAGTAAAGCTTTGTCATTGGGAACCCTCCTTACCCGCTGTTCAACGAGCCTTTCCTGCTTCTATCTGGTCAATGAATCGGCTTACATGATCGTCCAGCAGCTCCATTGCGCGCGCTTTGTCCATTCCCCCGTCGGACAAGCCGTATAACAGGAACATCGGCCCATAGAACTCCAGTGCAAGCTGCCAAGCCGCGTCTTCAGAGCCTGTAATCTCACCGAACACCGACGCCATGTATTCAACGGGGCCGCCTGCCAAATACTTTTGGTACAGCTCAGCCATGCCCGAATCCCGATACTGCTCCAACGTCAGCATCTTGCGAAAACGGGAGGGGAATTCCTCCTCCGTCCAATGGAGGAACTGCGCCTTGCTGTATGCGCGGATCTTCTCGGCGGGAATCTCCTTATAGGCAGCAGTGCCGCCCAGCTCATTCCCCGGCATGGAGAACCGCTGCGACCGCTCAGTGTCCAGCTCATCCATCCGCGCGACGATGTGATCCAAGATTTCTTGTTTGCTGGCGAAATGCTTATAAAGAGCGGCCTTCGAGATTCCAACCTGCTTCGCGATATCGCTCAAAGACGCGCCCAGATACCCTTTTTCGGAGAACAACCGCAGCGCTGCTTCTGTGATCCGATCCTTCGTGCTCGGTTCCATATCAGTCCTCTCTATACTAGGTGACCGAACGGTAACCTAGTATAGTTACCGTTCGGTCACCTGTCAAGAAAGCATGCAAGATGCCGGAGAGGCGGGCAATCTCATCGAGAGCGTGGGCGCCACTTCGATTTAGGCATCAAATGAGCACCAACGGAAACGCCCCTTAAGGACTGCCCAGCGAAAGTCTCGCCAACTTGAACCGCCATAATCACAGCATGGTAAGCATGCATCAACGAAGCAAAGACGATCGAACTCACTCAGGCCGAGGACATGGCTTACTTACGCGCAGACCTTTGCCTGTACTCGCCCGAGAGTTACATGCTCGACGCGATGCGCGAAGGCTTAGAGAGCATGCCGCCAGAGCTTCTCAGCAAGCTCCTCGACACGCTTTGCGAGCCGAGCGTCGAGAGTCCGCAATGGTGGTGGGATGTCCTCGTGGCTGACGGAGACCCGCTCTACCGCGAACTGGAGCCGCTGAGCTAGCCCAAAACCCACACGGCAAGGAGGAAGTCTGCCTATCACGTTGATAGGCGGCCTTCCTCATACCTGCAGGAACTGTAGTCCCGTGGACTTCCGGCTCCAGCAGATAGCGGACTTTATCTGCGAGATAGAGTTGACCGTGATCAAGTATGAAGCTAACGAGGCCGGTGGAACTGAGAGGCTATGAGGGCTCCGGCATGGATGGCTCCGAGAGGCACCTGAAGAGGGTCTGCAAGGGCGCCACGGTTGAGAAGGGCCTCTCAATCACGGGAAACAGGGCGGCGCAGTCGCGGGACGAGGTTGCCTCTTGGACGAAGAAGCTTGCGTAAAGGTCTTCGCGGGCTGCTGCCCAGGCGATTCGATTGCGAGGCTTGCGGCGCTCTGTGACGAGGAGGCCACTATGGAAGACGAGGTGTCCTTAGTGGCCACGCTTCATGGTACGTTCTGTGGAGGCAAAACGGTAGGCAATGCTGGCCGCGACACGTCCCATGCCAGCGTTAACCCAGGAATTCGTTGACCTCGCCGGCAAACTCATTTGGATACTGGAAGAGCGATCCGTGGCCGGCATGAGGGTAGAGCACCAGTCGGCTGCCGTCGATCTTCTCGTGCATCGCATTCGAGTTGGACGTGGGGACCATCGCGTCGTTGTCACCGTTTGCGATGAGCGTGGGAACGCGAACGAACGACAGGTCGTCTTGCGCCGCCCCTCCCCAACGCTTGATTATCTTGAGCTGGGCGAGAAAGGCAGGCACCGTTACGGGCGCGTCCTGGTTGGACAATGCCCTGGAATAGAGCCGCGCGAACGTGGCGTTTGCCGCGGCTTCCCCGGTTGCGTCGTCCGTGAAGAAGATGTAGCGCTTCATGTCCTTGCGCCTGGCAACTGCGTGGAGCATGTGGCGAAACGTGACGGACGTTACGCAATCGACCCCCCATGCCGCCACGAGGCGCCGTGCCAACAAGGATGAGCCTGCGGACCGTCCGGCGGCAAGCTCACGGTATGCAATGCGCCTGCCGCCTACGTCCACGTACGAATTGCCCGTAGTAAGGTGCGCCAACTACGCCTCCTCGATGCGCAGCAGCGTCTTGCCCCGCGAGTGGCCTGACCTCACGTGCTCAAGCGCCTCGTTCACCTGGTCGAGTCCGTACGTCCCGTCGATTGACACGGCAAGCGGCTTCTCGGCGGGGAAGAGCTCCGCGACGCGCGCGAGCTGCGTGCCATCCTCGTGCACAAAGATGAAGTCGTACGTCTGCTGCTTGCGCGCTGCCATCTTGTCGAGCTTGCGACCCGCAAGGCCAAACAGCGCCCGCTTGAGCGTAGGCAGCCCTTCTCGCTTGGCAAAGCGCCCGTTGGGCACGCCGCGTAGCGACACCAGGTGCCCGCCCGGCTTGAGCACGCTGAACTCGTCCGGCAGCTCGCGCTCGCCCAGGGTGTCAAGCACGCAGTCCACGTCGTGCAGCTCATCGACGTAGCGCTGAGTCTTGTAGTCGAGAAAAACTCTGGCTCCCAGGTTGCGGACGCGCTCCTCGTTCCGGGCACTGCCGTTGGTTGCTACGGTGAGGCCCATGCGCGCCGCAATGGGGATTGCCATGGCGCCAAGGCTGCCCGTACCCCCGGAGATGAATAGCGTCTGACCAGGCTGTGCCTCCATGATGTCCAGCGCCTGCAGGGCGGTGAGCGCGGTCAGTGGTACGCAGGCGGCCTCTTCCATGGAGAGGTAGCTGGGGACGAGCGCAAGCGCTCCCTCATCTATTGCGGCATACTCCGCGAATGCCCCAATCTTCGCGAGCGGCATGCGTCCGTACACGCGGTCGCCGGGCTTGAACTTGACGGCGGCGGTACCCACCTGTACTACGGTGCCCGAGAACTCGTTTCCCATAACGAGCGGCGTGCGGTAGGGGACGATGAGACGAACGTCCCCACGGATTATCATGTTGTCCAGTGGGTTTACGGCAGCGGTGTGGATACGCACGAGCACCTCGTGCGCCGCCGGCTTGGGGGTGGGGACGTCCCTCACTGCCAGGGTCGTGCCGTTCTTGTCGTACTTGTCCAGAATTGCGGCCTTCATTGGTCTTTGCCCTCCTGTTGTGGGTGACCTACTCGGTCTTCTCGCTGCTCTCGATTTGTTTGCGCATCTGCGTTATACAGTCTGCAAGCGTCGTGCCCGCCAGCTTGCGCTCGACCACCTGCTCCGCCTGGCGGAACATCCCGTTGAGCACGGGGCGGATATTGCGTCCCACGATGCACTCGTCGCTGGGGTTCTGGTGAACGTCGAACACGTGGACGTCCTCGCTCTGCTCGACCGCGCGGTACACCTCGAGAAGAGAGATGTCCTTTGGTGCCTTGAGCAGAGAAAACCCACTCACACCGCGCCGTCCCTCGATGATTCCCGCCCGGCTGAGACGGGTGGCCACCTTGCGGATGTAGCTGGCGTTTGTCCCCACGCTATGGGCAATCTGCTCCGAGTTCATGGGGGTCTTCGCCTCGGACACCAGGATCAGCATATGGATGGCCGTCGAGAACTTTGTGTCCATGTCTTGCTCCCTTCGGGCTTTTTGCCAGTTGTGTATCGGACTCTTGCTTCCTCATAAATGTATCAGTAAGTAATACAACATGCGACCCGCCCATACTACCCACACATGGTTTTGTCTGTAGGTGGCGTGCCGACGGTGCTTCTGGCTGGGCAGCCGCCAGGCGTTCGCATGAGCCGCTCGCCCCACTTTGCTTGCCCGCGAATTATTTTTTCAAAGTTGGCACCCTGCTGGTCGACGTGTTTCTCATCTCGAGGGTCGGCAAGCACATGCCCAAGCTCTCCAACAACGCAATCAAGATCAAGGCCAAGATGAAGGCGCTGAGGAGATGACTTCTCGCCGACAAACGTCTGGTGCGGTATGAGCTACGGGACTCCTGCGCCCGCGACATCGATGGGCTTCAGCCTGAATGCCGCGTTCACCGTGGCTTCCTCGGGCTCCGGTTCGGCCGGTGGAGGCGGTGGCGGTGCCTTCTAGCAGCCATGGATGATGCGGCGATGGAAAGAAATCTGTCTGGTCCCTACAACTCGGTTAAGGAGGCCTTAGCTGCTCTTGATGAGGAGTAGTCATGTTGGGGCTATGAGGTAGAGGACCGTCGCCTGGCTAATCTGCCTGGCGCGCTTCTCGCAGAAGCCGGGCAAGGTTATGCGAGAAGCGCTCCCTGTCCTCATCCGTGAAGGCTGCCGGACCCTTGGTTCTGCCTCCTGCGCGGCGCACCTTCTTCTCCTCATGGCGTATGAACATCATTGAGTCAATGGTGAGCGGGTTGTACACGTGACCGCGTACACCGATGGCGCGGGCCCCGCGGCCAAGGACGATGTCCGCGAGGCCAATGTCCTGCGTCACCACCACGTCGGCGGGGGTAATGGCAGAGACAATCGCAAAGTCCGCGGAGTCGGCGCCCACACCCACCTGGATGGTGCTTGCCCAGAAGCCGCGGTCTGGATGCGCGGGGTCTTTTGGCTCGTGCGGATCTGATGCGCGAAGGTGACGCTCGAGGTTCTGGGTGGAGTTGCCGGCGATGATGCAGGGGACGCCCTGGGCCCTGGCTGCTGCCAGGGCCTCGCGAATGACGGGGCAGGCGTCGGCGTCAATGTAGAGTTTGGTCACGAGCGCTCTTTCTTGGTCCGAGTGATCATGAGTACAGTATCGGACACAATACCCCTCAAAGATGGTGTCGCGTAGTTAGTCTCCCTAACGAAGGCTGTTGTCGAAGAACGCCTCGAGCCTGTCGAAGGGAATGGCGCTGCGGTTGTCGTAGAGGTCCACGTGGTTGGCGCCCGGAATGATCATGAGCTCCTTGTTGTCACCCTTGAGCTGCGCAAACGCACCCTCGCTAAAGTAGCGCGAGTGGGCCTTCTCGCCATGGACGAGAAGGACGGGGGTGTCTATCTCGCCTGCCATTGCCAGGAGCGGCTGGTTCATGAACGATATGGTGCCCGTGGCGTTCCAGCCATCGGTGGAGTTGCCCGAGCGGTCGTGGAAGCCGCGCGACGTCTTGTAGTAGTCGTGGTAGTCGCGCACGAACTGCGGCGCATCATCGGGCAGCGGGTCCACCACGCCGCCGGCGCGTGTGTACTCGCCGGCCTTGTAGTCGGCCGTGCGCTGGGCGGCCCAGGTGCGGCGCTGCTCGTCGCGGGCCTCCTTGCTGTCGCTGGAGCCAAAGTAGCCCTCGCGGGTCACGCGCGACATGTCGTACATGGTCATGGCCGCCGTCGCCTTGATGCGCGGGTCGAGCGCGGCTGCGTTGATTGCCATACCGCCAAAGCCGCAGATTCCAATGATGCCAATGCGCTCCGGATCTACGTCGTCGCGGCAGCTTAGATAGTCCACCGCAGCGCAGAAGTCCTCGGTGTTGATGTCGGGGGAGGCCACGCGGCGGGGCTGACCGCCACTCTCGCCGGTGAATGATGGGTCAAAGGCAATGGCGAGAAACCCGCGGGTTGCCATCTCCTGCGCATACAGGCCACTTGCCTGCTCTTTCACGGCGCCAAAGGGGCCGCTTACTGCGATTGCGGAGAGCTTGCACTGCACGCCCTTGGGCTTGTAGAGGTCTGCCGCGAGGGTGATGCCGTAGCGGTTCACGAACGTTACCTTCTCGTGGTCAACGCGTGTGTCCTGCGGGAACGTCTTGTCCCACTCCTGCGTAAGCTCTAGCTTCTCGGTTTGCATCACGGTGGCTCCTCTGGTTCTCTGCTGACGGTCGTGGTGTTATATGAACCTTAGAATCTAAACCTGACTTTAGGTCAAGGTTCAGTTGCTGCGCCGTGGCGACTTCCGTCTTTTGCACACATTTGGCTGTGACCGTCCTCGCCTGGCCTTGCGGCATCGCTACTCGCGCGTTAGGAGCTTCGATAAACTACTTTCGAGTAAGTTACTTGCCCGTATCTTATAGACCGGGTTGATGCGGCGCAGATGCTCGAGTCGTGACGCCGCGGTACGAGGACGCATTCGTGGCCGCGAGGTCGTACCATGAGGTGTCGCCTGCGCCGGCGCTTCCGCCGCGCGGGCCCATCCACGAGGGAAGGATAAGAAATGATTGCTTTGGGTTGTGATCACGGCGGCTACGAGCTTCTCCAGGAGGTCAAGGCGCACCTGGACGAGCGTGGCCTGGAGTACAAGGACTTTGGCACCTACAGCACCGATTCCGTCGACTATCCGGACTATGCCTCCAAGGTTGCCCGCGCGGTCCAGAGCGGCGAGTGCGAGCGCGGCATCATCATCTGCGGCACGGGCATCGGCGTCTCCATTGTTGCCAACAAGTTCAAGGGCATCCGTGCCGCGCTGTGCGGCGATTGCTTCTCTGCCGAGGCAACGCGCCAGCATAACGACGCCAACATCCTTACGATGGGCGCTCGCGTGACCGGCCCCGGCCTTGCGCTGAAGATCGTGGACACGTTCCTCGACACGCCGTTCAGTGGTGACGAGCGCCATGTGCGCCGCATCGCAAAGATCGCCCAGATCGAGAACGAGCAGTAGCCCATGAGGATGGCGCCGCCGGCATTGACCGACGGCGCCATTGCGGTTCTATGGGGTTTGGGCGGCTTCTCAACGATGAGCCTGCGTTGGAGCCTCTGCAGTCGAGGCTATTGCGCGACCTGCTCTGCAGCGCTGTCTGCGGCCTCGCGCTTATCGCCGAACAGGGCACCAAAGACCCCGCGGACAACGGGACCGGCAACAAAGAACTGCCAGAAGAACGCCATGGGAAGGTTGAGGACGGTAGTCTGGATCCACGTTGCAAGGATGTCGACGTTGGCGGGGCGCTTGATGATGAGCGTTGCGGCAAGGCTCATGAGCGGGCACATCAGCTGGACGCTCAGCGCAGAGATGGCAGCGACCATCGCAAAGGGGGTCTGAGGGTGAGGCCCAACCACCTTGACCGCGCGACGCGACACAATGGGGGAGACAACAAGCATATCGAGAAGGAATGCGATTGGTCCCATAAAAGCAAGCTCGGGCAGGGCCTCGAGAAAGACGAAGTTGGATAGGCCGCCGACCTCGAGCGTGATGTTGTAGCAAATCATCCCATACACCATGACGAGGACCATCATGATGGTGAAAATGGCTGTTTGGACGCGGTTTTTCGGCATGTAGACCTCCCGGGTTGATGCAGTGTTGTTCGTTATCACCGGGAGGGTGTGCGTTTCCAAGAGTACCTGCAATGGATATGTGCCAATGACCGTAACATGCCAGGCGCCAGCAATTTCGATGCGATATCGGGATGCGGACAAACTTTTCACAGACAGCCGAAAAGCGTCTGATTTCCCTTATGGAGCAATTCTCCGCAAGCATTATCGGCTTGGTGGTACTGATGCGCGTCTCGCAATGGGTGCTATTGGTGATGCAATCTACCTGGTCAGCGGCTATACTCGCCGATGGATTCCTTTGAAGCGATGCCTGTGCTTGGGGCGGTATGATGTCCGAGACCTTCGAGAAGAGAGACAACAACCCACGGGCTGACCTTACGGGTGAGGCCGCCGGGCTGCGCTGGCTTGGGGAGGCCGAGAAAGACGGCGGCCTTGTCTGCTCACGTGTTGTGCGGGCGGACGCTCACTCTCTACTGGAGGAGCGCATCGACGAAGGTGTTCCCTCGCGCGAGAAGGCCCATCTTGCCGGTGCCGCGCTTGCGCGTACGCACGCTGCCGGAGCGTCGTGGTACGGCTGCCCGCCACCGGGCTGGAGCGGTACAGGGTACGTGATTGGTCGCTCGCTTACGACCGTGGTGCCAATCGAGCCGGCGGGCAGCAGGGGGTGGGGCGCTACATGCGCCGAGTGGCGCGTGATGTCCCACGTGCGTACCATTCGCGACGACGGCCTGGTAGATGACTCGGAGGTACGCCTTCTCACCCATGTGGCAGACCGCATGGCTGCCGGCGACTTCGACTCCCCAGAGCCGGAGCTTGTCCGCAGCCATGGTCACCGCTGCTCGCGCATCCATGGCGACCTCTGGGCAGGCAACCTCCTGTGGGCGGCCGATGGCTCCCGCGCCGCGGCTACCGGCGCTGCGCTTATCGACCCCATGGCTTCGGGCGGCCACGCCGAGACCGACCTCGCCATGCTCCAGTTCTTTGGCTGCGCGTACCTGGACGATTTTCTTGCCAGCTACGACGAGGTCTCGCCGCTGGCAGATGGCTGGCGTGAGCGCGTGGGCATCCACCAGCTTGTGCCGGTGCTCTTGCACTGCGTGCTCTTTGGCGAGAGCTACGTAGGGCTTGCGCTTTCTGTCGCCCGGCGCTATGCGTAGGGCTGCGCGCCCGAGGCGATGCTAACCGTCACACATTCGAGGGACGAATCTGTATCATCCTGCGCGCGTCACACATTCGTACACGAATGTGTGACGAAGCGCGCCCGTGCCATGCTCGAATCAAATAGATTGACAATTATCAATGAAAGACTACCATCAGTAATGCATTGATATATATCGATATGACTTTGGAGGCACTTCCGCTCTCTGAAGCCGCTGAGAAAAGAGCTGCAACCATGGCGAGAGAAACAAACGCAACTACGGACGCCACGCCAACGAGAACGGCAACGCCTCCCGCCGGAACCGCCGCCCGCCTAGGAGTGCGGGACCGTCTCCTCACGCTGTGGATTTTCCTCGCCATGGCAGCTGGCATTCTGCTTGGTGCCGTGGCGCCGGGCGTCTCCGATGCTCTCAACTCGATCTCTGTTGGCACCACCAACATCCCGCTTGCCATCTGCATGATGCTCATGCTGTATCCGCCGCTCGCAAAGGTGCGCTACGCAGAGCTTCCGCGTGTGTTTCGCAACGTGCGCGCTCTTGGGCTCATGCTCCTGTTCTGCGCCGTAATTGGGCCCCTGCTCATGTTTGTGCTGGCAACCACGTTCCTGCGCGACCAGCCAGACTACATGACCGGCCTCATCCTCATTGGCATTGCGCCTTGCATCGCAATGGTCATCGTGTGGAACGGTCTTGCCGGCGGAGACACGGAGTGGTGCGCTGGCTTTGTCGCGGTTAACGCGATCCTGCAGGTGCTGCTCTACGGCCCCATGGCGTGGCTCTTTGCCACGCAGCTCACGGCCCTCGTGGGCGCCCCTGTGGTGACGGTGAGCCTCTCTGCGGGAGACGTTGCCGGGACCGTCCTCCTCTACCTGGGGATACCCTTTGCGGCTGGCGCGCTGGGGCGCCTTCTCCTTGAGCACGCAAAGGGCCGTGACTGGTACGAGGACGTTTTTCTCCCGCACGTCTCGCCCATCTCCTTTGTGGCGCTTCTCGCCACCATTGTCCTCATGTTCTCGCTCAAGGGCAGGCAGATCGTGCAGCTGCCGCTCGATGCCGTGCGCATTGCTATTCCCCTGGTCATCTACTTTGTGGTGATGTTCTTCACGAGCTTTGCGGTTGCCCACGGAGCGGGCTTCTCGTACCCGCACACGACCGCCATTGCCTTTACCGCGACAGGTAACAACTTCGAGCTGGCAATTGCCGTTGCGGTGGCGACCTTTGGCCTGGGCTCCGGCGAGGCATTTGCCGCGGTGGTTGGGCCCCTCATTGAGGTGCCCTCGCTTATCCTGCTGGTGAACGCGGCGCTTGCCATGCGTCGTCGCCTTGCGTGGCCAGAAGGTGCCGCGCCTTCCGCAGCTGGCCAGGGAGCCGAGAAGGGACATGCCTAATGGATCTCCCTGTTGTTGCCTTTGTCTGCACGCACAACGCCTGTCGCAGCCAGATGGCCCAGGCGCTGGCGGAGCGCATGATGCCGGGCGAAGCCACGTTCCTCTCGGCGGGGACGGACCCCGCTCCCCGCGTTGACGCAGGCGCCATGGAAGAGCTCTCGCGCCGTGGGGTTCCGGAAGAGACCATCGCGGCGCTGCGCCCCAAGTACCTCTCTGAGCTGCCCACGCACGTGGACTGGCTGGTAACCATGGGCTGCGGGGTCGCCTGTCCCGCGCTTGCGTGTACGCACCGTGAAGACTGGGGTCTGAAAGATCCCACGGGCGGACCAAAGGAGTACTACGCAGCATGCGCCGAGGACATTTTGCATCACCTTGCCGACCTTCGTGTGAGAATGGGTGCCAAGAAAACTGGTCACGTGCGCAGGGGGGATGCGGATGAGCGAGATTGATGCCGAGGTGTTCAAGGCCCTGGCAGACGAGAATCGCCTTGCCATTGTCCGCATGGTGGGCTCGTGCGGAGAGGCGTGTGCGTGCGACCTGCTCGCGGACCTTAACATCTCGCAGCCCACGCTCTCCCACCATATGAAGGTGCTCTGCAGCTGCGGCATAGTGCGCTGCCGGCGAGAGGGCCGTTGGTGCCACTATTCGATAGACCCACAGGTGGCGGCCGGACTCGCGAACTTCTTTTCGGGTCTCACGTCGGCCGACGCCAAGCTGGGCGACTGCTCATGCAATGGTTGCATGGCCAGCGCGTAGCCACCTGGCCTGCTCGCCCTACTCTGCGCCCTCGGAGCGCACGGCGTTCTTGATGGCGGGAATCGCGCGCTTGGCAGCCCAGACTGCCACCACAGCCACGATGATTGCAATCACCACAAGGGTCATCACGTCGATGGCCTGCGTGGCGCCCGCCGAGGCGCTCTCCCACGCAGAGCCAGCAACATAGCCCAGCGTGCAGAGGACGGTGTTCCAGGCCAGCGAGCCAAGGAACGTGTATGCCGAGAAGCGCAGCACGCCCATGCCTGAGGTGCCGGCGGGGATGGAGATGAGGCTGCGCACGATGGGAATGCAGCGGCACACCAGGACGCTGACCTGCCCGTGCTTCTTGAACCAGCCTATGGCGCTGGAGACGTCGCCGGGCTCAAAGCCCAGCATGCGCAGGGGCTTGGTGCCCATCAGACGCTCGAGGCGCTCCTGGCTAAGGACGCGACCAACGCCGTACAGGATGTAGGCGCCCAGCAGTGACCCAATGGTCGCCGCGAGGATGGCCGCGGGAAGCCAGAGCGACCCAATGCTCGACATGAAGCCCGCGGCGGGGAGGATGGCCTCGCTGGGGATGGGGGGAAAGACGTTCTCGAGGAAGATCAGCGCGGAAAGCGCCAGGTAACCGTACTGGGCGACAAAAGAAAGGACAAAGGCCTGCATGGCACACTCCCTAGCATGGGCGCCACCGCGGCGCCGTGTTGGCTTCTTGACGGTGAGACATGCTAAGGGGGCGCGCTAAACGCTCTGGTACGCAAAGATAAACGCTAGCTAAACGTGGCGGCAGCTGATGTAGCGCTGCGAGCCGCCCGGCAGCGCTACTTGCCGGCTTCCGAGCGCAGGATATAGCCTGCGCCGCGCACGGTCTGGATGAGCGCCGGATGTGCCGGATCGTGCTCGAGCTTCTCGCGCAGCCTGTTTACATGGACCGTGACCGTGGCGCCGTCGCCCACGGCATCCTCGCCCCACACGCGCTCGTAGAGGGCCTGACGGCTAAAGACAGTGTCGGGGCGCTGGGCCAGGAACACCAGCAGCTCGTACTCGCGGTTGGTGAGCGTGACCTCGCTGTCCGCTACGCTCACGGTGTGCGAGGCGGGACAGATGCGCACGTCACCAAAAACAAGGTCATCTGCCTGGGGTTCGTTTGTCTCGGCGGCTGCTGTGGCGGCACTGCTCGCACGCTCGGCGGAAGCGAGGCACGCCTTCACGCGGGCCACGAGCACGCTTGGCGAGAAGGGCTTGGTCACATAGTCGTTGGCGCCAATGCCTAGGCCACGGATCACGTCGATGTCTTCACCACGCGCGGTCACCATGATGACGGGAATGCCGGAGCGCTCGCGGATTGACCGGCACACGGAAAGGCCGTCTTCGCCCGGTAGCATGATGTCAAGAATGACCAGGTCAAAGCCACCGCCCAGCGCAAGTGAGAGACCCTTGCGACCATCTTGTGCAAGGGCTGTGTCAAAGCCGCTGGCTTCGAGGTAGTCGCGCTCGAGCTCGGCGATGTCCTCGTCGTCCTCGACTATCAAGATCCTGCTCACGCGGATGCCTCCCTTGTGCTATTCTCGGCGGCTTCCTGCCCGGCGATGCGCAGCGTGAGAATCACGCGCAGTCCGTGCGGTTCGATGCTCTCTGCCGTGGCCTCGCCGCCCATCGCGCGCATGGCGCGCTGGACAATGGCCAGGCCAAGCCCGCTGCCACCAGACGCCGCGGTGCGCGACGGGTCGGTGCGGTAGAAGACCTCAAAGATGCGTCCCAGCGACTCCTCTGGCACGCCGGGACCGTTGTCGGCGATGTCCACGTCAACGTGGCTGCCGTCTGGCGTGACGCCCGCGCGAACCGTTATTGCGCTGCCGGGCGCATGCCTCGTGGCGTTGAGCAGCACGTTTGTCACCGCTTGGCGCAGGAGTCTCTCGTCGGCAAGCACCGTTGCGGGCGTAAGCTCCACCTGGGCAAGCGTGTTGCCCGTGCGCTCGAGCTCTGGCGCGAGGTTGTCCAGCACGTTCTGCAGGAACGTGTCCACGCGCACGGGACGCTCCTCGTGCGGAAAGTCGCCCAGGTCGAGCTTGGAGAACATAAACAGCTCGGACACCAGGCCGTCCATCTCCTCGGCCTTGGAGGCGATGCGCGTTGCGTAGCGCTCGCGCATTTGGGGCGTGGTAGCAATGCCGTCGCGCAGCCCCTCGGCGTAGCCGCGGATGGAGGTAAGCGGGGAGCGCAGGTCGTGCGAGATGCACGCGATGAGCTCCTGACGGTTGCGCTGATCGCGCCGCTGGCGCTCCTCCGACGCCTGGAGCTGGGCCGTCATGCGGTCGAACGAGTCTGCAATGGGGCAAAACTCGTCGTCGCGATCGTAGCGGATGCGATAGGAGAGGTTACCGGCAGAGAGCTGCCGCACACCCTCTTCGAGGTGCCCAAGCGACCACTCGATGCGGTCGAACACGTAGCGGTGGCAGAAGCGGTTCACCAGGTAGACCGAGAGCGCCGCGGTGAGCGCCAGGATGAAGGCGCTGGCCACGGCCATCTGCTTGATGGTGCCGTCCGCGACCTCGGTGAGCGAGCCAAAGACGGCAACCTGGTAGCTTGTCACACTGTCCTCGACCACCTCGGCCTTCAGGAACATGGTCCGATCGCCAGAGCGCATCGTGACGGGGCTCTCGTCCGCGGCACCGGCGGCAAGAGCAAACGAAAGGTCCGTTCCTGTGACGCCGCTGGTGGAGAAGACGACGTCCCCATCCTCAATGACGGCGAGGTCAAGACCTTGCCCTTGGAGGATGGAGGTGACACCGTCGTACGAGACGGACGCAGGCTCGGCGTTGCCCACGGTGTTCTCGACAAGCTCTGCCGCCGTAGTGCCCGCCCAGTAGAAGTCACTCTCGCTGTCGAGTCCCAGACCCTTGTGGCTGGCCGTGTTAAGCATCACGGCAAGGCATGCCAGGCCGACGAGCGCGGTCACGAGGACCGGCACCACGACCATGATCACGTTGGAGACAAGGAGCCGGTGGCGTATGGTCTGCCTCGACGTCATTGCTGCGCGTGCCTCTCGTCGTGGTTATCAGGGGTCTGCGTGGAACTACTCTACCATCGGCGTGCCGTCTGACAGGTGGCGCTTGTACTCGGTGCCCCAGTCTCGCAGCGAGTCAAGAACGGGCTGGAGGCTCTTGCCCAGCGGCGTGAGCGAGTACTCCACGCGCGGTGGCACCTCTGCAAACACCTCGCGATGCACGAGGCCCGCCTCCTCCATGGTACGCAGCTGGCTGGTGAGCACCTTCTGTGAGATGTGCCCCACCGAGCGCCGCAGCTCGCCAAAGCGCTTGGTGCCCTCCATGAGGTCGCGCAGGATAAGAACTTCCCACTTATTGCCAATGAGCGTGAGCGTGGTCTCTATCGGGCATGCCGGTAGCTTGCTGAGAAGTTCTTCGTTTTGCGACATGGCTGGTAGCCTCCAATAGTTACTTATTGGTACTTACAGCACTTTATAGTGCTTACTTCCCAATATGCATCGTTCTCCGTAAGGTTGCAAGTGTCAGGAGGGCGGCGGCACCGGGCCGACGCCAGTTGAGAAGGGAACCACCATGAGCCAGAACAACACCAAGAAGATCGCCGTCGTCGCAGCAAACGGTCGCGTGGGCAGCCTTGTTGTTGCGGAAGCGGTGCGTCGCGGATTTGACGTCACCGCCATCGCTCGCAGCGCTAACCGCACGCAGGCGCAGCACTTCCTCCAGGGCGACGCGCTGGCACTTACCCGCGAGCAGCTCGAGGGTTTTGACGCCGTTGTTGATGCCGTGGGCGGCTGGACTAAGGAGACCCTGCACCTTGTTCCCGATGCTGTCGAGCACCTTGCAAAGGTCCTTGCCGGCACGAACGTGCGCCTGCTTGTCGTTGGCGGTGCGGGCTCCCTCTTTGTGAACCCCGAGCACACCATGACTCTGGCGCAGACGCCAGACTTCCCCGACGCCTTCAAGGGCGTGGCCTCTGAGGTGCAGCGCTCCCTCGACTTCCTGCGTACCTGCGACGTCGTGCGCTGGACGTACGTCTCGCCAGCGGCGGACTTCCAGGCCGAAGGTGAGCGCACCGGTGCGTACACCCTCGCGGGCGAGGAGCTTACGCCCAACGAGAAGGGCGAGTCTGTTATCTCGTACGCCGATTACGCCATCGCAATGGTCGACGAGGTCGAGTCCGGGAATCACATTCGTGAGCGCATCTCGGTTGTGAGCAAGTAGGTACCGACGACGCCCGAGAAGCAATTTCCTAAGCGCCTGGGTACAACTGTGACAGTTCGGGCTGTCTCCAGGCGCCCTGGCGTGGGACCTTCAGAAGTGGAGTGATTGCATGGGCGAGAAGATCGACGTGCTCGAGCACGCGGGCGAGATTCTACCTGCCGTCAACAAGGGCGTGCTGCTTACCAGCGCGGCAAACGGGAAGGCCAACACCATGACCATCTCGTGGGGAATGCTGGGCGTTGAGTGGGCACGTCCGGTGTTCGTGACCTTTGTGCGCGAGGGTCGCTTCACCCGCACGCTGCTGGACGAGACGGGCGAGTTCACCATTGGAATCCCGGGGGAGGGGTTCGACCGCAAGATTTTGGGTCGCGCGGGTAGCGTCACCGGCCGCGATATCGACAAGATTGCCGAGCTTGGGCTGCACACGGTGAAGTCCCAGGTTGTCTCCGTGCCAGCAATCGCTGAGGCCGCCATCACCCTTGAGTGCCGCGTGGTGTACCGTCAGCCCCAAGACCGCAGCGCCCTGCCGGCAGGCATCCTTGACCGTTTCTATCCGCAGGACGTGCCCAGCACCAATTGCGATGCAAATCGCGACATGCACATTGCCTACTACGGCGAGGTTGTTGCTGCGTACACGATGTAGCAACGAGAAGACCGTCGCATATGCGACGGTCTTTGTCACACTTCTCGTTGGTGAGCGGCCCCCTGAGTGCAGATCCTGTCTCTACACCAGCTGGATGTGCTCGATATCCTCGCGCTGAGACGTGCGGTAGAGCACGAACTTGTGGCCGATCACCTGGACGACCTCGGCGTGCGTGGGACGCGCGAGCGCAATGGCTGCCTCGCGGGTGTCCATGCCCGAGGTGCCCTGGACCGAGCACTTGACGAGCTCGTTTGCCTCGAGTGCCGAGTCCGTCTGGCGCACGACGGCGTCCGTGATGCCGGCCTTGCCAACGCCGATGGTCGCCTCGAGTCGGTTGGCCATGCTGCGGAGCTGGCGAATCTGACGGCCGGTGAGTTCCATGGTTCCTCCTATGTGGAAGCGCGGTGCTTCGAAGCGCGCGGGCTTCTCGCTTTTGATAACGGTATGGCAGGTTACCACGCGCGGACGGCTGCGGGTGCTTGCTGGGCGACCTTCTCGCTACCTGCAGATTCCGATTGGTTAAGCGTACGTAACCGATCGGAATTTGCAAGTTGGCAGCGATCTTGCAGATTTCGATCGGTTACGTACGCTTAACCAATCGGAATCTGCAGCAGAGCTGTCATCACGTTGCCGCTATGCCGTCTTGTCCGCCTCGCTGTGCGCAGCGTCCCAGAGGCGGCGGCCATCCTCGGGGAGCCCCTCGGGCAGGTTGGCCGCAAAGTCTTCGTTGCCCTGCTCGCAGGCCTTGCCGTAGTACCAGCACTTCCAGCTGAGCATTGCGCGCGTGCGCTCCAGCTCAGCGACCTTCTCGTCCACCTCGCACCTCTGCTTGCGGAAGAGCTCCAGCCGGTCGGCGTACGTGCTTGGCCCCTCCTGGCACCAGTCCATGAACTTCTTGATGTCGCGAATCTCCAGCCCGGAGCGCTTGAGACACTCGATTACGCGCAGCGCTTCCAGCTGTTCCTCGTCGAAGCGGCGGGTACCCGACGTGCGTGCCAGCCCCGGGAGAAGCCCCATCTTGTCGTAGTAGCGCAGCGTCGATACAGGCAGGTCGAACATCTGCGACACCTGGCCTATGGTGTACATGCGGTGCCTCCCGAGATAGATATGAACCTAAAGTCAGGTATATATACTTTACAATGCTCTCCGAGTGCTTACAAACTTGCGTCCGCTTCTTTCCGACGCTGCTCGTGAGGTCATGTCGCTACCAACCAACGCGAATGTCCCCGATTGGGCAGGGCAGAATGGATTACGACGTTATGACTGAGTTTTTTCATCAGCCGCGTGTCGGGCGCCTTGGCGGCCCCGACATCCATTCACGAAACGGTGTGATTAGATTCGTCTAACTTGCAATCCCGGCGTCGGCAGGCGTCCCGCGAGGGTATCGTTGAAACGTTAACCAAACTCGACCCGATGGGAGAATCGCCATGTTCGACAAGCTGCCAGTTCCCGGGCGCAACGACCCCTGCTGGTGCGGGAGCGGTCGCAAGTACAAGAAGTGCCACGGCCCTGCGGACGAGCGCATGGAGCGCCTGTACCTCGACGGCGAGGAGGTCCTGCCCCGCTCGCTCCTCAAGACCGCCGCAGACATCGAGGGCATCAAGGCGTCGGCCGCCGTCAACATGGGCGTCCTCGACTACGTTGGCGAGCACATTGCCGCGGGCGTCTCGACCATGGACATCAACCGCTGGGTCGAGGAGTACCTCTCGGCGCACGACGCGGTTTCGGCCGACCTCAACTTTGAGGGCTACCCCTATAGCGTGTGCACCTCGATCAACGACGTCATCTGCCACGGCTTCCCCAACGAGAAGGACGTCCTTCAGGATGGCGACATCATCAACGTCGATATGTCCACCATCAAGGGAGGGTACTTCTCGGATTCCAGCCGCATGTACTGCATTGGCGAGGTCTCTGACGAGCGCCGCCGTCTGGTAGAGACGTGCAAGAAGTCCGTGGAGGCGGGCCTTGCCGCCGTGCGCCCCTGGGGCCACCTGGGCGACGTGGGCGCGGCAGTGAACGAGCTGTGCCGTGAGGCCGGCTTCACGGTGGTCGAGGAGTACGGCGGCCACGGCATTGGCCGCGAGTTCCACGAGGACCCGTTTGTGAGCTTTGTCTCCGAGAAGGGCACCGGTCCCATCTTGGTGCCTGGCATGTGCTTTACCATCGAGCCCATGGTCAACGCCGGCGCGCCCGACATCACGACCGACAAAGACAACGGGTGGATTGTGCGGACGGCAGACGGCTCGGACTCCGCGCAGTGGGAAGTCCAGCTGGTGGTCACCGAGGACGGCTACGAGCTGCTGTCCTGGTAGGGGGCAAGCTGCCCGGTGGTTGTTGCCGGAAGCAAAGTTGCCGGAAGCCCCCTTTTGGCGAGAATTGCATCCAACTTGGCCCCTCCGGTGACAATTCGTCTCCGGAGGGGCTGTTTTTAAGGGTTTTGCTGCGGAAAGCGTGCTTACGGCGACTTGCGCGGCCGTATGCTGCCGGCGCAGGCGACGGGCCTTATCGTCGCCCCTCTCGCCACATGTTGATTTTGTCGCGCCGCGTCGCGTGCGTGCTATGGTCTTTCCTGCGTGTAGCGCAAAGCCGTCGCGAGCCGGATGCCCGACAATGCCATCCTCCGCGGCGAAAAGGTGTAGTCAGCAAAGCGTGCGGTTGCCCTCGGTGGGCGGCCGCACGCCTTTTTTGTGTGACGCGAACCCCAGGGCAAGCGCGGCGGAGAGGAGCAAGGCATGCCTAAGAACAAGGCACAGGGAGTCATCTTTGGGATTCTCAAGTCCATCACCATGGCCTACGGGATGGAGGTCTACAACGTGGCCTGGAAGATGGGCGTCCCTACCATGCCCGGAGGCTTCTCCAACATGACCAACGACGTGTTCCCTAGCGCTCTGGTCGAGGCCTCGTACATGTGGCTTTTCGTGTTCTTGTTCTCGAACCTGTGGGGCACGCGCGGCGGCGCGGCGCTGGCGGCACGCCTCACCGACCCCAAGCGCGACAGTGCTTTTATCCAGGGCACCGTTCGCTCGTGCTGCACCGTCCTCATCATGTGCCCCACGATGAGCCTGGTTGCAAGCATCCTCTTCAACGTGATTCTTGCGGGCATGCCCGTGGCGCAGCTCCCCGCCATCTGGGTGGGGACGCTCATCAAGAACTTCCCGATGGCGCTCCTGTGGAACCTCTTTGCGGCTGGCCCCACCTCGCGCCTGGTGTTTGCCAAGTGCTTCTCGCACGTGGGTGAGTCCAAGGCCGAGAAGAACGCGGACGCAGCGTCGCTGCAAGCCGAGTCTGGCAGCGAGATGTAGCTGCGGTTGGCGCCCGTGACAGGCGTTTTTGGCTACGGGTACGTACCGTGTGATTTCATTACGCCTCCCTTTCACGCGACTATCCTTCTGGGTGTTGGAGAGAATGCGCGCGAAGGGGAGGTGCGCTTGTGAGAAGGCTTGGTGTTGCGATTGCCGCCATTGTGCTGGCGGCGTCTCTTGCTGGCTGCGAACAGAGCTCCACGAGCGATGCCTCCCAGGTAGATGCGGACGAGGAGAGTACCCAGCAGGCTGAGGGGGACGTCTCGTACGTGGACGACTTCGACTGGCGCTTCTACCCCGGCACCAGCGACGATGACACGCGCGAGATTGTCTGCTGGGGCGACAGCATGACCCAGGGCGTGGGTGCCGACGATGACCCCGGGGCGCTTGTCTCGCTAGCGGATGACGAGCTGTATGACACCAGCTACCAGTCATATCCTCAGGTACTCTCGCAACTCACGGGGCTCGACACGTACAACTTTGGTGTTGCCGGGGCGACCTCGGAGGAGATTGCCGTCATGCAGGGAGCCCTCCCGTGGGCAACGCTCGACAACGACGGCGCGGACGCAACCAGTGACTCTGACGACAAGGGCGAAAACGACGATTCGGATACGGACGCGCCCGCGGACGAGGACGCTCCCGCGGACGAGGGCGAGCAACCCATCAGGCACATAGACCCCGAGGTCGTTGACGAGGGCGAGGAGCACACGGGCGACATCCTCGTGCTCGAGATAGGAAGCAACGGCGGCTGGGATGGCGACTACCAGGTCCTCATCGACCAGTACCGCGCGATGATCGACCGTTCCGGCTGCGACGACTATCTCATCTTGGGCGACACCGATGACCCGGGCACCTCCGTTGGTGACACAAGCCAGGTCCCCTTCACGGATGACTACGCGCCGCGCGAGACCAGCTGGGAGACGGCGCTTCGCGAGGCCTTTGGCGACCACTTCATCAACATGCGCGTCTTTCTCATCAAGCACGGGCTCGAGATCTCGGGCCTCACGCCAACTCCAGAGGACGTGGCGGATGCGCGCCTGGGGTGCATTTCGAAGCAGCTGCGCTCGGACTGGACCCACCTTAACGCGCGTGGCTACTTTGCCAAGGCAGTCGCCGTCTACCAGCGCGGAATCAAGCTCGGGTACTGGTCCCCCGGCGCGGGGAGCATCGACGTCCCCAAGCCGCAACGCTCCCAGGGGCAGGCCGAGGGGCAGGGCTAACGCTGGTGCCCCGTCCGAGTCTGCGCTTCTCGGCTATACTGCACTACGTCAATGAGCTGCCGTACGGCGTAAGTCCAATTGATGGCTACGCCGTCCAGCCGTGACGTATCCGCGCGCTGCGCACGATCGATTCCTGCTGGACGGTCACTTCAACCCGTCTAGGAGGGTTTTTTGACTGAAGCAACATCTGCTGCCGCCAAGGGCAAGGGCGAGCCCAAGCTGTGGACGCGCGAGCTGGTTCTTATCATCCTGGTGAACCTGTGCGTCTTCACAAACCACATCATGAGCCTCTCTACCTTCCCGTTCTACATACAGAGCCTTGGAGGCACCGAGGCCGTGGCGGGCATCTGCGCTGCGGCATTCTCGTTTGTCGCCGTGATTATCAGGCCGTTTGTGGGCTGGTGGCTCGACAACGGCGTTCGAAGGGCGGCGCTCATTGCGGGCCTTGTCCTCATGGGCCTTGCGCCTCTGGGCTACGTGTTTGTCCCCGTGCTCTCTGTGGCGATTGCCGTTCGCATGCTGCACGGCGTTGGCCTGTCGTTCTCCAACTCAACCACGGCCACCGTGGCGTCAGACGTCATCTGCCGCCCGCGCTTTGCCGAGGGCATGGGCTATTTTGGCATGGCGACGGCGCTTGCCTCGGCCATCGCGCCGGCGCTGGGCCTCTCGCTCATGGAGGGTTTTGGCTTCAACGCGCTGTACGCTGCGGCCGCCGCTATCGCCGGCCTGGGCCTGGTTCTCTTTGCCTTTGTGCGTGCGCCCAAGGTTGACGTGCCCAAGAAGAAGCTCGACCTGCGCACCATCATCAACCGCGACTCGCTGCCCGCTACGGTGACCATGCTCGTCTTCATGTTCACCTTTGGTGCACTTGAGAACTTCGTGGCAATCTTTGCGGCCGAGAGCTCGCTGCCCTCGGGATCCATCTACTTCCTCGTGATGTCCGGGATGCTGCTTCTGGTGCGCATTACCCTGGGCAAGCTTGTTGACCAGCGCGGCGAGGCGTTCTTCGTCTACTCGTGCAACGCGGCCATGCTCGTTGCGTTCCTGCTGCTGGCGTTTGTCCCCAACGCCGTGACCTATATCCTCTCGGCGGTGCTTGCCGGCTACGCCTTTGGCGGCTTGGAGCCGTCGCTTCAGTCGATGGCCGTGCACGCCTCGACCGAAAAGACGCGCGGCTCGGCCAACTCGACCTTCCTCTGCGGCTACGACATTGGCTACGGCCTAGGCGGAGGCATTGCAGGCTCGCTCATCACGGGGCTGGGCTACTCGGCCATGTGGTCAATCGTTTCTCTCGCCGGCGTGCTGAGCGTGATTGTCTACGTGACGTGAGCGCGCCATTCCGACACGTCGTTCAGCAAGATGCTCGCCAAGCGGTAGTGGCCGCGCGGCGCTTGTCGCTGGTATCCTGAGATTCGGGCACGCAACACGAGCGGATGCGGGCAGGCGCTCGCGTCCACGTTTTTCTAAGGAGGCCACCATGAAGGCAAAGTTCGTCCATCGCTGCACGCATGTTCTGGACAAGGAGAAGACTATTGCGTTCTACGAGAAGGCGCTTGGCTTCCACGTGGTGAGGGAGTCCGGCCCGGACGACGGCTCCTGGACAAACACGTTCATGGAGAGCGACGCTTCGCCGTTCCAGCTGGAGCTCACGTGGAACCGCGGACGCACCGAGCCGTACGCCAACGGCGGCGACGACACCCACATTGCCTTTGAGGTGGACGACTACGACGCCTTCCACCGCCTTCACGAGGAGATGGGCTGCATCGTGTTCGAGAACCACGCAATGGGGCTCTACTTCATCGCCGACCCCGAGGGCCAGTGGATTGAGATTATCCCGGCGAAGGGGTAGGGGCGCCCGAGGGCGCTGCTGCCAGCGCTTCTCGTCGCCGGAAGGCGCCATTTGGCGCAGTCTGCAACATTTGGGCCTCTCCGGCGACTTTTTGTCTCCGGAGAGGCCGCATTGATGCGATTTGCAACACATGAGGCCCTCCGGCGGCACGCACTCGTCGGGGGGCACATTGTTGCGGCTGTTCCCCGTATCTGTTAGCTGGCAATTACCAGCTGAGGGGCGTGCTTCGTGCGTTCCACGGACTGGGCAAGGTAGCCGTCGGGGTCGGCGTCCGTGATGACGCAGTCGAAGTCTTCCATAGTTGAGAAGCGATAGAAACTCGTTCGTCCGAGCTTGCTTGAGTCAAGCATCATGATGCTTTGACGCGAGTTTGCAATGTAAGCCTGTTTGATGGTCACACTGAAGTCGTGCTCGACCGTGAAGCCGCGGTCCTGGTGGAACCCGTCGCAGCTCAGGAACGCCTTGTCGGCATAGAGCTTCGACATTGCGTCGAGTGTCATGGCACCCGCCAGGTACAGGTGCTCCTTGCGCACCTTGCCCCCAAGGAGCATGACCTCGGCTCCAGGAAGATTGAAGCTTGCAAAGTGCGCAATCGAGAGGTCCCCGGTGATTATGGTAATGTCCTTCTTGCTCTCGAGATGACGCACGAACTGGTACGCAGTTGTCCCGATGTCGGCAATGATTACGTCCCCATCCTCGACCATCTCTGCAGCTGCATGCGCAATGCGGTCCTTGGCAGCGACGTTGAAGTTGATCCGTTCCTCCGGATAGCTCATGAGCATGGTGCGTGCGAGAGAGACTGCTCCGCCGCGAACGCGCCGCACTTTTCCAGCGGACTCAAGGGCAACGAGGTCGTGGCGAACCGTGACGTCAGACACCCCGAACTTCTTCTGCACGTCAGAGACTGCGATGCTTGGATTGCTGTCCAGCCATTCAAGAATGAACGACTGTCTATCTGCTGGAGTCGATTCCTCGGAGGACACCTGCTGCCATCCCTTTCGAAAGTCGGTGCGCGATATTGCGGAAAGCACGCGTATGTTCATCTTAGAGTTCCGATTTCGAAATAAGAACACCCATCACGACATGTGTTGGACAATTTGCCACTTACGGTTGATATTTAGCCGTTCACAGAATCATACAAGGTAAATCGACCACATAGTCTCCATGTGTGTACACTACCTCCATGTAAATGAAGTTCAGAACATAAGTAATTTACTTATGAACATAAATCTGAACTTTATGAATCATTTAGTGGAGGGCGGAGGAATGAGCATCAAGGTATTTGCAGATGGCGCCAACATCGAGGGCATGCTCGACATGTACCGCGAGGGGAACGTCCAGGGGTTCACCACCAACCCATCGCTCATGAAGCAGGGTGGGGTCACGGACTACCGTGCCTTCGCAAAGGAGGTTCTCGCCCAGATCAAGGACCTGCCGGTCTCGTTCGAGGTCTTCGCTGATGACTTTGAGGGCATGGAGGCCGAGGCGCGCGAGATTGCGACGTGGGCCGAGAACGTCTACGTGAAGATCCCCGCGCTCAACACCAAGGGCGAGTCCACCAAGGACCTGGTGCGCAAGCTCTCGCATGACGGCATCAAGATCAACGTCACGACCCTCTTCACTAACGAGCAGATTGCTGACTTCATCGATGCCGTGTCCCCCGAGGTGCCGTCGATCATCTCAATCTTTGCCGGCCGCATCGCGGACACCGGCGTCGACCCCCTGCCGGTGGTTGCGGATGCCGTGAAGCTCGCCGCTCCTAAGCCCCAGTGCGAGATCCTCTGGGCTAGCACGCGCGAGCTGCTCAACATCTTCCAGGCCGAGTCGGTGGGCTGCCAGATCATCACCGTGCAGAACTCCATCCTCGCCAAGCGCAAGAACGTGGGCAAGGACCTCTTCGAGTATTCGCTCGACACCGTGCGCGGATTCAACAAGGACGCCCAGGCGCTGGGCTTCCACATCCTGCCGTAGGTGGTTGGGATGCTGAAGGACCTGCTTACCCCTCAGGTGATTCGCTGCCATGTTCACGCGACGGACTGGCGTGACGCGGTGATCAAGGCGGGAGCTCTGCTGGAGGCCGCCGGGAAGTGCGACCACACCTACACCGAGTCGATGGTTTCCTCCATCGAGAAGTTCGGGCCGTACGTAGTGCTTGAGGAGGGCGTGGCAATGCCCCACGCCCAGTCCAATGGAAACGTCTCCGAGGAGGGCATCTGCATCCTCACCCTTGACGAGCCCGTGAGGTTTGGCCACGACGAGTATGACCCGGTGAGCGTGCTTATCGGCATCTGCGCCCCCAATCCACGAGAGCACCTCGATTGTCTTGCCGAGCTGGCAAAGATCTTTGATGACGAGGATGCCATCCCAAAGCTCGCGGTGTGTGCGACGCCGGAAGACGTCATTGCCACGATGGACTCGTTCTTCAAGTAGGGCTGGCTGCTGATAAGGACGGCCTCAAGGGGCTGCACCAACGTCAGACGCTTGGAATGGCGCCCGCGCGAATGCGGGCTGAATATGAAAGGAAGAAGCATGCACATCATTACGGTTTGCGGCAATGGCATCGGCTCGAGCCTGATGCTCGCCGGCAAGGTGCAGGAGATTTGCGACGAGGAGGGTATAGCCGCCGACGTTGAGTCCATGGACCTGAACGGCGCCTCCTCCTCCAACCCGGATCTCTTCATCACGGTCAAGGAGCTTGCGCCCGAGCTTCACGGCAACATCGTCATTGTTCGCAGCTACGTGAACAAGAAGAAGATCCGCGAGGACGCCCTCGAGGCAATCAAGGCCGCAGCGGCAAAGGCCCAGTAGCGATGACGTTGCGCCTGGGAGCAGCACCCGGGCGTGAGCAGTTACTAATCGAAGGAGATGTATATGGACGCACTTCTCGTTGTACTCAAGTTCTTTGAGTCTATTCTCACCAAGCCGGCGTGGATCATGGGTCTGTTCTCGTTTGTGGGCCTTGTGGCACTCAAGCGTCCCGCCCACAAGATTATGACCGGCACCCTTAAGCCAATCCTTGGCTACCTTATGCTCTCTGCGGGCGCCGGCCTCATCCAGACCAACCTTGCCCCTCTTGGCACCTTCATCGAGACCGGTTTCCACATCCAGGGCGTTGTCCCCAACAACGAGGTCATCGTCTCCATGGCACAGACGGTTCTTGGCGTCCAGACCATGGTCATCCTGATTCTCGGTTACGTGGTCAACATCCTGATTGCCCGCTTCACCAAGTTCAAGTACATCTTCCTCACCGGTCACCACAGCCTCTTCATGGCCTGCCTGCTCTCCGCCGTGCTCCAGGCTTCCGGCTTCACCGATGTCCCCCTGGTCATCACGGGCGGCCTGTTCCTCGGCCTTGTGAGCGCCATGCTTCCCGCAGTTGGCCAGCACTTCACCGAGAAGGTCACCGAGGGCGACGAGATCGCCATGGGCCACTTTGGCTCCCTCGCGTACTACATCTCCGCTGCGGTGGGCAGCATCTTCAAGAAGGATGCTGAGGAGAACAGCACCGAGAAGATCGAGGTTCCCGAGAGCCTGTCCTTCCTGCGCGACACCACCATCTCCACTGGCCTGACCATGGCGTTCTTCTACCTGCTCACCGGCATTGTCGCTTGGGTTGCCGATCCCGCCGTGGTCGACGAGCTTGCTGGTGGCGATAACTTCATCGTCTATGCTCTGACCTGCGCGCTGTCCTTCGCCGTTGGCGTCACTATCGTCTACAACGGCGTTCGTATGATCCTTGCTGACCTCGTTCCCGCCTTCCAGGGCATCTCGAACAAGCTCATCCCCGGTGCCATTCCCGCCGTCGACTGCGCCGTGTTCTTCCCGTATGCCCCCACGGCCGTTATCCTCGGCTTTGTTGCCTCCTTCATTGGCGGTGTGGTTGGCATGTTCATCGTGGGTGCCACCATGGGCGTCTTCATCATTCCCGGCATGGTTCCCCACTTCTTCTGCGGCGCTACCGCTGGTATCTTTGGCAATGCGACCGGCGGCCGCAAGGGCGCAGCGCTTGGCGCCTTCGTCAACGGTCTGCTCATCACCTTTGCGCCGGCCCTGCTGCTCCCCGTTCTGAGCGTCTTTGGCTTCCAGAACACCACCTTCGGCGACTTTGACTTTGGCGTAATCGGCATCACCCTCGGCCGCACCGCTGCCGCCTTCGGCCCCACCGGCGTCTACGTTATTCTCGCCATCCTGCTCGTTGTGGCCTTCATCCCCAACTTCATCAAGACCAAGAGCCCGGTTATCAACCACACTCCCGAGGAGGAGTAGCAAGACACCGCTCCTGCATCCGCGGCCTTTTGCGCGGGCTCGCCTTGGGCGGGCCCGCGCTTCTTGTCTCCGGAGAGGCCGCATTGATGCGATTTGCAACACATGAGGCCCTCCGGCGACACGCTCTCGCCGGAGGGCACATTCTTGCGGCAATCGTCCCGAGAGTCGCCTACGGGCGCGGGCTTCCGCAGTTGCCGCAGAACCGTCCCGTGTTCTGCGTGCCGCACGAGCAGGTCCACGGCCCGTCCGCCGGCTGAGGCTTTGGGCTTCCGCAGTTGCCGCAGAAGCGCCCGGTGTTTTGGGCGCCGCACGAGCAGGTCCAGGTGCCGGGCGCCGCAGCCGGTGCCGCCGTCGCGCCCGCAGCCGGTGCCGCACCACCCCTGGCTGGCGCACCGCCTCCGGAGCCCATGCCGTAAAGCCCCTGCATGTTGACACCGCCGCCCATGGCGTTTGCCATCCCCATGCCCATGAACCCCACGGCCGCTCCCGCGCTGTTGGAGGCTGCCATGCGCATGGCGTCTGCCTGCGACGCGGCAAGGTTTGCCGCCGCCATCGTGGGATCGCGCATGACGGCCGCCTTCTGCAGCTCCTTGATCATGGCCTCGTCCTCGGGGGAGGCAACGATGGAGTTCACGCCAAAGGCCGCCACCTCTATGCCGCGCATCTGCCCCCAGGATTGGGAGAGCTCCTCGTTCAGCGCCTGCGCCAGCTCCTTGGTGTGCGCGGGCACCGCCGAGTACCGCACACCCATTGCCGAGATGCGCGCAAATGCCGGCTGCAGTGCCGTGAGCAGCTCGCTCTTGAGCTGCGAGTCTATTTTGTCTCGCGTGTAGGGCTGCTCGACGTTGCCGCACACGTTCTTGTAGAACATGAGCGGGTCGACAATCCGGTACGAGTACTCGCCGTTGCAGCGCACGGAGATGTCCACGTCCAGTCCAATGTTGTTGTCGACCACGCGGAAGGGCACCGGCGCCGCCGTCCCGTACTTGTTGCCCACAATCTCCTTGGCGTTGAAGAAGTAGACGCGCTGGTCCTTGCCCGTGTCACCGCCAAACGAGAAGCGCGTCCCCACGCGCTCGAAGGACGCCCTTATCCGCTCGCCCAACGAGCCGCCCTCGCCAAAGAAGAGGCTCGGTTCCGTTGAGCTGTCGAACACGAACTCACCCGGCTCGCCACATGCTTCGACCACGGCGCCCTGCTCGACGATGATCATGTACTGGCCCTCGTTCACGGCGATGACGGATCCGTCTGAGATGATGTTGTCCTCGCCAAGCGTGTTGGACGAGCGGCCCTGCGCCGACGTTCGCTTGTGCCCCTTTGCCACGAGTGTGTTTGCGTCAAGCGAGTTGCAGTAGAAGTATTCGCGCCAGGAGTCGGCGAGAACGCCGCCCACGGCACCCATGCCTGCCCTCAGAAGTCCCATGGCTCACTCCTTTGTCCGTGCGTTGCCGTGGCCACAGCGTGACGTGCGCCCGGCTCCGATGGAATTACCGAACGTCCCAAAACGTTCGGCGAAGCTTGGCCTCACGACCAAATTCGGTATGCATACCAACGTTAGAATGGGTTGCAGGGAATGCCTTGGGGCACTGCCGAGAGGGGCTGCTCGCTTGAGCCGGTCGGATGACACGTTTGGGCGCAGGGTTCTTGCCGGTTCGTGTGCCGGTGGTGCCGCGCTGTGCCTTGTCCTTCTCGCGCTGCAGGCGTTTGGTGGCACGCCGCCTCCCATGCCGGGTACCCAATTCATGTCGCTTGGCCTTTCCGTCTTCCCGCCGAGCACCTTTAGCGTGGTGTCCTCGTCCAGCTCTGGTCTCATGATCCTTGTGGCCCCGGCTGCCGCCATCTGGGGTTTCTCGGTTCATATTCGCTGCTCGGATGCCCGGGTGCGCCACTGTCTTAAGGGCGTGGCGCTGCTCGTTGGCCTCTGGATGCTCGACGTGCTCGTCAAGTATCGCTATCCCATAGAAAACCAGCGGCTCATCGCGTTCCTGTGGTACCTCTACTACGTTCCCATGACGCTCATTCCCACGCTCTGCCTGCTGTGTGCCGTCCGCGCGTCGGGGCTCGATGCCAAGCCATGGGCTGTTGCCATGCGCCGCGTGCTTGTGGCGGTTGACGCTGCGCTCATCGTGCTTGTTCTCACCAACGGCACGCATTTCCAGGTCTTCTCGTTTGACATCTCTGCGCCAGACTGGCAGAACTCCTATGCCTACAACTGGGGCTACCGGCTTGCAGTTGTCATCTACATAGCCGAGTACCTGGCCTTCTTTGGCTTTCTCTTTGCCACCTCGCGCCGGAGGCTGCACGGTGTCATTGGCCTTCTCGTCATTGCGGCGGTATCTTTTGCCACATACGCCATCCTGTACGCGCTCCGTCGCGAGTTTGCGTTCACGACAAACTTCTCGCTCAACTATTGCCTGGTAGTGGTGGCTCTTCTGGAGCTTGCGTTGGACTTTGGCCTGCTGCCCTCGTATGCCTGGTATAACGAGGCCTTCTCGCGTCTGCCGCTTGACCTCAAGGTCTTGGAGCGGGACGGCTCGATTGCCTTTGCCACAGACGTAGCTGACGCGCTGCCCGCCGCCGTGCTCGACCTTGCGCGCGACGCGGCGCGATCGCCGGCCAGGGGAAGAGTCACCAGGTTTAGGACGTCGGCAATTCCGCATGCGCTCTTCAAGGCCTACGGGGTGAGCGGAGGCGCGGCACTTCTCGCCGAGGACGTGACCATCCTGGACGAGCAGCGCCGCATGCTCACGGAGCGACAGGAGCGCCTGCGGAGAAGCAATGGCGTCCTGCAACACGAGGGTGCCGTCCAGCGCGAGCTGTGGCGACTCGAGAGCGAGGACCGCCTGCTCCGCAGCATCGAGGCATCCATCGCGGACAAGGTCGAGCGCATGGGTGAGCTGCTCTCCGTGCTTCCGCGCGGGGACAGCCCGCGCGAGCGAGCGGAGCGCCGCGACATCTTGACGGAGGTCAAGCTGCTGGTTGCCTACTGCAAGCGCAAGGGCGCCCTTGTTCTCTCCGAGGAGAGCAATCCCGAGTTCGACCGTGACCGCCTGCAGCTCGTGTTTAGCGAGGCAGCCTCTGACCTGCGCTCCATTGGCGTCGACTGTGCAGCGGTGGTGAGCGTGGAGGGAGTTCTGCCGGCCTGCGTGGTGAGCGTGCTCTACGACTGCCTGTACGACGTGGCGTCTGTTGCGCTCTTTGCGACCGAGCCAATCCTCATGCTCTTTGTGAGCGGGAACAAGACGGGCGTCCAGATGCGTGCGGCGCTTGAGGTTGCGGAGGTGCTGCCCGAGCGTCTGGAGGCGGCTGTCGAGAACCTGCGAGAAAACCTCTCCGCGCAGACGGGCGGCAGCCTCTCTTTGGAGGCGTCTCCCACGTCGCTCAACGTTGCCGTTCGCATGTGCGTGCCAGATGCCATGCAGTCGGGCGGTGGGGCGCCATGAGCCATCTCTACGCAATGCGCTCCTCTGCCCTGATGCTTATCTGCGTGCTCTTCTACCTGCTCTCTGCTGGTCAGACGATACATGCGTGCTTCACGACCATGCAACGTGGCGCTGCCCTGCGACGACTGGGGATTGCCTATGAGGTGGCGCTTGTCGTCCACCTAGTACTGGCATGTGCCGTGGCGAACTCGGCCATGGAGAACCAGGGAGTATTCATTCTCTGGCTGCATCCGGTGGTCCTGCCGGTTGTGCCGTTGCTCTGGGCAAATGCTGTCGCTGCGGTGATGGGCGGCATCCGTGCCGTGCGCTTGCACCGATGGAGCGCGCTTGCCGAGGTTGCCCTCCTTGCCTGCTGCACACCGGTGGCCATTGGAGCCATGGGGCAGGGCTCCCAGGCACTGCTGGCTGTGGATGCCTCGTACTTTGCCGCGCGGGTTGCGGCAACGCTTGCGTTTGACCTGCACGACAGCAAGACCTCGGTGTCGCGCCTCTCGATCGTGGATGCCCTGGACGCCCTGCCCGAGGGCGTGATGTGGGTGAGCGAGCGCGGCGAGGTCCTCTTCATGAACGACGCCATGCGTGGGAGCCTCACCTCACTGGGGCTTGCGACAGACCTCGCGGATGCCCGCGGGCTGTGGGGATGTCTCGAGTCCCATGCCCGTCAGGCCGCGCACGACCGCCTGATTATCGAGACCGACCCCCAGACGGTCCGACTCTTTGTTCGCGACGCGGTGGCGCTGCGCAACAGGCGCTGCAGGCGCATCATGGCGCTCGACGTGACCGAGGAGGCAACGCTCAACGCGCGCCTCGAGAGCGTCAACAGGCTGCTCGAGGCGGCCAACGAGGAGCTGAGAGCCTCGATGCTGCAGGTGAAGAGGGTTGCCGAGGAAGAGGCCGTCATGCGGATGAGGACTCGCGTGCACGATACCGTGGGTTCGCGCCTCTCGATTCTCCACCGCTACCTCGAGGATGGACGAGAGGACCCGCAGACGCTCGAGAAGGTCACCGGGCTGCTCTCGAGCATTGTGGATGACCTTGCGGAGCCAAGCCGGCCTGCCGCCAGCGCGGGGCTGGCATCCATCTGCAACGCCTTCTCGCTTGTGGGCGTGGAGGTTCGCGTTACGGGGGAGCTGCCCGCAGACGAGGCCGTTGCCTGCGTGTTTGCCGAGATTGTTCTTGAGGCTGTGACAAATGCTGCCAAGCACGCCCAGGCAGCTCACGTGGACGTGAGGCTTGGGGGCGGCGGCCATGGCGAGGCATCGCTGGTTGTGACCAACGATGGCGGTGTACCGGACGCTATCGTTGAAGGGACGGGTATTCCGGGCATGCGCCAGATGGCGACCGCGGTGGGCGCTACGTTTTCCGTGAGCGTTGGGCCGCCCTTTGCCGTTGAGGTAACGCTTCCGCCGCGTGACGTCCCCGGTAATTCGAGCGAACGGATTCTCCCAGAAACCCAGAACGAGAGGGGCCACCAATGATTCGCATCGTGCTCGTCGAGGACCAGGCGATGCTTCGCGACTCGCTTGCCTGCACCATCAACGCTCAGCAGGACATGGAGGTCGTTGCCTCTCTCGCCAACGCAGCCGATGCGCTTGAGGCCACGCGTCGGTCTGGTGCCACCTGCGCGCTTCTCGACGTGTGTACCGAGAACGACTCGAGCGGTATCGTGGCGGCACGCCTCATCAAGGACCAGTTGCCGGGTGTGCGGGTGGTGGTGATGACCGGCCTGCCCGAGATCACCTTTGTCGAGCGAGCGCGCGAGGCGGGCGTGGACAGCTTTGTCTACAAGAACGTGGGGACCGACGAACTACTCGCCATCATTCGCTCGACCATGGAGGGCTACTCGACGTTCCCCCTGTCCAAGCAGCGCATCATTCCCGACGGCGTGGAGCTGACGCCCGTGGAGATAGACATTCTCCGCCTGGTCTGCGAGTCAAAGACAAGAAGAGAGATTGCCGCGGAGCTCTACCTGAGCGAGGGGACGGTCAAGCGGCACATCTCGGAGATTCTCGCCAAGACCGGCTACGACAACATCCTGCGCCTGGCCGTCCACGCGGTCTCGAACGGCCTCATCGTCCCCGGCATGTGAGACAAAGGGACAGTCCCTTTGTCTCATTGTGACAGCCCTGCGATTGGACGTCATGTCATGCCCCGCGGCCTCGGATGGGCCGCGGGGCACTTCTGTGCGCGTCGGGCGGGCGGCACAATCTGTGGTGACGGGTGTTGGGAAAACGGGCAATCGTGCTGGCGGGAAAGGAGATGTGACGATGGGGCTGTTCGGGAAGATGTTCGAGAAGAAGACCTGCAGCATCTGCGGCGGAGAGATTGGCCTTCTCGGCAATCGCAAGCTCGAAGACGGCAACCTCTGCAAGGAGTGCGCCAAGAAGCTCTCGCCGTTCTTCAACGACAGGCGGCGCTCGACGGTCGAGCAGATACGTGAGCAGCTTGACTGGCGTGAGGCCAACAAGGAGCGCGTTGCCTCCTTCAACGTCACGCGCACGTTGGGCTGCGACACCAAGGTGCTCTTAGACGAGGACGCGGGGCGCTTTCTGGTGACGCCGGTCTCGCGCTGGCGCGACACGAATCCCGACGTGCTGGACTTCTCGCAGGTCACGGGATGCGACACCGAGACGCGCGAGACCCGCACCGAGCTTCACTGGAAGGACAAGGAGGGTGAGGAGCACAGCTACAACCCGCCCCGCTACGACGTGGACTACGACGTCTACCTGACCATCCACGTGAACGTGCCCTACTACGACTCGATTTCGTTCAAGGTGAACGACTACCGGATCGAGGAGCGCGACTCCGTGGAGTTTCGCGAGGCGGAGCGGCAGGCGCGAGAGATTCGCGAGGCGCTTACGCAGCTGCGAGAGAGCGAGCGCGAGAAGGTCGTTGCGGCAGCGGCGCCCAAGACGGCGCGCACGTGCCCGTTCTGCGGCGCGACGACGATACCGGATGCGAACGGGCGCTGCGAGTACTGCGGCGGCGCCATGGGCGCGTAGGCGTGGCTGCAAACGCCTGTTCAACAGGATGCATTTTGAGAGCAGAAGGGAAGTGGTGGGAATGAGCATTGGGAAGAAATGGGTGGCAATGCTGGCCTCGGTGTTCGCGCTGTGCCTTGTGCTGGCGGGCTGTGGCGGAGGCGCAGATGCGGCGAAGAATTACGTGGGAGACTGGAAGCTATCTGGCATGGAGGAGAACGGTGAGGTGACCAGTGCCGATGACCTTAAGCTCATGGAAGACCTTGGCATGGCCATCACGCTTAGCGTCAAGGAGGACAAGACCTTCTCGCTCAACGTCATGGGTGACGAGACGTCTGGCACGTGGGAGACAAAGAGCGCTTCCGAGGCCACGTTTACCGTTGATGGCCAGAGTGTTCCCGCCACGCTCGCCGATGGCGTCCTGACCCTGGAGTCGGACGGCACAAAGATGCAATTCGAGAAGGGAACGGTGGCCGTGAGCTCGGGCGGTGCTGGCTCGAGCGGTGCCGCGGCGACCAGCGGTAGCGCCACCACGGGCGGTACCGAAACGCCCACGAGTACGGATAACGGGACAACGGTGGTTGACGGTGGCGAAGAGGCAGTTGTTCCCATCGGGCTGACCATTGCCGACGATGACATCTGCACGATTGAGATTGTCGACAAGAAGGCCGACTGGGCTGGCGATCCGGGCTATACGGTCAAGATCACGAACAAGTCCGACAAGGCCGTCAGCGCCGTTTCCAAGTACGGCACGTTCTCGGTTGACGGCAAGATGGTGGACCCCGTGCTTGTCGAAACTATCCAGCCTGGTAAGTACGTCGAGGGCTTCATGTGGTTCAGCGATGACGACGTCGCGAGCGTTGACGCGCTGGTGAACGTCGAGGGCACCATCGAGGTCTACGACGACGAAACGTTCGACACGCTGGGCGAGTACCCGTTTGCCATGTAGCATGCAACTGCGCTTGGGGGTCGGTCCCCGGGTCACTGCGGCCCGGGGGCCATTTGCTGGCGCCGGTGAGTGCCGCTCTCGTCTCCTCTTTTCAGAGTTTAGCTCCCATTCTTAAACGGCAGCCACGTTTGCGCAGTTGGTATGGCTTGCGATTAAGAAAAGGAGCTAAACCCCGTCAGACGTTGGGCGAGAGGACCTACCGCAGCCGCCGCAGCGCGTCCTTGGTCTCTGCGGGCACGCGCAGGCTCTCGATTCCCTTGCGGATGGCCATGCGCCTAAGCTGCGTGTCAAGCTCGGGCGAGGCAATCGCCGCCAGGGCGTCCTTCTCGTGGGGGACAAGCGCCTCGGCCAGGTACCAGGCAATCATCATGCGTACGTAGTATTCGCCGTTGTCCGCGGCAATCGCCAGGCGAAGCTGAGCAGGGTCGTAGCCCTCGCCCAGAAGGTCGCGCATGAGGACCGAGATGCCAAAGCGCCTGGTATACGTGTGGTCTGATGCCATCCAGCGCTTGGCGAGAGGAACAAGCGTCTCCGCCACCCGGCCGCCAAGCGCGCGCTCGTCGTGAAACGCGTGCGGGTTGAGCGCGTCGCACACGCACCAGTTGTCCACAAAGGGGAGAAGCGCGTCCAACAGGCGCACGGCCGGCTCAACCTCGCGCGTCTCGTTGAGCACGAAGGCGTGCACAAGGTACTCCTCGTACCAGCGGTGGGGCAATTCGACGAGAAACGCGTCGCGCTCGCTTGAGCGGGAGACCTCCCGAGCAAGTCGGCGCAGCTTGGGCACCCGCACGCCCAGCATGGTTGCGGGGTCTGCCGTGGCCACCACTCGCGCGTTGAACTCGCGGTACTGGCCGTCCTTGTCGGCAAGCTCGCGCAGCCTGTCCTCGACCCACTGCATGCGCACCTCCGTTGCTACGACGCGTCCTCCACGCCCAGGTAGCGATGCCTGTCGCTCTACATGACGCAGCTGGTGCCGCGCTCCCCGCGGTCTGCGTCGCCAAGTACATAGGTCGTGCTCGCGCGGGCCATGTTGAGCTCTGCCAGCTCCAGCTCGCCATCGATGTATGGCTGGTAGTACTTGTCGATGCCGCAAGCGTCAAGCGAGCAGTCCCCGCAGTCGTCGCCCCAGGCAAGCGCCTCGGCCACAATTTGGATGCGCTCCTCGCGCGTGGTGTCCGCAATCTTCGTGCTTCTCGTCATGCGTGCCTCCCTTGGCCCTTGTCCCAGTATGGCACCCTGGGCATGGGAGGTGGCGGCGAGAGAAGCGCTTCCAATGCTGCTTGCTTCTTTTTCCTTGGAAGCAACGGAAGCAGAGTGCGATTCGCTTCCGTTGTCTTGTCTCGTCCGTCTCGGCATTTTGTGCAATGCCGCGCGCATGCCCCTGCGTTAGCTACAATACGCGAGGTCAGTTGCATAGAAACAAGATGGGAAGCACATGCCAAGCATTGCGGAACAGGTGGCCTCGCGGCGCACCTTTGCAATAATCTCGCACCCGGACGCCGGCAAGACAACGCTCACCGAGAAGCTCCTGCTCTACACCGGCAGCATCCAGACGGCGGGCTCGGTCAAGGGCAAGGCCAGCGCTCGTCACGCGGTCTCTGACTGGATGGACATCGAGAAGGAGCGCGGCATCTCCGTGACCTCCTCCGTCCTGCAGTTCACCTATGACGGCGCCTGCGTGAACATCCTTGACACCCCCGGTCACCAGGACTTCTCCGAGGACACCTACCGCACGCTCATGGCGGCGGACGCGGCGGTCATGGTCATTGACGGCGCGAAGGGCGTCGAGGCCCAGACCATCAAGCTCTTCAAGGTCTGTACGCTGCGCCACATTCCCATCTTCACCTTTGTGAACAAGCTCGACCACGACACGCGCGACCCCTTCGACCTCATGGAGGAGATCGAGGACGTCCTGGGGATTGGCACCTATCCCATGACCTGGCCCATTGGCTCTGGCCGCAACTTCAAGGGCGTCTTCGACCGCAATTCTCGCCGCGTCATTGCGTTCGAGGGCGACGGCCACGCAAACGCCACCAAGAAGGTGGGCGAGATCGAGGCCGAGCTGGGGGACCCCGCGCTGGATGAGCTTATCGGCGAGGAGAACCACAAGAACCTGATGGACGACATCGAGCTGCTCGATGGCGCGGACAACGAGTTTGACCTCGACGCCGTTCGCCACGGGCGCCTGACCCCGGTGTTCTTTGGCTCGGCCCTCACCAACTTTGGCGTGGAGCCCTTCCTCAAGGACTTCCTGCGCCTCGCCCCGCCGCCGCTCTCCTACACCGACACGCTGAGCGGCGAGGCCGTGGAGCCCTCGCGCGACGAGTTCTCGGGCTTTGTCTTCAAGATCCAGGCCAACATGGACCGCCGCCACCGCGACCGCATCGCCTTCGTGCGCATCTGCTCGGGGAAGTTCGAGCGCGGCATGGACGCCTACCACGTGCAGGGCGACCGAACCATCAAGCTTGCAACCGGTACCGCAATGATGGCCGACGACCGCGCCACCGTGGACGAGGCCTACGCCGGCGACATCGTGGGCCTCTTCGACCCGGGCCTCTTCTCGATTGGCGACACCATCTGCGCGCCGGGCATGCGCGTGCAGTACCCGCCCATCCCCACCTTCGCGCCCGAGCACTTCGCCCGCATCACGCAGGTGGACACCCTCAAGCGCAAGCAGTTCGTGAAGGGCATGGAGGAGCTGGCGCAGGAGGGCGCGATTCAAATCTTCCGCGAGCTGGGCACCGGACTGGAGAGCGTGATTGTGGGTGCCGTGGGCGTGCTGCAGTTTGAGGTGCTGGAGCAGCGCCTTAGGAGCGAGTACCACGTCGAGGTGAGCAGGACGTCACTGCCGTACTCGATCATCCGCTGGATTCAGAACTCGCCCGACGAGCTGGACGTGCGCACGCTCAAGCTCACGCGCGAGACGTGCCGCGTGGAGGACATGCGCGGCGGCCGCCTGCTGCTGCTCACGAGCGACTGGAACCTCGACTGGGCCATCGAGCACAATCCCGGCCTGCAGCTCTCGGAGTTTGGCAACGTCACGTTCTAGTGGGATTGATTTACCCGGCAATGGAATCCCGTTGCCCGGTAACTGAATCCCGTCCCAGAGCCAGGCCTACCAGGACGGCGGCCACGCCAAACAGGGCGCAGACGCCAAGGTCCCCCACGAGCGGCAGCACGGTCGCGGTGCTCACCTCGCCCATGCCGGCAGCGCCCTCCACCACAAGCGTCACCCAGTACGCCGGGGTGAAGTGCGCCACGGCGAGAAGCTCGTCGGGCAGAAGCGAGAGGCCCGTCCACGCCCCGCCGAGAAACGACATCACCATGCCCAGGATGTTCGCCAGCGCGTTGGCGGCGTTCTCGCTCACGCCAAGCTGCCCCGCAAGAAAGCCGATGCTCGCCGACACCAGCGCGTAGACGAGAAGCGCCGCCCCCACAAGCGCCAGCTGCACGGGCGAGCTTGCCAGCGCAGAGCCGCCCAGCACCGCCACCTCAAGCGCAAAGTTCCATGCCCACGCGATAAGGGCAATCACCACGCACGCGCCGAGCAGCGCGAGGTTGCGCGCCCGGGCCGGCTCGGGCGAGGCAAGCCTGCGGTCGCGCACCGGCCTGCGTCCCACGGAGGACATGAGCACCGCAATGCAGACCATCGCGCTCGAGAAGATGGGGTACGAGGCAAACTCCGCCGCTGTGACGATGCTCGTGGGCAAAGGCGACGCGGCCTGCTTGACCATGCTCACCTGGGTGGACCCCTCCCACGCGTCATCCGTGGCGGCAATCACGTCCGCGGCGCTGCCGCCTAGCGTTGCCGCCATGCCGTAGAGTCCGTCGGCGTAGCCGGTGACCTCGATGTCCAGCAGGCGCCCCATGCCCGAGTAGTACGACACATAGGTCTCGAGGTTGGGCGCCTGCGTGCCCTGCCGTGCGGCGTCAAGCAGCCCCTCGCCCCAGCCCTCGGGAATAACGAGCAGGTAGCTCACCTGGTCGCGCGCCACTGCGTCTTGGATGGCGCGCTTCTCGTCCGCCACCTGCACTTGGTTGTTGCCCTGAAGTACGTGCTGTGCCAGCGCGGCGGAGAGCTCGGAGCCGTCGCGGTCTATCACGGCGACGTTTGCGGGCGCAACCTGGAACTCGCCCGTGGTGCCAGAGTATGCGGAAAGCCCGATGATCACGCCCACAAGCGAAAGCATGACCAGGTAGATGGCTATGTAGACCCGGTGCGAGAGAAAGATCTTGAGGTAGGTCCTAAAGGTGGTCATACGAGGTCCTCCTCATGCGGAACGATGCCAGGGCGAGAAACGCGAGCGCCATTATCAGCAGGGCTGCGACGCTTTCGAGAAAGGCGTCGGGCGTGTCGTAGTAGAGCAGCGCGTAGAAGCAGTTGGTTGTCTGCCAGAGGGGGTTTGCGTGCGCAAGGGCCGGTGCCGTGGCCTCGATCGCGTCCGCGAGCTGCTGCGAGGACGTGCCGTATAGGCCCGTGAAGAGCGAGAGCAGGCAGGTTATGCCGGATATCATGCCCGTCTCCATACGCGGGGCGGTCCCACAGAGGGCGCCCGCTGCGCATGCCATGAGCGAGGACGCAGCAAGGGCAACCACCACGCCGTGGGTGTCGCTTCCAAACGAGACGCCCGCCACGCCCCGCATGAAGAGGACTGCCACCAGAAGGCACGCAAACTCGCAGAGCCATGCGCCGAGAAGCGCGCCCACAAGCATGCGCCAGCGGGGCACGGCGGCCAGCGACTGCCGGGCGCCCAACGGACCTGCGGTTGGAAGGAGCCTCCGCACCGACTCCATGGCGGCGGTTGCCCCCATGCCCGCGGCCATAGCGAGAAGCGCGTAGTAGTAGCGCGCGTCGGGGCTGGGCGGGTTCTTGGTTGCCGTGAGCCGCACCGTCTGGACGGCGCTCTCGGTGAAGGCGCCGATGGCCTCGCCCGTGGCGAGAAGCTCCGGCCGCGTGGCCGCGACCTTCTCGACCGCCGCACGTGTGTGCTGGTAGGTGTCCAGCACCTCGGCAAGGACCGAGGTGGGGAGAGTGCCGTTCTCAGAGAGGCTTGCATTGGTCACGTGGAGCTGCGGCGCGCCGCCTGCGTCTACGGTGAGATAGGCGTCTACCTCGGCCGCGTTGGCGGCGGCTTCGGCGTCTGCGGCGCTTTCGTAGTAGGCCACGTCGCAGATGCGGTCGCTCGACGCGGGATTCGAGATGGCCTGGATCGTCTCGTCCAGGCCCATGGCGGCCGAATAGTTCTTGTCGCGCACCACGCCCAGCGTGGAGCCCACGGTGGTGTAGGCGTCCTGGATTCCCGAGAACATGCCCATGAAGATGAGGGTCATGATGATGGGGAAGGCCAGCGCCCACACGAGGAGCGCCTTGTCGCGCGCGAGCGAGAGCACGCTGGCCCTAAGGCTTGCAAGCATTGCTGCCCCCTATGCCTCATCGCGCAGCGCGCGACCGGTGATCTCGAGGAAGACGTCGTTCAAGGTGGGCGGCTCGGAAAGCACGCGCCCGTATGAGAGACCCGCCTCCGCAAGCACGCCCAGCACGTCTGCCAGGTTATGCGCGCCCGAGGTGCACTGCACGTGCAGCATGCCAGCGTCCAGCTCAGCCGTGCGCACGTGGGGGAGGGACCGCACGCGCTCGAGGGTCGCCTCGTCCATCTCGCCCACCTCGACGGAGACCTTCTCGCCCGTGCCGATCATGCCCTTGAGCTCGTCGGCGGTGCCGCTGGCAACGCTGCGGCCGTGGTCCATGATCATGATGCGCGAGCAGAGCCGCTCGACCTCCTCCATGTAGTGCGAGGTGTAGATCACGGTGGCGCCCTCGGCGTTCAGGCGCTCGATGCCCGAGAGGATCGACTCGCGGCTCTGCGGGTCTACGGCCACGGTGGGCTCGTCCATGATGATGAGCTCGGGCCGGTGCGCGATGCCACAGGCAATGTTGAGGCGCCTAAGCAGGCCGCCGGAGAGCTTCTTGGGGCGAAAGTCCTCGAATTTCTGGAGTCCCACAAAGTCGATGGCCGCATCGACCAGCTCGCGGCGGCGTGTACGGTCGCTCACGTAGAGCGCGCAGAAGCTGTCCACGTTCTCGCGTGCGGTGAGCTCGTCGAAGACGGCGACCTCCTGCGGAACCACGCCAATGCGGCGCTTGAGCTGGTAGCTGGTGGGGCGCATGGGCTGGCCAAAGAGCTCTATCTCGCCGTGGTCGTACGAGAGGAGCTGCAGGATGCAGTTGATGGTCGTGGTCTTGCCCGAGCCGTTGGGGCCGAGAAGCCCAAAGACCTCACCGGGAGCGATGTCCAGCGACAGGTGGTCCACCGCCACCAGCTCCCCGTAGCGCTTGACCAGGTTGCGAATGCGAACGACCGCCTTGTTAGACGCCATGCCGGCTCCTCTCGTCTGCCTGGTGAAAGTGTCGCGCGGCGGACGGTGCACGAGAAGTGAGCGGCGTCATCGGTTGCGCCGTTGGGGCGTGACAAATGTCATGGGTTTGGCCGCCTGGGGGCAAGAGCTGTGGCGGCGCGCCTGGCGTCCGTATAATTGCGGCCATGGAGAGAATTGCCGACAAGTGCGTGGTGCTTCTCGCCTGTCTGGCACTTGTGGTGCTGGCAGGCTCGGTGGATGCCGTGCGCGTGGTGGCGCTGCTTGTCGCCCTAGGCGCGAGCGCCTGCTTTGAGCTTGCGCGCGGGCGCCGGCCGGCTGTTGCCGAGGCCGTGTGCTGTACCGCGTGCGCACTGGCGGCGCTGGTGCCGGGGGCGTGGGTGGCGCTGCCGCTTGCATGCTACGACCTGCCCCGCGTTCGCTCACGCTGGGCGTTGGCGGTGGCGCCGTGCTGCGTTGCGTGGGCGTGGGCGGCCGGTGTGCCCGCGACCACGGCGGCGGTCCTTCTCGCCCTGGTTGCGTGCTCGACGGCGCTCTCGTGGCGCTGCGGGCGCGCCGTTGGGCTTGAGCGCGAGCTCCATGCCCTGCAGGATGACCTTCAGGACAAGGTCATTGACCTGCGCGAGAAGAACCGCGAGCTAGAGGACGCGCGCGCGTACGAGTCCCATGCCGCCGCTCTGGCCGAGCGGACGCGCATCGCGCGAGAGATCCACGACTCCGTGGGCCACCAGCTCACCCGGCTGGTGCTCGAGATGGAGGCCCTGAAGGTGATGCACCGCGACGACCCTGCCGCCGTCGAGGAGCTTGGCGAGCTTTCGGACGGCCTGGGTGAGGCGCTTACCTCCATGCGCACGAGCGTCCATGCACTGGAGGACTCCGCTCTTGACGTGGGTGTTGAGCTCAACCGGCTTGCCGGCCAGAGCGGCATTGCGCACGTGGATGTGGACTGTGGCCTTGAAGGCGCGCCGCCCGCCGAGGTGAGCCGCTGCCTGGTTGCCGTGACGCGCGAGGCGCTCACGAACGCGGCTCGCCATGCGCACGCCGCGCACGCGACGGTGCACGTCACGGGGCTTCCCGGTATCTGGCAGCTGCGCGTCGAGAACGACGGTGACGTGCCCGCAGACGTGACCGGCCTCGAGGGGCGCGGCATGGGCCTGCGCGGTATGCGCGAGCGCGTGGAGGGGCTTGGCGGTACGCTACTGGTGAAGTCGGACGGGCGGCGCTTCTCGGTGTTTGCGTCGATTCCCAGGAAGGGGCAGGCATGAGGGTCATCGTGGTGGACGACGACGCCATTGTGGTGCGCTCGCTCTCGACCATCCTTGGCGCGGAGCCAGACATAGAGGTTGCGGGCACGGGGACAAGCGGGGAGGAGGCCGTCTCGCTCTTCTCGGCGTGCGAGCCCGACGTGGTGCTCATGGACATCCAGATGCCTGGCGGAGACGGACTGAGCGCCGCCGAGAAGATCCTGGCCGCCGATCCCGCGGCGCGGGTGGTCTTTCTCACCACGTTCTCCGACGACGACTACATTGTGCGTGCACTGCGGCTGGGCGCGCGTGGCTACCTCATCAAGCAGGACGTGGCAACGATCGCGCCGGCGCTGCGGTCCGTGATGGCTGGCCAGAGCGTGCTCGAGGGCGAGGTGCTGGCGCGGGCGGCGGCGCTCTCGGCCGACGGCGTGCGGCCGAGCCGGGGGGAGCCCGAGATGCGCGGCCTCACCGAGCGCGAGCGCGAGGTGGTGCGCGCCATTGCCGACGGGATGAGCAACGCGGAGGTTGCCGCTGCGCTCTACATGAGCGAGGGGACGGTGCGCAATCACATCTCGGCCATTCTCGCCAAGCTTGGGCTGCGAAACCGCACGCAGATTGCGGTGTACTACTACCGCGGGTAGTGTGGGGCACCACAATAATTCGCAGCGAGAAGGTCGGCGGTTGATGGCGGGATTGAGTTGACGGGCAATGGAATCCCGTTGCGCCTGCCGAGAAGCGCCCACATGCCGAGAAGCGCCCGGGCTTCTCGCTAGATGTCGTTCACCTCGAGGTGCACGGCGTCGGGGCGCGCGTAGTGGCCCATGGGGTCAAATTCCCACTTGGACGCCGGCACCTGCTGCATGTCGAGCGTGGCGTAGAGAATGCCGTCGGTGTCCCACAGCGGCTCGGCGCCGGGCACCGGGTGGCCAAACGGGTCGATCACGCTTGAGCCACCGCGATACACCACCTCGGGCAGGCTCGCCACCTCACTCGAGGCGAGAAGGTCCGCAGGGTAGTCGTCGCGCACCAGGTAGGGCGCGCAGTTCACCACAAAGCAGCGGCCCTCGATGGCGATGTGCTCCACCGTTGCCTGCCACTCTGGGTTGCCATTGGTGTTGGGGGCCAGGTAGATGGCCACGCCCTTCTGGTAGAGCGCAGCGCGGGCCAGCGGCATGTAGTTCTCCCAGCAGATGAGCGTGCCCATGGGACCCCACGGCGTCTGGCTCACGGGGAAGTAGTGATCCTGCGCGTCGCCCCACACCAGGCGCTCGGCACCGGTGGGCTTGAGCTTGCGGTGCCAGGCGTCAAGGTGGCCGTCCGGCGCAAACACCAGGTTGGTGTTATAGAGCGTGCCCGAGGTGGCATCGCGCTCCGAGACGCCCACGCTCACCCAGGCGCCCGTCTCGCGCGCCGCGTCGGCAATGGCCTCGGTCTCGGGGCCACCCACCACAACCGAGCCGTCGTAGTAGCGCTTCCACAGCTCCTTGCTGCCGGGCTCGCGCGCGCCAACCACAAAGCCAAAGGTCAGGCCATGCGGATAGCCCGGGATGAGCAGCTCGGGCAGAACCACCAGGTCGCTGGGGCGCTCCTCGGCCACGCGCCGGATGGCATCGAGGGCTCCCGCCAGGCAGGCGTCGCGGTCGAACGGTTGGGGTCGCGACTGCACCACGGCAATCCTGCAGGTGTCCTGGATGTCTCTCATCGATGTCTCCATTACGGGGGTGGGGTATATAGCTGGTCTTATTGTAGTGCCGAGAATCGCGTCTGACCAGGGTGGGCGGCTCTGGTTTTGGTCGCTGCGCTCCTCGGCAGCCCGCGCCTTCACCTGGTATGCCAAAAGATACCTCTTGCGTGGCATTTATCGGCGAGTAGCATGGATGCCAGAAAGCAAGTACAAACTTACTACCTAGTAGCGATGGAGGACAAAATGGCAGACAAGAGGCAGATAGCGGTGTTCGTGGGTCACGGCGACCCCATGATGGCGCTCCGGAATGACGATGTGGCGCACGGCCTTCGAGCGATGGGCGAGAAGCTCCTGGCAGACGCGCCGCGCGCGATTCTCGCCGTCTCGGCGCACTGGTTCACGCGCGGCACGCTGGTGCAGAGCGACCCCACGCCGCGCCAGGTGAACGACATGTACGGCTTTCCGCCGGAGCTCTACGCGATCAAGTATCGCCCCGCCGGGAACGCGGACCTTACGGCACGCGTGCAGGAGCTTCTGGGCAGCGATGTGGAGGTTGACGACACCTGGGGCATCGACCATGGTGTGTGGACCCCGCTCCACCATATGCTGCCTGCGGCTAACGTTCCCGTGGTGGAGCTCTCGGTGAACGCGCTTGGCGACGCGCGCTACGCCTATGACCTAGGCCGACGCCTTGCGCCGCTGCGCGACGAGGGCTTTGTGGTGCTGGGGAGCGGAAACGTGGTGCACAACCTGCGCGAGGTCGAGTGGGATAACCCCGCAGGCACCAAGGCCTGCAACGAGTTTGACGCCGCGGTTCGCGCGGCCGTGGAGGCGCGCGACGACGAGAAGGTCATCAACTACGAGCGACTGCCGCACGCGAGCTACGCGGTGCCCACGCCCGACCACTTTCTGCCGCTGCTCACGGTCCTGGGTGCGTCCCAGGGCGAGAAGCCCGAGGTCTTCAATGACGTTCGCAACCTTGGCGCGATATCGATGACCAGCTACGCGTTTGAGTGACGACGACAGGCGCTTCTCGCTACAGGTTCGCACGCGAATGTGTGACCCGCGCAGGTCGCCACAGATTCGAACGCCGAATGTGTGGCGACTCCCAGGCGCCTGCCAGCCGCAGCCGGCATGCTACACCAGCCGCAACCGCCGTGCCTCGCTTGCCGCCTGTGCGCGGCGGCTCACGCGCAGCTTGGTGAGGATATGGCTCACGTGCGTCTTCACCGTGGGCAGCTTGATGCCGAGAAGCTCGCCAATCTCGGCATTGCTCTTGTCCTGGCAGATGAGGCGCAGCACCTGCAGCTCGGTCTCGGTGAGAGGGTCGGCGAGACTGCCCGCGGCTTCCAGGTACTTGGGATAGTGTGACGCCTGCATCCGGGCGCCCTTTACCAGCCGCGCGAGCTGCTCCTTCTCGGCCTTGCCCGTGCCCTCGCGCTCCAAGAGCTCCAGCAGAAGCGGCAGCACTGCGCCGCCGTACTGCGTGATCGTCCGTGCGTACCCGTAGCAGTTTGCCCGCGCCAGGGCGCGCGCCATCCACTGCTCCCACTCCTCCCGGCCGCTGCGCCAGTGCGTGATTGCCGTGAGAACGTCGTAGTGGATGGTGTCGATAACCCTATCGCACGCCATGAGGTACTCGCTGAGCGCGGCCATGAGCATTCGCGCCTCCGTGTAGCGACCCTCCGCGATGAACGCCTGGTACACGGTGAGATAGACGTAGCGGTCCATGTAGAACAGCCGCTCGGAGAGATCGGGCGCGTTCTCCTCGAGCCATGCGTGCGTGCGCTCCGTCTCGCCTAGCCGCAGCCATATGCGGCAGCGCAGCGCCGCGAGGTTCTTGAGGATGCGCCTGGCCTCCGGGCTCTCTTCCTGCGAGAGGCGCCGGCGCAGCGAGTCGAGAAGGGAGAGCGCCTGGCGGATGTTCCCCTGGTCGATGAGGCAGCGGCACTGAATGCCAACGGCGGCGAATTCGAGCGCCTGGTCTCCGTCGCGCCGGATCTTGGGGAGCGTGGCGCTGACGCGCGCGAGGTAGGGGGTGACGTCCCCGCCCTTCTCGAACTTGCTCTCGCAGAGGCCAATCTCCACAATGCCCACACCCAGGCGCCCCAGCGCGTTGCCAACGATTCTGCTCATTGCTCGGGCCGTGAGGTCATCGGAGGGGGTCCAGGGGCTAAGGTCTCGCCCGCCGTTTATGACGCTCGGCAGGCCGCTCGTCACCGAGGGCACAAGCTCGGGGTTGTCACTCGCGTGCAGCTTGGCCAGCGCCCCCACGGCAGCGACGATGTTCGTGAGATGCCGGTGTGGTAGCGAGATGTCAAGAAATGCCAGGTAGGACTCGGCGGTGCGGCGCTCCTCCGAGGTTCTCTCCGGCGCCTTTGCGTACTCCTCGAGCCTCGTGTACCAGCGTTCCGAGTCCGTGATGCACATTGCCATGGAATCCAGCATGGACATGATGCGCATGAGGCGCGGAGACGAGAGGACAATGTCTTCCGGCAGCTCGTGGTAGTAGTGCTCCAGCTCGTAGTAGCTGCCGCTGCCGGGATTGAGGCGCGCATGGTCTTCGAGAATCGCAAGCATGCGCTCGTCGTCACTAAGCCGCGAGCACAGATCGAGGGCGCTCGAGAAGTTGCCCTGGGATTCGTAGTACTCAATGACTCGGTTGACGATGTCGGTGACGGTGGCGTCGTTGCGGCGCCTGGCACGCTCCCACTTGCAGAAGTTGAGCATGCCCTCGCGGACCTTCCACGTATGACCTTCTCGCGTGATGAAGCTCGTTGCGTGGTGGAGGGCGTCGAGGAGGCGCGTGCCCTCGTCCTCCCCCAGCGCGTGGACAATGAGGTCGTCGTCAATGGTGTCGAAGAGTGGAACCAGGAGCAAAACGTCCTGGGTCTTCTCGTCAAAGCGGTTCTCGAACTCCGCCTCAAAGTAAGCCATGACCTCGTCGCGCAGGGGAGCCTCCCAGGAGGAGCCTTCGTCACGCTGGATGTGGGCTATCGCCGCAGCTACGGCAAGGGGGTAGCGTTGGGAGGCGTTCGCCACGCGCTCGACGAGCTCCGGCGTGGAGGCAATTCCGTTTGCCGACAGCAGGTGGGCGATGTCGGTGTCGGTGAAGAGGAGGTCGTCCGCCGTGACAATGAGAAGCTCGCCCTTGGCAAAGAAGGGCGTGAGCCAGCCCGGCATGGGCGCGCGGGAGAGAAAGACGAAGCGCGTGCTCGTGCAGCGGGAGATAACGGATGCCAGAGCAGCGCCCTGCGCGTTGGAAACGGCGTCGTGGATGTTGTCGACAAGGACAGCGTCGTGCTTCTCGGAAGCCTCTGCGGTAACTGCCTGGGTGACGTCGACTGTGGCGGCGTCCACCTCAAGCACGTCCATGCCTTCGAGCATACGGTGCGCGAACTCTGATTTGCCAAAGCCGAGTGGTGCATAGACAAAGGCCAGGCGCGAGCACTTCCATTGCGCCCACAGGTATTCGTCGAGCTCGAGAGGAACCTTGGCTAGCATGACTGCCCACCACCCACGCAAGCTTGGGCGTCTGTGCATTGTGGTGCTGGCCACACCATGGGATCCCCCTACCTTTCTCGCGCGGCATACGGATACCCGGCCGTCTGCCATCGGACAATGGTAGGACAGGGCGGCCGAGCATAGATTCGAAAACTATTCGCATCAAAGCCCAATAGTAACGGAGGGAAATGCGGTTCCCAAGCCTGGGCATCTTTGCAGGTCGAGCGTCCCGAGTCCTGCTGCGGTGTTCTCTGCAAGCCCCTTAACCTTCCTTGCCCTGTTGTCAAAGGCGATGCCAGTCGAGAAGGGCGTGTCGGCGAGGGAAGTCAAGGGCAGCGTTGACGCGGCCGTCTGTCGCGCCGTCTGTCGCGGAGCCAATGCCGCGCGTTCTCGCCATTTAGGAATTATCCGAACGTTTAGGGATGCTTAACCGGCGAAATGGCGCGGTACTGAAATTAAGACGCGAAAATCGAACGGTTGGGCGCCCCTAAACGGCGAAAACTCGTGTGATTCCCAGCACCCGGCGTGCATGCTCGTCTCCTCACGTTGTCCAAACTTGAGACCCTTATTTATGTCGCGTCCGTCGGATATAGTCGAGCCAATCCGAGGCAGAGGCCTCGGCACGTTGGCCCTAGGTCAGGAGGTCACCATGAGCTACACCGATGACGAGCTGGAAGAGGCACTCGAGCAGTATCGCAGGGGAGAGCTCGACTTCGAGGACTGCAAGCGCATGTGCGATGAGGCAGACCGTGAGGAGGCAGAGGAGAACTACCGCCGGAAGGCCGCCAAGAAGCGCGGCGGCTGGCAGCCTTTTGTCAGCGTTGTCTTCACCTTCGACCGCTAGAGTGTGGCTGGGTGCCCTCGCTCCAGGTGGAGCACGGGCAATTAACCACGAGAGGCGGCGCACATGGAGAAGATCTTGGTTACGGGTTTCGAGCCCTTTGGCGGCGAGCAAACAAACCCCTCGTGGGAGGTAGTAAATGCGCTCCCGCGGGTCATTGCCGGCCATACGGTGGTCCGTGAGCGCATTCCCGTGTCCTTCCGCCGTGGGCCCGCCGCCGCGCTTGAAGCAATCCAGCGCGAGGACCCCTCCATCGTGCTCTGCGTGGGACAGGCGGGCGGTCGCGCCAAGGTGACGCCGGAGTTCGTGGGCATCAACTACGCAGATGCGCGCATCCCAGACAACGACGGCGAGCAGCCCCAGGCAACGCGCCTCCTGGCGGGCGCGCCGGACGCACGCTTCTCGACGCTGCCCGTTCGTGCGATGGCACAGGCGATGGTCGACGCCGGCGTGCCTGCCGCTGTCTCGTACTCTGCGGGGACCTACGTTTGCAATGCGGTGCTCTTCTCGGTGCTTGATGCGCTTGCGGCATCCCAGTCTACGGCGCGTGCCGGCTTTGTGCACGTTCCCAACTCGCCCGAGCAGGCATGTCATCTGGCCAAGGCAACTCCCAGCATGCCGGTTGCGCTCATGCTGCAAGGAATCGTGAGCGGTCTTGAGTGCGCCTGCTCGTGGGGCTAGGCTCGTCGCGTGGCGCTTGTCCCGGCATTACCTGGCAGGCCAAGCGTCCGCGAGCCAGAAAGGGGAACCACATGAGCTTCAAGGACACCAAAGTCGTTATCGTAGGCACTGGCAAGGTGGGGTCCACTACCGCGTTCAGCATCATCAACCAGGGGCTTTGCGGTGACGTGTGCCTCATCGACGTGAACCACGAGCACGCGGTGGGCGAGGCACTCGACATGCGCGACTCGGTCTTCTTCATGAACCGCAACGTCAACGTGCACGCCGGCGACTACAGCGAGTGCGCAGACGCAGACATTGTCATTGTCACCGCGGCGGCACCCATGCCCAAGGACTCAAACGACCGCCTCGAGATGCTCAAGCCCAGCCTTGGTGTGGTGCGCTCGGTGGTCGAGCAGGTCATGGCGTCGGGCTTTGACGGCATCTTCCTGGTGGTATCGAACCCCGTTGACGTGATGAGCTACTACACCTGGAAAGTCTCTGGCCTGCCGCACGAGCGCGTGATTGGTTCCGGTACCCTCCTCGACTCCGCGCGACTGTGCCGCGCGCTGTCCGACATGTACGATCTAGCGTCCAACAGCGTCGAGGCCTACGTGCTGGGCGAGCACGGTGATTCGGAGATCGTCTCGTGGAACAGCGCGACCATCGGCGGCAAGCGCGTGGACGACGTCCTGCGCGACAACGCCTCACGTACGCGCGGTGTCACCCGCGACGAGCTGCGCAAGCGCACGGTGCAGGCCGGCTGGGACATCTTTAGCCGCAAGGGAAACACCTGCTACGGCATTGCGTCGAGTACCGCGTCAATCGCCAAGTCGATTCTCTTTGACGAGAACCGCATCATGCCCGTCTCGGTGTACCTCGACGGGCAGTACGGCATCCACGACACGTTTATCTCGGTGCCCACGATTGTCGACAGCACCGGCGCAAAGGAGATTGTGGAGATTGACCTTCTCCCGGACGAGCTTGAGGCGCTGAGAAAGTCTGCCGACATGCTCCACGGCCTAGACGAGAAGCTCTAGGGCCTCTCGGCAGTTCCTTTCATTGGTGCAGAAACCCCCTCGGGCGAGATGAAAGCGCCCGAGGGGGTTGTTGTAGCTGCAATAACGTGCCTGCCGCCGCCCTGCGCCCCACTACAGCAGCGCGCCGGCAACCACCAGCGCGGCGCATGCAACCAGCACCACCACGTCGCGACCCACCATGGGGTAGCGCTTGTAGCTGCTCTCGCGCGTGCGCAGGTAGAAGCCGCGCTGCTCGGCGGCAAGCGCCGTGGCGTCGGTCTTTCCCACCGAGCTCACCAGCAGTGGCACGCACAGCGGCAGCATGAGTTGCAGCTTGCGGATGGGGTTCTTGGTGTCGTACTCAACGCCACGCGCGGTCTGCGCCTCCATGATCGCGTTCATCTCCTGGCTGAACACGGGCACAAAGCGCAGCGCCGTGGTGAACGTGAACGCGTAGCGATACGGAATGTGAAGCACCTCGACGCATGCGTTGGCCAGGTCGTTGAGCTTGGTCACGCTCAGCATGAGGATGAGCGGCAGTGCCACGCCCATCAGGCGCAGGCATGCCTTGCTGCCTGTGACCAGGCCATCCGTGGTCATCCAGGCAAACACGGGCTCGCCGCCGCGCACAAACGCTGTCTGCAGCAGAAGCATTACCACAGCCAGCGGCACAAGCAGCTTGAGCAGCGAGACCAGCTTGGACGTAGCATGCGCGTAGGCACCCAGCGCAAAGGTGAGGACGAGAAGCCCCAGCAGCATGGGATAGGTGTCTGCCAGGAAGATGGAGATGATGATTGCCGCGGCAATGCCCAGTTTGGTCACGGGGTTCAGCCGATGCAGCAGGGTGTCTCCCGGCACGTAGTCGATCACGTTAACCACGGCGAACCATCTCCTCGGTGAGGTCGACTATGCCAGAGACCTGGCTGATTCCGGCAAACTCGGGCGAAAGATCGCGCGCGAGAACCTCGGACAGCTCGATGACCTGCGGTGCCCTCACGCTTGCCTCCTGCATGAGCTTGGCGTTGGAGAACATCTCGAGCGTGCCGCCGCGGTCGAGGATTCGCCCGTTTGCCATGACCACGATCCTCTCGGCAAAGTCCGAGACAACCTCCATGTCGTGGCAGACCATGATCACGGCGCAGCCGAGCTCGGCCATCTTGCTAACCGTGTCCATCACGGTCATGCACTCGCGGTAGTCAAGGCCGCTCGTGGGCTCGTCGAGAAGCACCACTTCCGGCTCCATCACCACCACGGATGCCAGCGCCACCATTTGCCGCTGGCCGCGCGAGAGCGAGAAGGGCGCCTCGTCTGCAGGCAGCCCAAAGTGCTCGATAACCGCGCTCGCGCGCTCGCGCGCCTCCTTCTCGTCCACGCCCTGCAGCGTGAGGCCAAAGGCGACCTCTTCGAGCACGGTGTCCTTGCACAGCTGGTAGTCCGGGTTTTGGAAGAGGGTCGCGCAGTGCGCGGCAATCGCGCTGGTGGGAACCTCGTGCGTGTCGAGGCCGGCCATCCGCACGGTGCCCGACGCCGGTCGCAAGAGGCCGTTGAGCAGCTTTGTGAGCGTGGTTTTGCCCGCGCCGTTCTGGCCCACAATGCCCACGACCTCGCCGGGGTACACCCGCATGTCCAGGTGGTCAACGGAAGCCGTTCCGCCCGGGTAGGCAAAGCACACGTCCTCAAGGCTCACCACGGGGTCGGCGCCCTCGGCGTGCGGGCGCGGTGCGGCCACGTGCTTGGAGCCGGCGCGGAAGCCCTTCTCGCGCACTTCCTCCTCGGCGCTTGCCACGTGGCAGCTCACCTTGGACGCGGGCTGCACCAGGCCTGTTATGACCTCCGCCGCCTCGGGCACGGTGAGGCACGGCGCCCCCGAAACCAGGCCATCCTTGGCAAGCGAGTTGTACACGCGCGCCACGCGCGGGCTGTCGACGCCAATGCGCCGCAGCTCGTCGCCGTGTGAGAAGACCTCGCGCGGCGTGCCGTCCAGCACCAGCGACCCCTTGCTCATCACCAGGATGCGGTCGCAGTACTCCGAGAGCAGCGCCACCTTCTGCTCGATGACCACCACGGTGACGCTCTCCTCGCGCACCTTGCGCAGCGTGTCAAAGACAAGGGTCGATGACGCGGGGTCAAGCGCGGCCGTGGGCTCGTCGAGCACCAGGACGCGCGGGTGCATGGCGAGAATGGCGGCGATGGCCACCTTCTGCTTCTGGCCGCCCGAGAGCGTGGCTATCTCGCGTTCGCGCAGGTTGGAGATGCCCACGGTCTCGAGCGTCTGGGCAATGCGCTCCTCGATCTGGTCGTGGGGGACGCCGAAGTTCTCAAGGCCAAAGAGCATCTCGTCCTCGACCACCGAGGCCACCATCTGGGTGTCGATGTCCTGCAGGACGCTGCCCACTATCTGCGAGATGTCGGTGAGCGTCACGTCGCAGGTGTCGTGTCCGTCGACCAGCGTGGCGCCGTAGAGGGCACCGCGGTAGTGGTGGGGGATGGCGCCCGACATCACGGAGGCAAGGGTGGACTTGCCGGCGCCCGAGGGTCCAATCACGCCCACGAACTCGCCCGCGCCAATGCTCAGCGTCACGTCGCGCAGCGCGGCGTCCTCGCTGTTCTCGGCGCCTCCCTCGGCTGGTGCGTCGTAGGAGAACGTGACGTGGCTCATCTCGATGATGGGCTTTTCTTCCCGTGCGGTCATAAGAGCCTTTCGTGTGACAGAGGGACAGTCCCTTTGTCTCATACCAATGCTGGGGTGGAGGCAAGGAGCGTCCCTGCCACATGCGTGAGACAAAGGGACTGTCCCTCTGTCTCACGTGCGGTTCACTATCGTAGTCGAACTTACTTCTTGAGGACCTTCTTGAGGGGGAAGTAGAGGGCCTGGACCACGACGGCGTTGAAGACTGCGGTGCCCAGGACGAGGGGGATCTTCACGACCACGGTGCCAAGGGCCGCGCCCATGATGAGCGTGCCGGCCACGGCGAAGAGCGCGCCGGAGACGAGCGTGGTCGCAAAGGTCGCAACGAGCGGGGTGACGTCACGTCCGCCAACCTTGAGGGGACGGCGGATAAGGGCGGCCATCACCAGCGCGGCGACGAGCTCGGTTGCAAAGTTGAGGCCGGGGATGGAAGTAGTGAGCTGGATGACGGCGGCGGAGACCAGGCCAAAGATGGCCGCCTGGCCAAAGCCGGCGTTGGAGAGCAGGATCGCCAGCGCGTAGGAGGCAATGATGAACTGCGGCTTGATGCCCACGATCGCAAGGGCGTTTCCCACGGTCATGTTGAGGATGAAGCCTGCGGCGAGAAGCACGGCGAGAAGGACGAGGGAGGAGACGTCGGCCTTGCCGGAGCGCTCGGTGGTGTTGACGGTGCGCGCCTGGGATGCGTTCTGCTCGGACATGGTGGGTTCCTTTCGATTGCGCTGCTGGTGAGGGCTACGGTTGCGGACGGGCGGTTAGTCGTTGACCTTGAGGGCCTTGCACACGGGGATGTAGAGCGCCTGGACGAGAATGGCGTTGAAGATGGCGGTCGCGAAGACAACGGGGAGCATAGCGGCGGCGAGCTCTTGGGCGGCGCCAACCATGGCGATGCGGATGATCATGAAGATGACGCCGGAGACCACGGTGGTAACAAAGGTGCCGATGGCGGGGATGACCTTCTTGGCGCCACCGCGCATGCCGGCGCTTACGATAATCGCCATGAGCATGGCGGCCACGCCCTCGGCGGCAAAGTCAACAAAGGGCGAGGTGGTGGTGATCTGAATCACGGCCGCGGAGATGAGGCCAATGACCAGCGCCTGCGGGACGTTGGGGCGAATGACCAGGATGGTGAGGCAGAACGCCGAGATGATGAACTCGGGGCTAATCATGCCGCCGGAGATGCTGGAGATTGCCTTCCCCACGGTGAAGTTGAGGATGAAGCCGGCGGCGAGAAGCACGGCAAGAAGCACCAACGCGCGAACGTCGAGCTTTCCATGATCCTCGGAGGTGACGGTGCGGGCCTGCTGCGTGTTGGTGTTCTCGGACATGGTTGGTTCCTTTCTAATTGGATGACGCTGTGTGTGGGTTGAGATCGCTTATAGGGCGTGCTTGCACAAGAAAGAGGGCCCCCGGTCAAACCGGGAGCCCTCTTAATTCGCGAAATTATGGCGCGAGAGACTCACGATCGACCGACCGCTTGCGAATCGCGCCACCACCAGTTCATGGACGTACGTGCGACGTTAGTGGCGATGCGGTTCATCTCTGGCGCTCCTCTCGTGAGTTCCGGCCGCGTGGGCGGCTTGTGCTTGTTGTCGGGAACTATACGCCCGATGCCCAGCGTGTCGCAAGAGTCGTTGTGTAAACGCTTGGTAACGAGGGGCTCGGGATTGCTGGGGCGTGAAAGCCGTGTGGGTTGGCGGGCGCCGGCTGTGCTACGCTGCCCGCTGGGGAATGAGGCCTCCCCGGCGGGTGCGCCCGCCAAACCGCATGGTGCTGATGGCTTCTGTGTTGGGCGGTTCGCCGCCCGTCTTATCTGAAGGGTCGCGACCATGCCTGCGCTGCTCGATTGCCTTGCCGTCTGCGCTGGGGGAGCCCTTGGGTCTCTCGCACGCTATCTCATCTCGCTTGCCCCGTTCAAGAGCGTGGGCGATGCCGGATTCCCGCTGGCGACGCTGCTCACCAACATTGTGGGTGCGTTTGTAATTGGGCTTATCGTTGCCGCCGTTGCCGCAGGTCACGAGCTTGACTCGCGACTCGTCCTCTTCCTCAAGGTGGGTGTGTGCGGCGGCTTTACCACGTTCTCGACGTTTGCGCTGGAAAGCGTTGGCTTGGTGCAGCGTGGTGAGCCGCTGGTAGCCGTGGTGTACGTGATGCTGAGCGCCGGCCTGGGCATGGGCGCGGTGGTTCTCGCCCAGCAGGTGGCAGCGTAGGGGGCCTAACAGCGCTGAGGCACTGGTTGCGCCCGCCTCGCGCCGACTCAGACCAGAGCCAATACTGTTGGCTTGGGGAGATCGGCTCCTTTTCTTAAAACCGATTCCCGTCAATGGGCAAACGCGGCGCCCGACTCTCGGAAACTGCTGAGAGCGGAGGATGGGGACGGGGAACGCGGTGGGCCACTGCGCCAAAATCGGGACTTCTCGGTACTTTTTCAGCGAGTCGCCGGGTACGTCGGCCCGAGTATTTTACGCAGGCGCAGGTGGTGAAATGACATCCGTGGGGTAATACAAGATGGAACCCCAAAAAGTACCGAGAAGTCCCGATTTTGGTGTAGCGGTGCCCATACAAGGGAGCTTGCGCCTCTTATACTCTCGCTTCCTGCCGTTCTTTATCGGTATTTGAGAACCGCGCTTCTCGCCAACTGGGCAAACGTGTAGGCCGTTTAAGAGAAAAAAAGAGCTATTCTCCGCGGAAGCGGCGCCGGCGGCCATCCGGGGTGCGGCGGCGCCAGGGCCAGGGGTGGCGCCCGAAGGGCCGTTTTGGCAGCAAGTGCGTACAAAAGGGGCTCTCGGGCGTCAATCTGAACCGCACCCCAAATCTTGGAGAAAGGAAATCCGAGACGAGGAGGTGCGGTCCTTCATGCCCAGGTACGACGTTGACCTGAGGAGGCTCGCCGTCAGCCTGATGGAGGGGGGAGCGGGCAAGGTCGCCCTTGCGAGGGCGCTTGCCATCCCGCCCGGCACGGCGAAGAATTGGATGCTGACGTACGGGGCAGTCGGCGCCGAGAGGTTCATCGAGATGGGAAGCACGCACAGGGCCCATGACTACGAGACGAAGCTCGCCGCGGTGCGGGACCACGTGGACGGGGGGCTCCCCAGGCGGGAGGTGATGGCCAGGTACGGCATCACCAGCGCCAGCTGCGTGGGCGCCTGGTCGAAGCTGTACCGCGAGGGCGGCGCCGAGGCGCTGAGGCCCAGGCAGAGGGGCAGGCCGCGGGACCCCGGGCCGGCACCGGGGGCGAGGACGCGGGAGCGGGAGCTCGAGGAGCAGAACAGAAGGCTGCGCGCCGAGGTCGCCTACCTAAAAAAATTGCACGCCCTGATGGCGGGGAGGCGAGCAACTGGGAGAAGTTCCAGGTGATCGACGCGCTGTCGGGGCTCGACGGGGTCACGAAGGGCGACCTGCTGCTCGCGGCGGGGATGCCGTGGTCGACGTACGACTACGCCCGCAAGCACCCTCCCAGGCCCACCAGGCCGGAGCTGTGGGAGGCGGTCGAGGAGGTGTTCTCGCGGACCCCCAACGGCTGCGGGCACAGGCAGGTGGCGATGTGCCTCAGGGCCGAGCTCGGCGTCAGGGTGGCCGACAAGACGGTCCTCAAGGTGATGCGCGAGATCGGGCTCAGGTGCGGCATAAGGCGCAGGAGGGGCCACCGCGCGTACAGCTCCTACATGGGCAGGGTCGGGGAGACGTTCGAGAACCTGCTCGGCCGCGACTTCTCCGCGAGCCGCCCCTGGGAGAAGCTCGCGACCGACGTCACCGAGTTCGTCCAGCCCTGGGGCAAGGCGTACCTCGCGCCGGTGCTCGACCTCTGCGGCAACCGCGTCGTCTCGTGGTCGATCAGCCTCTCCCCGAACATGGAGCAGCAGGAGGAGATGCTCGCCGGGCTCTGGGAGGCGATGCCCGAGGGGGCGACGCCGTTGCTGCACTCCGACATGGGGTGGCAGTACCAGCACTCCGGGTACGTGGGCCAGCTCAGGTCCCATGGGGTGCGCCAGAGCATGTCGCGGAAGGGGAACTGCCTGGACAACGCGTGCGTGGAGGGGTTCTTCGGCCACCTCAAGGACGAGTTCTACCGGGGTCGGGAGTGGGCGACGTTCGAGGGCTTCAGGCGCGACCTCGAGGCCTATCTGACGCACTGGAACCTCGTCCGGAGGCAGGCGGCGCTGATGTGCCTGCCCCCGGTCGAGTACCAGCGGCGCATGGAGGCGGCGTAGGGCTAGTATTAAACGTCTCCAAGAAATGGGGCGCAGTTCATTTTCTCGCCGGAGGGCACATTTCTGCAGCGGCAAGGTACGGGAGGGATTGCCGAGAAGGAATCGTGCCCCAGTCGCCCGACGCCGTTTGCCAACGTCGCCACGGTACTTCTGGCGCTGATTTGGGAAGAACATGGGCAGCGAGGCTGCGCGAGGGCTGGCCGCGCCTTTTTCCAACCGCATTGGAGGAGCCATGAACGAGGTCGAGAAGTGCATCCGTGAGCGTCGCAGCACCCCTAGGTTCAAGCGGGTTCCCGTGGCGCGCGAGCTGGTCGAGCGCGTCATCGAGGCCGGCCTTTGGGCGCCCTCCGGCATGAACAAGCAGTCTCCCATCATTGTGGCCGTGACCAACCGCAAGCTCCGCGACGAGCTGGCCGAGGAGAACCGCCGCATCATGGGCGCACCCGAGGGCATGGATCCGTTCTACGGCGCTCCCGTCGTTCTTGTGGTTCTCGCCAACGCCGTGGCACCCACGCGCGTGTACGATGGCTCGGCGGCCATCGAGAACATGCTGCTTGCGGCGCAGTCGCTTGGTCTGGGCGGCCACTGGATCCACCGCGCCAAGGAGGAGTTCGAGGAGCCTCGCTACAAGGAGCTGCTGGCAAGCCTGGGCGTGCAGGGCGACTATGAGGGCATTGGCCACGTGGTGATTGGCTACCCAGACGCTGAGAAGGCCCAGCCCGCACGCAAGGACGGCCGCGTCTTCTGGGCTGAGTAGCATGCTCGTAAGGAGGGATTCAATGCGCGTCACGCACATCTACCACAGCGGCTTTGCCGTTGAGCTTCCTGCCTGCACGTTGCTCTTCGACTGGTACACGGGCGAGCTTCCCCAGCTCCGCCGTGACCTCCCGCTGGTGGTGTTCGTCTCGCACGAGCACTCCGACCACTATGGCCGCTGCATCTGGCCGCTGCGCGAGCAGTTCCCCAACACGCATTACGTGCTGGACAAAGACGTCGCAGCAGACGCGCCGGCAGACGCCCGCGTGACCGCAGTCGAGCCGCACGCGTCCTACGAGCTGCGGCTGCCCGCCGCACCGGGAGCTTCCCCCACCACGCTCTCCATCCAGACCCTCGAGTCCAACGACGAGGGCGTGGCGTTTCTCGTCCGTGCTGGCGAAACCTCGATCTACTTCTCGGGCGACCTCAGCTCCTGGCAGTGGCGCCGTCCGGCCGACCAAAACGCGGCGTCCGAGAAGTTCTTCCGCACGGAGCTCTCGCGCATTGCGCCTGGTCCGGTGGACCTTGCCTTTGTTCCGCTTGACCCGCGCCTCAAGGACCCCGCGGCAGGAATTGCAGCCTTTATGGACGTGGTTGGCACTAGGGCGCTCTTCCCCATGCACTACTGGGACAACGCCGACACCGCCCGCGCCCTTATGGCAGACGCGCGGCTGGCCCCCTACGCAGGCATTACGCACTTCGAGGACGCCTGCGAGCTGCCGGACCCGCCCACGCCCGCGACCTAGCGCCGCGGCAATCCCGTGCGAAACTGAAAGCGCGATTTTCGCGCATTGGCTATAGTTCTCACCGTCCTGAGCGGAACCAGAGACATTTCTGCCTGGACTAGCCAATCCCGGGAGTCGCCCCATGAAAGAAAGCACCACCACAAGCAGTTTCGAGCGCGTGCTCGACGCTCGTCTCGTCCTGTCGGTCATTGCGGCCGGCATCATGTCGTTCTCCGGCGTGACCGTCGAGACCGCCATGAACGTCACGTTCCCCGCGCTCATGGCCGAGTTCAGCATCACCACCTCGACCGTCCAGTGGATGACCACGTCCTACCTGCTGGTTCTTGCCACCGTTGTCCCCACGTCGTCCTATCTCAACAAACGCTTCCGCACTCGCAGCGTGTTCATTGCGGCAATGTGCTTCTACATCGCCGGCATCGTGTGCGGCTTCACCGCGGTCTCGTTCCCCATGCTTCTGTGCGGCCGCATCCTCGAGGGCGTGGGCACCGGCATCGCGCTTCCGCTCATGTTCAACATCATCACCGAGCAGGCGCCCAAGAAGAACATGGGCGTCATGATGGGCATTGGCACGCTGGTCACGGCCATGGCACCGGCCGTTGGTCCCTCCGTGGGCGGCTGGCTTGCGGAGAACTACGGCTGGCGCATGATCTTCGCGGCGCTCCTGCCCGTACTGGGCGTGGCCTTCCTCCTGGGCGTGTTCTCCATCCGCCAGAGCCACGAGGTCTCGCGCGACCCCTTTGACGTTCCCGGCTGGCTTGCCATTGCCGTGTCCTTTGCCACGCTGGTCTTTGCCGTTGACCTTGGCTCAAGCCTTGGCTGGACCAGCCCCGCCGAGCTCTGCCTGCTTGCGGCTTTCGTGGTGTTTCTCGTCCTGTTTGTCCGCCGAGAAGGGCGGGCAGACCACCCGCTCATCTCCCTTGCCGTCTTCTCTCAGCGCCGCTTTGTGATGGGCGTGTTCGCCCTTGTCTGCCTGCAGTTTGTTGTGCTTGGACTCTCGTTTCTTATCCCCAACTACTCGCAGCTCGTGATGGGTACCGGCGAGACCGAGGCCGGCTCGATTCTGCTGCCCGGCTGCGTGGTGGGGGCCTGCATGGCGCCGCTCTCGGGCCAGGTCCTCGACCGCTTTGGGCCGAGAAGGCCAATCCTGGTGGGCGCCACCTGCGCCCTTCTCGGCACGGTGCTCTTTGCCGCGCTCTCGCAGTGCCTGCCTACGTTGCCGGCCATCGCCATCTACGTGTGCTTTGCCTTTGGCCAGAGCCTCATGGTGGGCAACACCATGACCGAGTCCCTCTCGTTTCTGCCCGCAGCCATCAAGGCCGACGGCAACGCAGTGATCAACACGCTGCAGCAGCTGGCGGGCGCAATTGGCACCAGCGTCGTGACAGCCGTGGTCAATGCGGCGCAGGTAGGTGCCACAGACATGGCGTGGGCGACCATGGCCGGCACGCGTGAGGCATACCTGCTTCTGGCATGCGTGGCCGTGGTGCCCCTGGCATCGATGGCTTGGGTCACCGAGCGCCCGGCTCGGGCAGCTTAGGCCGTTGGGGCGGCGTCCGCGCTGCCGTCAAGCAGCCAGCGGATGCCCCGCGCGGTACGCAGGTCCTCGTCCACAAAGTGGTTTCCCGGGTTGAGCTCAAAGCGCGTGGCGACGCCCGCTTGCTCGAAGCTCTTGGCCACCTGTTGCGTGTCCTCGAGCACGCTCCGCATCGCGCGGTTGCGCGTGCGCGGCTCGGCGTCCCCAAGCGAGAAGTACGCGCACCGTACGCAAGGATTGGGCCTGTTAGCTGCGACGTATTTGACAAAGTCCGGATACCACAGCGAGCCAGAAACGCTGGCAATGCGCTCGAAGAGGCTGCACTGCGTTGCCGCCCATGCGGTAAAGAGCCCTGCCAGCGAGTAGCCCGCAAGCGCCGAGAAGGACGGTGCCATGCCGTGCTGTGCGAGAAGCGCCTCGGTCCATGGCATGATTTCGCGTCCGAGAAGCGCGAGCTGCGCTGCTGCGGCACCCTCGTATGCCCTGCCGCCGCGAAATACCGGCGGGGCCGGCCACGGGGTGAGGTCGTTGTCCCAGCTCTTTGGGGCTATTGCTACGAGGGTCATCGCCGGATGGCCCGCCGGCCTGCCGCCTTCGCTCAGGCGCTGCCACACGTCTGCCCCGTCACCCTCAAATACGTGCAGGTAAACAACGGGAACGTTGGCCAGGCGAGCGCCGCCACCCGCGGCCGGTTCCGTCGCGCGGAGGGTGACCTTCTCGCCTCCGACCTCAAAGCTCTGCTCGACCATGCCCCCGCCTCCAGCGTTCCGGCGTCGCTAAACCAGCGAGAGTAGTACATATGCCGCGACTCCCGCCACGCAGCACCATAGCATTGAGTGCGTGCGCCACGCCACAAGAACCACCACACCGGCCGCAACCAGCGGCATGAGCCCCGCCCATAGCCCGGCGTCGAACATGGTGGGGGAAAGCAGATCGTTTGCGACCAGTGCCGCAAAGGCGGCTGGCGGGATGTAGCCCAGCGCCTCAACCACGCGCGGCGAGAGGGGACGGCCGTGCAGGGCAACCACGGGCACCACGCGGCAGGCAAGGATAAAAGCGAACGAGGAGAGCCAGAGCACAAGGAACTGAGAGGTGCTCATCGGGTGCCACCTCCCGGGGCGGACCCTGGGGGCTCTGCGGATGCGGCGGACTCCTCGCCATTGCTGCCGTCACCGACGCCGCGTCGCGGCGCAAGCCCCGAAGCCATCCCTGCGGCCACGCCCACAAGCGCCGCGAGCGGCACGGCCACGCCGGCGAGCCCATTCCACTTGCAGAGCGCAACCGTGACCGCTGCTCCCAAGGCGGCGCAGACGGTACCGCGCGTGTGAGGTTGAGCGTAGAGCAGGTACATGAAGAGCGAGGTCATCGCAAAACCTGCGATGGCGGTGGGGATGTCGACCACGGAGCCCAGCGCGGCGCCGGCCGCGCATGATGCGGCCCAGGTAAGCTGCATGCTCACGTTGAGAGCCAGCGCGTGTCGTGCCGTCTATGCGTCACCCGACGCAAGGCGCGAGAGCGTGATGCCGTACGCCTCCTCGGTGTAGCAGCACGCGATGGCAAGGGACTGCCTGCGTCCAAAGCGCTTGAGGTGTGGCGCGAGCGACGCCGAGTAGAGTGCAAAGCGCGTGGAGATGGCCGCCACCGAGGCGATGATTGAGAGCAAAGGGGTTCCTGCCAGCCACAGGTTGCTCATCATGAACTGACCGCCGCCCGAGAGAAACGTGAGGCTGAGGACAAAGTTCATAAGCGGCGCCATGCCGGCCTTGGCGGCCAGCACGCCGCAGGGGAGTCCCACGGCCACGTAGGAGAGCATGACCGGCCAGGCGGCCGACAGGACCTCCCTGGCGGTTGTTCTCGTTGCTTCTCGCACCGGGTCTCCTGAGCTGTTCGGGTGGTGGGCTGTCATCGTACACCCGCTCGCAGAGGCCGGCCTTTCAGGTTCGTTGACACATCGGGGCAGATGCTGGGTTCCGGCAAAGATTCTCCCCGGCGACGGCGGGTGTCGTTTGGCGCGTCTCCACCCGTGCTCATACCCGTCGCACGCCTTCCCAGATCCACATGATTACCGGTACAGGGATGATCTTGTCGGCAATCCTCATGAGGAGTCCCGTTACGCAGCACGTGGCGATGGGGTAGTTTACGGCGTTTACCAGCATCGACCAGCGAACCACCCGACGCGCGCCCAACACGGGGAAGGGGTGGCGCACCGTCTGTCCGTTGGCCGTCTGGCGTGCGACGTCGATGAACTCGGTTTTCACCCACAGCGGGCACACCGCCGTCACAAAGATGCCGCGGCCGCGCAGCTCAAAGCGGAGCGCCCGCGTGTAGCTGCGGACAAACGCCTTGCTTGCCGCGTACACGTTGAGTCCGGGCAGCGGCTGGAACGACGCGCTGGACGCAATCTGGATGATGCGCCCGCCACGCTCCATGTGCGCAAGCGCCACCTGCGTCACGTCGACAAGCGCGCGGCAGTTGAGGTCGACCATCGTGTCGACCTCCTCGCAGGTCATGTCGGCGTAGGTGCCAAACTTCCCCAGGCCGGCCGCGTTGACGAGAAGGTCTACGGAGAACTTCTCGCCACGCGCCTTGTCCTGCGCCGCCGCCTCGTCGAGAAACCCCCTGAGCTGCGTAATCGAGGCCTTGTCTGTAAGGTCGAGAGGAACTGGCCGCACGGGCGTCGAGAGCTCGGCCGCCAGTTCCTCCAGGCGCTCGCGCCTGCGGGCCACGGCCCAGATCTGGTCGTAGCCGCCGTGGTCGCTTGCCCAGCGTGCGTATTCGCGGCCCAGTCCGCTCGATGCGCCGGTAATCAACGCTATGCGCATGACGCCGCCTCTCTATGAGACAAAGGGAAACTTCCTTTGTCTCATGCGAGCTTCGAAATCACCTCTGCTGCGTCTCCATCGTACAGCGCGGACCTCTCGGCGATGCGCGCGGGCGCAATCACACCGCCCATGTTGAGCTGCACGTAGCGCGCGTTGCGGTTCTCGGCAACCTGTCGCCAGAAGGGATACTTGATGATGCCCGGGGTATTTGCGCCAACGCCAATCTCCAGGTAGAGCACCCTGTCGTGGGCGTGCTCGCGCACGAAGGCGTCGTAGCGGCGCGCGGCTGCGTGCCAGCCGTCATCCTCCACAAAACGGCCGTCCACCCTAAGGTTCATGGTCATGGGCTCACCGCATATGGGGCAACGTGGGATCAGCTCGGTGGGAATGCGAAGGTCCTGCTCGGCATTGACCATCTGGCGCACGGCGTCGTAGTTGTCATACGTGCGGCGGTGGCATGGGACCGAACACTGGAAGAGCCCGTAGTCGCCCTGCGTGTAGAAGAGCCGCTTCTTGTCGAAGCCGGCGCGCTGGAACTGGTGGTCGACGTTGGTGGTGAGGACAAAGTAGTCCCGGCCGTTCACAATGCGACTCAGGTCAAGGTATGCGTTCCCCACCGTTCCGGCGTAGCGCTCGTTCCAGATGACGCGGGACCACCAGGCCCAGAACTCCTCCTGCGAGTCGTAGGGATAGAAGCCGCCGGAGTACTCGTCGTAGAAGCCGTAGCGCTGCGCAAAGTCGCCGTAGAGCCGCTCGAAGCGCTTGCCGGTGTAGGCGAACTCCGGCCCGCACGCCACCGAGAGGCCGGCGCCGGCGCCTATGAGCACGGCGTCGCTCTGGTCAAGCCATGTGGCGATTTGCTCAGCGGCTTGCGAGGAGGTCTCGATAGATTTGCTCGTCCACTGGCTTGAAGACATTGAAGATCACCTTCATCTGGGAATGGTTGGGTTGCTCGCTCTTAAAGGCTCGCACCGTGTTGATCGCCACCTGCGCCGCCTCGCGGTTGGGATAGCGAAACTCTCCGGTCGAGATACAACAAAAAGCAACGCTGCGCAGGTCGTGTGCAGCGCCAAGCTCAAGGCAGGAGCGGTAGCAGCTGGCAAGAAGCTCGCGGTCGTGCGCGGAGGGGATGCCTGTGGGGACGATTGGACCCACGGTTTGGAGCACGTGCACAGCAGGCAGATTGAAGCCGGGCGTGAGCTTGGCCGCGCCGGTTGGCTCTTCGTGGCCCTGCTCGTCCATGATACGCTTGCAGGCAAGACGCAGCTGGATGCCGGCGTAGGTGTGGATGGCGTTGTCGATGCAGCGGTGGTTGGGGACAAAGCAGCCGAGCATCTGGCTGTTTGCCGCGTTCACGATGGCATCGGCGTCAAGCGTGGTGATGTCGCCGCGCCACACTGCCATGCCGTCTTCGGTGAAGGGGAGGGCCGAGACACGCGTAACACCCCGCTCTGCCAGGCGTTCCTTGAGATAGGCGTCTTGGATTGCGAGAAACTCCTCGCTTGCTTGCTCCGGCATGCGGACGTTCATGAGGGCTCGTAGCAAGTGGCGACGGTCGTCGCGCGAAGGTGGAATGTCGATGGGGCCGCCGATGGCGTATGCGCAGGCGGGGTCTACCAGCAGCGCGTTTATGAGGTATTCAAGCCGTCCATCTTGCGTCATGGTTTCCTCCCCTTGCTGGACGGGCGCCGGGGTGCCCGCCGTATTCACTGGTCTCAGTGTGGCTTGTTGACTCCACATAGGGAAGTACGCACTTACAAGTAGGCTGGTTAACTTAGGGAAACTACTGAATCCGGACGTTGGGCTGCATAAAAACGCTCTATCGGACGGAAATCTGGGACTCCGTGCACAAAAATGCTCTATCGAACGGTGCGTTTCTGCTGCAATTATCAAATATACAACTAAACATGCAAAATGATGCATTGCCTATCCAAAATTTGCATTTACACGCATAGATATTTAAATAGTTGATGCTAATGGAACTGAGGCACCGTTCGATAGCCCGTTTTTGTGCAGCGCCAGCGTTTTTCCCGTTCGATAGACCTATTTTGTGCAGCACTAGGTGTCTTACGTTCTCATCCAGCCTTTGTTTTGCCCTCAGGCAGCTGTCCTAGAGCAACGTGCGCAGGAAGGACGGACGCAATGCTGGCAGGAGAATTGCACAATCAAGCTATGCGGCCGTCTCGCACAAGAAAAGCCCCGCCGGAACTGGGTTCCGGCGGGGCAATCAAGCAGCAAAGTCTAGCTTACGCAAGCGCGCGACTAGTCTTCGTCCTTCGAGAGCCAGGAGAACATGGAGCGCACGCGCTCGCCGGTGGTCTCGATGGGGTGCGTGTTGATCTTCTCGCGCTCCTCGAGCAGCTTCTTGTGGCCGTTGTTGCAGTCGTCGACGAACTCCTGGGCAAACGAGCCGTCCTGGATGCGCTTGAGGATGTACTTCATGGCCTCGCGCGACTTGTCGTTGATGACCAGCGGACCGGCGTAGTACTCGCCGTACTCGGCCGTGTTGGAGATGGAGTAGTTCATGAAGTGGATGCCCTTCTCGTACATGAGGTCCACGATCATCTTCATCTCGTGATAGCACTCGAAGTAGGCCAGCTCCTCGGGGTAGCCAGCCTCGGTGAGGGTCTCGAAGCCGGCCTTGACCAGCTCGACCAGGCCGCCGCAGAGAACGGCCTGCTCACCAAAGAGGTCCTCCTCGGTCTCCTCGGCGAAGGTCGCCTTGATGAGGCCGGAGCGGGCGCCGCCCAGCGCCCACGCGTAGGACATGGCCAGCGGCCACGCGTCACCGGTGGCGTCGGTCTCAACGCAGACCAGGTCAGGCACGCCGGAGCCCTCGGTGTACTGACGGCGCACGATGTGGCCCGGGCCCTTGGGGGCAACCATGATCACGTTGACGCCCTCGGGAGCCTTGATGTAGCCGTAGTGGATGTTGAAGCCGTGGGCAAAGGCCAGGGTGTTGCCCGGCTCGAGGTTGGGCTCGATGAACTCCTTGTAGACCGCCGGCTGGGTCTCGTCGGGGGTCAGGATCATCACGACGTCGGCCTCCTTGGCGGCCGTCGCCATGTCCGTCACCTTGAGGCCGTGCTCGCGGGCCTTCTCGGCGGACTTGGAACCCTCGCGCAGGCCAACGCGCACGTCGACGCCGGAGTCCATGAGGTTCAGCGCGTGGGCATGGCCCTGCGAGCCGTAGCCGATAATGGCGACCTTCTTGCCCTGGATGATCGAGGGGTCGCAGTCCTTCTCGTAGTAGATGGTGACGGCCATGTCGTACTTCCTTTCGTTTGTGCCGTTTCCTTGTGCCGTTTCCTTCTATGTTCAACCGCCGGGTGGCGGTTTGAACCGTGTGTGGGGCCGGACGCAGGCGTCGGCCCACGGGGTGCTACTGGTCGTGCCCGCGCGACATCGCAATCTTGCCGGTGCGCGTGAGCTGGCGAATGCCGTAGCTGCGGAAGAGGTCCTCAAGCGCATCGAGCTTGCTCTCGGTGCCGGTGGCCTCCACCGTGAGCGTGTTCTTGCCCACGTCCACGATGTTGGCGCGGAAGACGCCCGCGATCTCGATGATCTCGTGGCGGCGCTCCGGCGAGCATTGCACCTTGAAGAGCACCAGCTCGCGCTCGATGGCGTCGTCCTCGGTGAGGTCGGAGATCTTGAAGACCGAGACGAGCTTGTGCAGCTGCTTGGTGATCTGCTCGAAGCCCACGTCATCGGCCTCGACGATGATGGTCATGCGCGAGAGGTTCTCGTCCTCGGTAGGGGCCACGGTGAGCGAACCAATGTTGAACCCGCGCCGGCTAATCATGCCGGTGACGCGCGAGAGCACGCCCGGCTTGTTCTCGACCAGCACGGAGAGGATGTGCTTCATCATTCGTCACCGTCCTTCTCGCCGTCCGCGGTGGCGGGGCGTCCGTCCTTGCCAAAGCCCTTGCCCGAGACGCGCACGCCGCCAAGCGTCACGTCCAGCGCGCCAATGATGTCGTCGATGGGCGCGCCGGGGGCAACCATGGGGTAGACCGTCTGGTCTGTGGGGATCACGACGTCCAAGAGGTACGGCTCCTTGGAGGCGAGCATCTCGTCAAGCGCGTCCTCGACCTCCTCGGGGCGAGAGATGCGCCGGCCGCGCCAGCCGTAGGCGTCTGCCAGCTTCACAAAGTCCGGCACGTCGGGCAGCTTGGTGAACGAGTAGCGCTCGTGATAGAAGAGCTTCTGCCACTGGTAGACCATTCCCAGGGCGCTGTTGTCGATGATCATCACCTTGACGGGCACGTTCTCCTGGATGGCGGTGGCCATCTCCTGCACGTTCATCTGGAACGAGCCGTCGCCGGCAATGCAGACCACCTCGTCGTCGGGGCAGCCGATCTTGGCGCCAATGGCGGCAGGGAAGCCAAAGCCCATGGTGCCGGCGCCACCGGACGAGAGGAACGTGCGTGCGTGCTCGCGGCGGATGTTCTGGTGCGCCCACATCTGGTGCTGGCCCACCTCGGTGGTGACGATGGAGGCATTGGGGTCAAGCTTATCCGAGAGCATCGAGAGCACGACCTCGGGTGCGATCTTGTCCGGGTAGTCGATGGTGCTGGCAAAGTTGTCGGTGTAGAACGGCCAGCGCTCGCGCCACGAGCAGACCTCGGCAAACCAGCCGTCGTCCACGGGCTTGGCGTCCTCCTTGTGCAGGCGCTCGTTGAGCGAGGCGAGAACCACCTTGGCGTCTCCCACGATGGGCACCGTGGGGTTCACGATCTTGCCTATCTCGGCCGGGTCGATATCGATGTGGATGACCTGTGCGTGCGGGGCAAACTCAGAGACCTTGCCGGTCACGCGGTCCGAGAAGCGCGCGCCCACGGCGATGAGCAGGTCGCACTCCATGACGGCCATGTTTGCGTACTTCGAGCCGTGCATGCCAACCGGTCCCAGGTTGTGCTTGTTCGAGCAGGGCATGGCGCCCTTGCCCATGAGCGAGGTCACCACGGGGATGTCCATGGTCTCGGAGAGCTCGACCAGCTCCTGGCAGGCGTGGCTGGTCACAATGCCGCCGCCGGCGTAAATGAGCGGGCGCTTGGCCTTCATGATGAGCTGCGCGGCCTGCTTGACCTGCCGCGCGTTGCCGCGGTAGGTGGGCTTGTAGCTGGCGATGCTAATGGAGTCTGGGTAGTGGAAGACCATCTGCGAGCCGGAGAGGTCGCTGGGGATGTCGATGAGGACGGGGCCCGGGCGGCCGGTGGAGGCGATGTAGAACGCCTCGCGGAAGGTGCGTGTGAGGTCGTCGGTGGACTGCAGCAGGAACGAGTGCTTCACGATGGGCATGGTGATGCCCACGATGTCCGACTCTTGGAACGAGTCGGTGCCAATGACGCCGCGCGTAACCTGGCCGGTGATAACCACCAGGGGTACGGAGTCCATGTATGCGGTCATGATGCCCGTCACGGTGTTGGTGGCGCCGGGGCCAGAGGTGACGAGAACAACGCCCACCTTGCCCGTGGCGCGGGCATAGCCGTCGGCCATGTGGGTTGCGCCCTGCTCGTGCCTGGCTAGCACGTGGTGGATGCGCTTGGAGTCATAGAGCGCGTCGTAGATCTTGATTGCCTGGCCGCCGGGATAGCCAAAGATTGTGTCGACGCCCTCGCACTCCAGGCTTGCGATGATCGCCTGTGCGCCGGTCATGGTCTTGCCCTCGTACTCTGAGTGGGAGCCCATGCCAAAGGGCTTTCCCTCGATGGCCGTCTGCTTGCGGGCGAGCTTCTCGGCGACGGACGCCGCGTGGCTGTCGGTGTTCGTCATGACAGGTATGCCCCCTTGTCTGCGCTGGTCACGAGCTTGGCGTAACGGGAGAGGACGCCCGTGGTGTACTTGGGCGCGGGCGGCTCCCAGGCGGCACGACGGCGAGCCAGCTCGTCCTCATCGACGAGCAGGTCGAGCGTGCCGGCCTCGATGTCGATGCAGATCTGGTCACCCTCGTGCACCAGGGCGATGGGGCCGCCGGCTGCGGCCTCGGGGCTCACGTGGCCCACGCAGGGGCCCTTGCTCGCGCCGGAGAAGCGGCCGTCGGTGATGAGGGCGACGGACTTTGCCAGGCCCATGCCGCAGATGGCGGAGGTGGGGGTGAGCATCTCGCGCATGCCAGGACCGCCGGCGGGGCCCTCGTAGCGAACCACCACGACGTCGCCGGGGTTGATCTTGCCGCCGAAGATTGCCTCGCAGGCGGCCTCCTCGGAGTCGAAGACGCGCGCGGGGCCGGTGTGCTTGTACATGCTGGGGTCGACGGCGCTCTTCTTGACCACGCCGCAGTCGGGCGCGAGGGTGCCGCGCATGACCTTGAGGCCGCCGTCGGGGGAGTACGGGTTGTCGATGTGGCGCACCACCGTGCCGTCGACGGGCGGGCACTGCTCGACCCACTCGGCCATGGTGCCGTGGCAGGTGTTGGCCGTGAGGTCAAGGTGCCCGGAGCGGCCCAGCTCGCCGATGATGGCAGAGACGCCGCCCACGTCGTTCAGGTCCTGGATGTGGAGCGGGCCGGCCGGGGCCAGGCGCACGATGTTGGGCGTGGCCGAGCAGGCCTTGTCCCAGTCGTCCATGGTCACGGGGCAGCCGGCTGCGTGCGCGATGGCCGTGAGGTGCAGCATGGTGTTGGTCGAGCCACCAAAGGCCTGGTCAAGCGCCATGCCGTTGCGCACGGCGCGGGCGTCGATGATCTGGCGGGCGGTGATGCCCTTCTCCAGCAGCTCCATGACCTTCATGCCGGCGTGCTTTGCCAGGCGGATGCGCTCGGAGTAGACGGCGGGGATGGTGCCGTTGCCGGGAAGTGCGATGCCCAGGGCCTCGGCCAGGCAGCAGATGGAGTTGGCGGTGAACATACCCGAGCAGCTGCCGCAGGTGGGGCAGGCGGTGTTCTCGAGCCAGTGCATCTCGTCCTCGGTCATGGTGCCGGCGGTCACCTGGCCCACGGCGTCAAAGAGGCTGTTGAGGTCGGTCTCCTCGCCGTGGCGGCCGCGGCCGGCGAGCATGGGGCCGCCGGAGACCAGCACGGTGGGGATGTCCAGGCGGCACGCGGCGATGAGCATGCCGGGGACGATCTTGTCGCAGCTGGGGATGAGGACCATGGCGTCAAACTGGTGGCCCTGGATGGCGCACTCGACGGAGTCTGCAATTACCTCTCGGCTGGTGAGCGAGAAGCGCATGCCCTCGTGGTTCATGGCGATGCCGTCGCAGACGCCGATGGTGTTTACCTGCAGCGGAGTGCCGCCGGCCATGCGGACGCCGGCCTTGACGGCATCGGCGATCTTGTCCAGATGGATGTGGCCGGGGATTACCTCGTTCTGGGACGAGACAACCGCCACAAGTGGGCGCTCGAGTTCCTCGTCAGTAAGACCGTCGGCCTTGAGCAGGCTTCTGTGTGGAGCGCGGGCCAAGCCCCGCTTTATGGCATCGCTTCGAAGTTCCATGGTCACCTCTCGCTTCCTGCACAACCTATTCCATGTGAGAAATGCGACTTCAGGTGAGACGTGGTGCGTTCTCCCGATGCCCGTTACGGTGGACTCCGGCCCGAGGTAGTTGCGCTGCTGCCTGCGTGGGGGGTGGCCCAGAGGCGGCGCACGTTCGCCCGAGCAGCTCGAGGGAATGTTCCTTGCCAACCACCGCGGGTTCTCATCTCGCCCGCTTACTGTGGGATGGCTTGGCAAGTACTCGCCCTGTCATCGCATTTGCTCTGAAACTGTGCGGACGATTCTACGCTACGTACTGGTGATGTGCTGTAACGAGGAAGTAAATTCCAGAGATGACGAGGTGATTTACGCGCCGGCGCCGGGCGTTGCGACGTTCTCCTCGCCTGTCCTGGCGTTTCTCTTCCCGACGGCGTGGCGCGTTGTTACCGGCCCGTTGAAGTTGTCAGCAGTCAACTGGGCGAACGTAAGTGGGTCTGGTCGAGCCGGTAACAACAGGTGGCAGAGCCAGTGGCCGAGCAGCGCGCTTGTTACCGGCTCGTCGCGTGGTTGCTGAATATCTGCAGTTGTGAGCTGCGAGAGGCTCCAAGCCGGTAACAATGCTTGGCCGCGTTCGCATGACCAGCGCCACGCAATCCGAATCGCGGAAATCCCGATTGGTTAAAGTGCTCTAAACAATCGGGATTTGCAGGCGGCCTAAAGTCGCGCCTCTCGCTTGGGGTCCGGCCGGCACCTGCGGCAGTATACTTGTCTGAACAAGTACCCGCGCCCGCCGCGCGCCACCGCGCACGAAAGGAGACGTCCGCCACCATGAGCGAGGAGTACAGAAAGGCCCTCCGTCGCGGCGAGCGTGACCTGCGCCGCGACGCGTCGGCTGGCATCTACCCCTACCTGCCCGCGCTTGATTCCGTGCTTGCCCCCGGTGACACCGTCGGCGAGGTGCGTCTGGGCACCATGGAGATCCCCCTCGATATGGTGGCCGGCACGCGCACCGAGGGCAGGCAGCGCTCCTTCTCGCGCACCTTTATGCCCGTGCTTGCACCCACCACGGAGTTCGCGGCCAAGTGGTCGAACCTCTACACCATCCAGACCACAGAGGGCTTCCGCGACCCAGTCAAGGTCTACGAGTACATGCACCGCTTCTACGTCCAGGAGGGCAACAAGCGCACCTCCGTGATGCGCTATCTGGGCGCCTATTCCATCGAGGCCGAGGTCACGCGTCTGCTCCCGCGTCAGTGGGACGCGCCGGAGCGCCGCCTCTACGGCGAGTTCCTCGAGTTCTGGCGAGCAGTGCCAACCTACGACATCGAGTTCTCGCGCGAGGGCTCCTACCGGCGCCTTGCCGCGCTTTTCGGCCGCGACCTTGGCTCCCCCTGGCCCGACGAAGCCGTTCGCGAGCTCACTTCCACCTACCAGTACTTCCGCTCGCTCTACCAGCGCGCGGGTGGCTCGCACCTGGATGCAACCTGCGGCGACGCGCTTCTCGCGTACCTGAGCTACTTCCCGGACGAGCGCCTCCTGGACACGCCGCCCTCCATCGTGGTCGAGCGCCTTGGCCGCCTGTGGTCCGAGCTCGCGCTGGCGGGCCCGCGCGAGGACGTGGTGCTGGTGAGCGAGCCAGAGGCAGAGCCAACCTCCCACGGCGGCGTCCTCTCGCGGCTCTCGTACCACACGCCCTACTCGCCAGCCAACCCGCTTCGCCTGGCGTTTCTCTACGAGAGGCCCCTGGCAACCTCGAGCTGGGCGCGTGCCCACGACGCCGGACGCCTTGAGGTCGAGAAGCGCTTTGGCGGCACGGTCCAGACGGTAGCCTACGACGACTGCTCCTCCCCAGACGACTTCACGGCCGTAGTGGACGCGGCCGTCGAGCAGGGCGTGCGCGTGGTCTTCACCTGCTCGCCCACGCTCATGGCAAGCACGGCCAAGGCGGCCATCACCCACCCCGAGGTGCACTTCCTCAACTGCTCCTGCAACCTCCCGCACAGCCGCGTGCGCTCCTACTACGGGCGCATGTACGAGGCCAAGTTCGTGACGGGCGCGCTGGCGGCGAGCTTTGCCACCAACCATCGCGTGGGCTACCAGGCAAACGTCCCCATGTTTGGGTCGGTGGCCGAGATAAACGCCTTCGCCATTGGCGCGGCGATGGTGGACCCCAAGGTCAAGGTTCGCCTGGTCTGGTCCACGCGCGGCGGCGACTCCCTCTACCACCGGATGGCTAACGAGGGCGTTACCGTGATGTCTGGCTCGGACGTCACCGCGCCGTGGGACGACCCGCTTGCGCTGGGCCTCTACCAGATGGTGAATGGCCGCGTGCACAACCTCGCGCTTCCGGTGTGGAACTGGGGCCGCTACTACGAGCTTATCGTGCAGGGGCTTCTCAACGGGTCCTGGCAGGACGCCGACGACGCTGCGCGTCCGCAGGCGGTAAGCTACTGGTACGGCATGTCGTCGGGGGTCATTGGGCTTAGCCTCTCGGATGATCTGCCCTACTACTCGCGCAAGCTCGTTGACCAGCTCACGCACGGCATCGAGCGCGGCGTGCTCGACCCCTTTGCGGGCGAGCTCAGAAGCCAGACGGGCGTGGTGCAGCCGGCGGGTTCGCCCAGGCTGAGGGAGCTGGACGTCGTTTCCATGGACTGGCTCAACGACAATGTGGAGGGCATTCTCCCTGCAAACTGGCATCCCGTTGACGAGACGTCCCTGGCCGGTGGGCTGGGAGGCGGCCTTTCCGCCGGTGGCGTCACGGGGGAGGCGCGGCCATGAAGATCCTCGCGATTGCCGACGTCGAGGAGCGCATGCTGTGGGACAACTTCCGCCGCTCGCGCTTCGAGGGCGTTGACCTTGTCCTGGCGGCGGGCGACCTCGATGCCGACTACCTGGAGTTTCTCGTCACCATGCTCACGTGTCCCGTGCTCTACGTGCATGGCAACCACGACGAGAGCTACCGCCGCAAGCCGCCTTTGGGCTGCATCTGCGTGGACGACTCGGTCTACGTGTACCGTGGCCTGCGCATTGTTGGACTGGGTGGCTCCATGCGCTACAAGGACGGTACCTACATGTCCACCGAGCAGGAGATGCGCCGGCGCATCCGCAAGGTCGAGCCGAGCATCCGCCTGCTGGGCGGCTTCGACGTGCTTCTCGCCCATGCACCCGCGCGCGGCGTGGGAGATCTGGACGACCTCCCGCACCGCGGCTTCAAGTGCTTCAACACGCTGCTCGAGCGCTGGCGGCCCGCCCTCATGGTCCACGGCCACGTGCATGCCAACTACATCACGGATTTCTCGCGCGAGAGGGAACTTGCCTGCGGAACCCGGGTGGTCAACGCCTTTGGCCACGTGGAGCTAGAGGCGCCCACGCCGCCGCAGCTCTCGTACGGCTGGAAGGAACACCTGGTCAACAAGCGAGCACTGCGCAAGAGCGACGGCATCGCCTCGCACGAGGAAGGCGTTCTCGGAGCCGGCCAGTCCTACGGCCAGCGGTGGTAACTTGGCCGATGGCGGTGGTAGGCTACTCTCTTGTGATGCTGCCCTGCGAGTGGACGGCTGTTCGAGAGGGGATGTGGCCCATGTCGGTCGAGAGCGTCCGAGCGTACCTCGGGCCCTTTGGCGTTGCCGACAAGATCATCGAGTTTGACCAGTCGAGCGCCACGGTGGAGCTGGCTGCGCGCGACCTGGGCTGCGAGCCGGCGCGCATTGCCAAGACGATGGCGTGCGCGGTTGGGGAGGGTGCCGTCCTCGTGGTGTGCGCGGGCGACGCCAAGCTGTGGAGTGCGGCCTTCAAGCGCGAGTTTGGGACAAAGCCGCGCTTTGTGGCTCCAAGCGACCTGCCGCAGGTGGTGGGCCACCCCATGGGCGGCGTCTGCCCGTTTGCCGTGAAGCCCGGCGTGCGCACGTACCTGGACGTCTCGCTGCGCCGCTTTGACCGCGTGTTCCCCGCGGCGGGAAGCGAGAGCAGCGCGATTTGGCCTCACCCTTCCCGAGCTCGAGCGCTGCTCGGCGTCCGAGGGCTGGGTGGACGTGTGCAAGGACTGGCGGGAGGAGACCGCATGACGTACGACTTCAAATCAATCATGGAACGACACGGCATGGATGCCATCGCGGTCGACGCGCTTGGCTCGGGCGGCATGGCGCCGGACGCGCCGGCGGAGGGCTTCGACGCCATTCCCATGTGGGTTGCCGACATGAACTTCCCCACGGCACCCTCCATCACGCGCGCCATGGCCGAGCGCATCCAGCATCCGGCGTTTGGCTACTTCTCACCGCGCGATGAGTACTACCAGGCAATCATTGACTGGCAGGCCCGGCGCAACGGCGTGCGCGGCCTTGAGCCGGCACACATTGGATACGAGAACGGCGTGCTTGGCGGCCTGGTCTCCACGCTTACGGCCTTTGCCGCGCCAGGTGACGCCGTGCTTCTCCACAGCCCAACCTACATTGGCTTCACGCACTGCATAGAGGAGAACGGCTACAGGATCGTCCTGTCGCCGCTGGTCAAGGACGAGCAGGGCGTCTGGCGCATGGACTATGAGGATATGGCCGCCAAGCTGGAGGAGAACCACATCCATGTGGCGGTGTTCTGCTCGCCGCACAACCCCTGCGGGCGCGTGTGGGAGCGCTGGGAGCTTGAGCGCGCGATGGAGGTCTACCGCGAGCACGACTGCGTGGTGATTTCCGACGAGATCTGGTCCGACCTGGTGCTGCCCGGGCACGCCCACGTGCCCACGCAGTCCGTGAGCAAGGACGCCCGCCGGCGCACGGTGGCGCTCTACGCCCCGAGCAAGACCTTCAACCTGGCTGGGCTGGTGGGGAGCTACCACATCATCTACGACGACTACCTGCGCGATCGTGTTGTGGCAAAGAGCATGAAGTCCTGCTACAACTCGATGAGCGTGCTCTCGATGCACGCGCTTATCGGCGCGTATAGCAGTGAGGGCGAGGCCTGGCTGGAGGAGCTGCTGCAGGTGCTGGACGGCAACGTCTCCTGGGCGTGCGACTTTATCGGCGAGCACTTCGAGGGCGTACAGGTAAGTAGGCCCGAGGGGACCTACATGCTGTTCCTTGACTGCAGCGAGTGGTGCGAGCGCCACGGCCGCGACATCGAGTGGGTCGAGCGCGCAGGATGGCGCGTGGGCGTTGACTGGCAGGATGGCCGCGCGTTCCACGGGCCCTGCCACGTGCGCATGAACCTCGCGCTGCCGCTCTCGCGCGTGCGAGAGGCGTTTGAGCGGCTGGATCGCTACGTGTTCAACGCGTAGCGGTGCGGCGTCGGCGGCGGGTGCCGGCAGCGCGACGCATCAATGAATGTCGCCAAAGAGACTCTTTTGCGTCGTTTGCAACACACAGGCCCCTCCGGAGACAAAAAGTCGCCGGAGGGGCCCTTTTGAATGCGAGCGCTGCCAAAATGCGCCTTCCGGCGACGTGCCCTCGCGTCTCTACGCCGTAAGCCCCGCAATAACGCTCACCATTGCGATAATGACACCCACGATCGACTCGCCACCCAGCACGCCAGAGGCAATGACCACCCCCGCCTCCTGCGCGTCGGCGTCGCGCGCGGCGCGCTCGTCTGCGGGCAGGTTGGCCGTGCGCGCGGTACGAACGCGATCGATTACCCACTTGAGCGCCGCACCCAGCGCAGCGGTGAACGACATGTAGAACGGCAGGTAGACGCCAAGCCCCAGCATCATGGCCGGCAGCCCCGCCCAGTAGAGCGCGATGCCCGCCGCAAGGCCAATCACAAACGCGGGAACGCTGGGGATGCCCGAGACCATTGTTGCCACCACGCTCGCCTGCGCCGAGACAAACTCCTTGCCCAGCCCAAAGGCGTCCGGTCCATATGCCTCCACCAGCGCCATCATGACCGCAGCGGAGACCACTGCCCCCAGCACGCCGCCGATGGCCTGCCCCAGCCACTGGGCGCGCGGGTCGGTGCCAAGGATGCTTCCGGCCTTGAAGTCGTTCATCACGTCGCCGGCAAGTCCGCAGGCAACAGCCACAACGCCGGCAATGAAGAAGAGCTGCATCTCTCGTACCTGCGCAAATGCCGAGACAAGCAGCAGCACGATAAGGCCAAAGATCTCCATGGGGTCGATGCCCGTCTGTCCGCATGACTGCGCGCTCATCGCGGTGGTCACAAAGGCGAGAAGCACCACCACAATGCTCGCCACCGGCGGAAGGCCAAGCCCCATGCACATGAGAACCACGATGGCGGCGACAATCACCGCAAACGTGCCGGCGTCGGTGCGCACATTGCCGGTGACCAGGGATTCCGTCGCTCCCGCGCCATCGCTATCGCTGCCCGCGCCGTTACTGGCACCCCGCACGCCGCGCACGATGCCCGCGAGCTGCGGCACGATGTCCTTTGCCACCACGGCAAGCCCGGCGCCCATCATGAGGCCCATGCCCAGGCTCTTCACGATGCCCTGTGCGGCGTCGACGGCCCAAAGTCCTGCGGCGCTGCCTGCCACCACGATGCCAAAGTTGGCGAGCAGGGCGCCCGCAAACCACCAGGCCACGGCCACGCCGCCCACGAGAAATCCCACCGAGAGCATCATGGGAGAGTTGTAGATGCCAAAGCTCACGCCGGGGATGGGGAGCGCCGCCAGCATGGAGGGTACGGCGCCAAGTGCGTCGCGCAGCACAGCATAAACGCCGGCTAGTCCCATCGAGGCAAAGAGCCGGCGTCCGGTTTTGCCTCCGGCCTCGGTTGCGCGCAGGGTCTGCGCCGCGGAGGCACCCATGGGAAACTCCAGGTTCGCGTCAACAATGAAGTGCCGGTGGATGATTGCCGTGGCAACAAGGCCCAGGCCTGTGCCGGCAAGCGCCACAACGAGCATCTGCGCAAAGCCCACCTCGTCGGCGTATCCCAGCATCCATGCGCCGGGAATGGTGAAGGCCAGGCCACCCGCAACCATGGCGCCGGCAGACATGATAGTGTGCGTGACATTTGCCTCGTTCAGGCTGGCGTTGCCCAGAAGCTTGAGGAAGAAGAGCGAGACGATGGCCGCAAACACGATGGGCCACGGCAGCGCGCCGAGCTTGAGCGCCGTGTAGGCGGAGGAAGCAGTGATGACGACGCAGCCAATGCAGCCAATGACGACGCCGCGCGCCGTCAGCTGCCCACGCCACGAGGCGCGGCCAGAGGGATTGTCCATGTTGTTCTCCTTTGCGTATATCCGCTCCCCCTGGTGGCCGGCGGTTGCGGGCCGAGGAGTCGGGTTACCGGTGCCGTGCGCCGGACATGCGCGCGGACTTGCTAGAGTATAGCGAATGGCCTCTGCGGTGACGTCGAAGGGAGCGCATATGGGAAAGGGTGAGCAGGCCAGCCCTGCTGCGGGTGAGGGACGCTGTGTTCTTGCCGTTGACGTGGGCAACACCTCAACCGGCTTTGGGCTCTTCTCGGCGGACGCCGGCGAGACGGATGAGCCGCTGGGTACCTGGGAGCTCACCACGCCCGAGAAACTCACGGCCGACGAGGCCCGCATGCAGGTGGCGCAGGTCTTGGGCGTGCTTGCGCGCGACGTTGCCGAGCAGCGCACCCTCGCCCCCACGCGTGCCGCAACCTTTGCCGAGCCGCCACTCGACGCGGTTCTCTCCTGCGTGGTCCCATCGTTAACGGAGGCCTGGTCGGCGGCGCTGGAAACGGCCTGCCGCACGCGACCCGTGGTAGTGGGGCCGGGTCTCAAGACAGGGCTGCGCATGCGCTACAGCGACCCTGCCGAGATTGGTCCCGACCGCATAGCAGACGTGGTGGCCGCGCGTGCCACCTATGGGGCACCGGTCGTGGCGGTGGACTTTGGGACCACCATGAATATCGAGGTCATTGATGGTGAGGAGGCGTTTCTCGGCGGAATTATCGCGCCGGGGCTTGCGCTTGGGGCGCAGGCGCTCTCCCGCGCCGCAGCCCGCCTGCCCGTGATCGAGCTGCATGCACCCAAGGCGGCCATCGGTCGTTCCACGCGCGAGGCCATGCAGTCCGGCGTGGTCTTTGGCGAGGTCGCCCGCGTGGATGGTCTTCTCGATCGTGTTTTTGCCGAGCTTGGCGAGGAGGCTCCCGTCGTGCTCACGGGCAGCGGTGCTGGTCGCTTGGCGCCTCTTGTGTCTCATACGGCCGTGGTGGACAAGACTCTCACGCTGCGCGGACTTCATCAGCTGCGCCTTGGGGTCGTTCGCAGGAGGTAGTGGGGCCCGGCAAGCGGGGTTGCGCACAAGAACGGCCCGGGCGGGCACTTCCCGTCCGGGCCGTCGCGAGTCGTCTGTGCGCCTCTCCTGCGCGCAGGTAGCTAGTAGCGCGGATAGAGCATCGTGGGATAGGTGGTCGCGTTTTGCTGCGGACCATGCTGACCGCGCACCCTGTTCACAAGTGCCTGAGCCGCAGCCGCCACGAGCACGGCGCCAACGAGCAGGGCGATTGTGATGAGAAACACGGCGAGAATAAAGAGCGGACCTGAAATGCTGGACATATGCCGTCACCTGCGACTTTCTTAAACGGCCTGTAGTTTTTACAAGACCGTTGTAACACGTTGGCAATATTGTTTCAAGTGTGTTTCGCAATGCTGCACAGACGCGGGCATTGTGGCTGGCGCAAGCTCTTTGGGCTAAAGGGGTAGGATTCCCGTAACAGGTGGACGCCGCGTTGGCGTCCCGAAGGGAAGGTTCCCATGGTTACGTTTCTTCTCGCATCGCTTCTTGCCGTTCTGCTTGCGCCGGTCATGCTGGCGGTTATCGCGGTGTGGCTTGTGTTTGCCCTTGTCGTGGGCGTACTTCGCGTGATGGGCTGGGCGATTGGCGCTGGGCTGCGAGTGGTGTGGTGGCTCTTCCTTGCCTCGCTGGTGCTAGGGCTCATTGGCTTTGCGCCCGCCATCCTCGTGGCCATAGTTGCGGCAGTTGTGGCCTGCGCACACCCCACGCGCATAGGGTAGGTGCGGCGGCTGCGCTTATGAACGGCACGATGCTCCAAGGCTTCTCGTGGTACCTCGACGCGGACGGCGGGCACTGGCGCCGCCTGGCCGAGGATGCCCAGCTCTTTGCCGACAATGGCATCACCGCCGTGTGGCTGCCGCCCGCATACAAGGGCATGGCCGGCGCAAACGACGTTGGCTATGGCGTGTACGACACCTATGACCTGGGAGAGTTCGACCAGAAGGGCTCCGTGCGCACCAAGTATGGCACGCGGGAGGAGTACCTGGCCGCCATCGACGCGATTCACGCGGCGGGCATGCAGGCCGTGGCCGACGTGGTTCTCGACCACCGCATGGGCGCCGACGGAACGGAGCGCGTACGCGCGACCGAGGTTGCCTCGTACAACCGCGAGCAGCCCGTCTCGGCGCCGCGCGACATCACGGCTTGGACGCGCTTCGACTTTCCCGGGCGCGGCGACAAGTACTCTGCCTTCAAGTGGAACTGGACCTGCTTCCACGGCGTGGACTACGACGAGACAACGCATGCGAACGCCATCTACCTCTTTGACGGCAAGCACTGGAGCGAGCAGGTGGACCACCGTGACAACGGCAACTACGACTACCTCATGGGCTGCGACGTGGACGAGATGTACCAGCCCGTCTACGACGAGTTGCTGCGCTGGGGCGAGTGGTACCTCTCGACCTGTGACCTCGACGGCTTTAGGCTGGACGCGCTCAAGCACATGGACCGCCAGTTCTTTCTCCGCTGGCTGCCGGCGTTGCGCCAGGAGTTTGGCAAGGAGCTCTTCACAGTGGGGGAGTACTGGTCTCCGGATGTGGGTGAGCTTAAGGCCTACCTTGGCTCCGAGCGCGCGATGAGCCTCTTTGACGTGCCGCTCCACTACCACCTGTACCAGGCATCCTGCTCGTTTGGGAGCGCTGACCTGCGACATCTCTTTGACGGTACGCTTGTGGGCGCCGATCCCACGCGCGCCGTGACCTTTGTCGAGAACCACGACACACAGCCTGGGCAGGCGCTCCAGTCCTTTGTGCAGAGCTGGTTCAAGCCCTCGGCATACGCGCTCATCCTGCTGCGCGAGGCGGGCTACCCGTGCGTCTTCTACGGTGACCTCTTTGGCATGCCCAACGACGGCAACATTCCCGCCGTGCGCGAGCTGCCGCTGCTCATGGAGCTGCGGCGTCGCTTTGCCTACGGGCCGCAGCACGACTACCTCGACGACCCGGATGTTGTTGGCTGGACGCGCGAGGGCGACGGGCGCCACGGCGGCTCCGGCGTGGCGTGCGTGCTCACCGATCGCGCAGGCGGAGCAAAGCGCATGTACGTGGGGTCGCGCCACGCCGGCGAGCGGTGGGTCTCGGTGCTTGGCGGGGAGTCCGACGCCAGCGTGGGGGACGACGGATGCGCTGAGTTTGTCTGCAAGGGCGGGAGCCTCTCGGTGTACCTGCCCGAGGATACGGCTGGCGTGCTCGAGAACGACATCGTGCGCTATGGGCGCGACGTGCCCGCGGACCTTGGCGCGCACCTGCCGCCGCCTACCGAGGAGGAGCGTCGCGAGGGGGACCGCATCCGGCGCGACGCCGAGCGCTACTCGTCGAGCCAGGCGAGCAGGTAGTCAACAACCAGGCCGTATGAGCGCACACCGTCCTTCTCGCCAAAGCTCTTGAGGTAGGTGTCGTTGACCGTGGTGCCCACGTCCTCGAAGGGACCTTCGAAGGCCTGGTAGTGCTTCTGGGTGGCGGCGCGGTCTTTCAGCACGAGTGCCACGCCGGCGCCGTTTGCACCTGCGAGCGCGTCCGAGACCAACTGCTGGGCGCGCTCCGGGTCTTGTGCCAGCAGTGCATTTACGCAGTAGTTGAAGGCAGAGTAGTAGCCAGAGTACGAGAAGCGCACGTCATCGCTGGCAGAGCATGCGAGAAACGCCGAGAAGTTGGCTTCCTGCTCGCTGGCTATGCCCAGCCGGTGCGCGGCCTCGTGGCACATCGTGAAGGGGAGCTCGGCGATCGCGGTGTGAAGGGGCACGCTCGACTCCGCGGTTGCGGCCCAGAAGATTCCCGTGTGGCCGCTGTAGAGCAGGGGCTCGCCAAAGAGCAGAAGCGACTTGACGGGGGCGGTGCTGCCTGAGAAGACCTCGTAGCGCTGGGAGAGCGGTGCGTACGATGCCCCGGCGATGCGTGCCAGCTCGTAGAAGTCCTGGTGGGAGAGGGTGCCGTCCTCCTCGCGCGGAACAAGCTGGGCGCGGGAGGCCGCCTGGTTAAGGTAGTACGAGGTGGCGTCGGCAAGCTGGTCCTCGCTGTACTGGCCAACCTCAAGGCCAAGGTCCTGCGAGAGCTCCGGGGCATAGTGGTTGAGCGCCCAGCCGGCGGTGCCCAGGAGTGCCGTTGCGGCGACGACCAGTGCCACAACTGAGAACCACGGAAGCATGCGCCGGTGACGGCGGATGCGGCGCACCAGCGTCGTGAAGGCCGCCACCACAAGGCCTGCCGTGAGCCAGTCCCAGATGGCAAAGGGGGCCACGGAGGTTGCGGTGGCGAGCGCGGACATCAGGAGCTCCGAGAGTCGTCGGTAGCCGGGGAAGAGGATTGCCTGCAGGCTTGGCTGCGAAAAGAGCATTGCGAGCAGCGGGCAGGCGGCTGCCAGGAGGGCTGCTGCCACAAGGCGGTTCCTTGTCGCCTGGTCCTGCTTTTCTCGGCCGCCCCTTGCCATGTGCCGCTCCTCTCGTCCGCCGCCTTCCCAGTCTAGACGCTGTGGTTCTCCCCACGATTCTCACTGCGGCGTTCACGCCTGGGTGCCAGAACAACCATCCTGTAACCCCTGTCGTTGTCGGGTCGTTTTCGAACAGAATTCGCGTTGAATGAGCAGCAAGATGTCGAATTCTTGCCCCACAAATGCCTCGAGGGAAGAGAGGGTGGAAGCGTGAGGCGATTCCACTACCCCGTCAGGCGTTGGAACTACGCACGGGTGAGGGACGAGACGGGCAAAAGCCCAGCATCACACAAAGCTCAATCGCGACCGTGCGTGGTTTGGCGTAGTTGGGGTGAGAGAGGCGGGCTGCTGTACCTCGAGGTTTGAGAAATATCTAAGTACGATTGACTTAGAAAACCTTAAATAGTGTGTATAAAGGAATCGCAGCGGGGAACATATAAGAGTGAACCCAAGGAAGCCCAAAGAAAGGGCTTCCACCACATAGAAGGAGTGGTAACGATGGCTGGCATGGTTCCTTATAGTGACTACGAGAAGGCACTTCGCAGGGCTTGGCCGTTTGGAGCCTTCGACGACTTCTTCGCTCCTCTCGCAGCGATCAGCGCAGATGACGCCTTCAAGATGAACGTCGAGGACGCGGGCGACAAGTACGTGGTCACCGCCGAGCTCCCGGGCGTCAAGAAGGACGAGGTCGACGTCGAGCTCAACGAGGGCAGGCTCTCCATCTCGGTGGACAAGAAGGAGTCCGACGAGGAGAAGAACAAGAACTACCTGCAGAAGGAGACCTCGGAGTGGCAGGCAAGCCGTGGCGTGTACCTGAAGGATGCCGCGACGGATGGACTCACCGCAAAGATGGACGGCGGCGTCCTTACCGTCAATGTCCCCAAGCAGGCCGAGAAGTCCAACGTCACGAAGGTCGCAATCGACTAGCAGCGTAGGCTTTGCCCCATGCAGCGCGCAGTATGCAATGGCGCCCCGGTTTCGGCCGGGGCGCCATTATTTATGCCCACGCATGCTGGGCAAACTGGGGGTCGTCCTCCCATATGGTGACTTTGCCCGTGGCAAGCGTTGCGGGGACATCGATGAGACGCTGGTTCGACGAGCCGCGAAAGCGCAGCGTGATATCGTGCAGCTCCTGCACAAAGGGGCCATCTACCAGGACGTTCAGGCAGGCGAGAATGCGGTCCATATCGGGCGAGGCGTGGTCTCCGCTGCCGGTGAGCTGCTCCCAGGTGCGCCCGGAGTACATCCAGATGTTCTTCTCGGGGTAGGTTGCCCGCACGCGCTCGAGGAAGGGTGCCAGGGCCGCGGCGTTCTCCGACTCTGTGGGTTCTCCGCCCAGGACGGAGAGGCCGTCGACGTATGGTGCGGCAAGTGACGAGAGGATCTCCTCCTCGGTCTCCTGCGTGAACGGCTTGCCGGCCGAGAAGCTCCATGCCTCCTCGTTGAAGCAGTTCTTGCAGTGCAGACGGCAGCCAGAGACAAAGAGCGAGGTGCGCACTCCGACCCCGTTGGCAATGTCACAGTACTTGATGGTTGCGTAGTTCATGGGAAGACCCCTTTTGGATTGAGACGTGCTAGTGGGTAGAGCGCTGTGGGACAAGGCCACGTATCCGCACCGTATCGGTTGAACGCTCATAGGTGTAAACGATATAGAACGGCGCAACATCGCATCGGCGTACTTCTCCTCCATACCTGCTTTTAAGGTATTCCGAGGAGACGAGCGTTCCACTTTCCGGGAAGGTCTCGAGCATCGAGAGGACTGATTCGAGATGCTTGCGAACGCGAGGGGAGTAGATGGTTTCGGCGTCCTCAAGAAACGTGAGGGCGTAAAGCATCTTAGCCATTGGCTGCCAGCCTCTCGTCGAGAGCGCTAAAGAATGCATCAGTTCCCTCGATGTATTCTCCCTGTTCAAAGCAGTCATCAGAGGCCTTAATGCACGCGCGCATGCGCTCCGTGAGCGCCGCTTCTTCGGCAGCATTGTTGAGCTGCTCCTCGAAGAGGTCCTCGCTCATGAAGACAAAGGCTGCGTTGCCGTTCTCGGTTATGTGGACCACGTCCTTGCGGGCAATGTCCTTGATCTCGCGCTGGCGCGTCTTGAGGGCTGCGGAGGAATAGATGGCAGTCATGGGGGCTCCTTTGTAGACGCAATTCGATACCAGATATGGTACCAAATTGAGTATCAAATTAATACCGCAGAGTGATTCGACGGATGACTGTGTCCCAAATCACGGACGAAAGCGCGATGTGACTCGTCTCTCGCAAGGTGCAGCCTAATGCCATCGCAATCATTGCGCGAAATTCCTGACAAGAACGACATTTGACCAGTTGAGCTTATCGATACCTAGAAATAACGCGCAATAATTCCGCTCCGGTGTGGACACATCGAGGCGTACCGGGGAGACACACTGACGAGACGCACAAACTACTCGTCCCCCGACGATCGCGTGCTGAGAAAAATCGCAGGTAGAATACCTGCGGTTACCAAGAGAGCTGCTATTAAGTCGCAGTTTTCGAGCAAGGAGCCTTTTCTGCCCCCACCAGCTGCGGAGACCTCGCCCCTCTGCTCTTAGGGTGCCTTTTGCGTGCTTTGCCCGTAAGGGAGACCTCGCCCCTTTGTCCCGGCGCAGTTCCGCAGCGCGCATAGCGTGCGAGGATGTTTGAGCACGGGCAAAGGGGCGAGGGTTTCAGACCTTACAGGTGCAGCACGCGATCCTTGATCTCTTCCGTGCGGCCCTGGTTCCAGAACTGCGTGCCAATGTAGCCGCAGGTGCGTCGGGCCACGTTGAGCTTGGACTGGTCGCGGTTGCCGCAGTGCGGGCACTCCCAGACGAGCTTGCCGTCGTCCTCCACGATCTTGATCTCGCCGTCGTAGCCGCACACCTGGCAGTAGTCGGACTTGGTGTTGAGCTCGGCGTACATGATGTTCTCGTAGATGAACTGCATGACGCGGATAACGGCCTCGAGGTTGTCCTGCATGTTGGGCACCTCGACGTAGGAGATGGCGCCACCGGGGGAGAGGCGCTGGAACTCGCTCTCGAACTTGAGCTTGGTGAAGGCGTCGATCTTCTCGCGCACGTTCACGTGGTAGGAGTTCGTGATGTAGCCGTGGTCGGTGATGCCCTTGACCACGCCAAAGCGCTTCTGCAGGCACTTGGCGAACTTGTACGTGGTGGACTCGAGCGGCGTGCCGTAGAGCGAGTAGTCGATGTTCTCGGCTTCCTTCCACTCGGCGCACTTGTCGTTCATGTGCTGCATGACGGAGAGCGCGAAGGGCTTGGCCTCCTCGTCGGTGTGGCTCTTGCCGGTCATGTACTTCACGCACTCGTAGAGGCCAGCATAGCCAAGCGAGATGGTGGAGTAGCCGCCATAGAGGAGCTTGTCGATCTTCTCGCCCTTGTCGAGGCGGGCAAGCGCGCCGTACTGCCAGAGAATGGGCGCCGCGTCGGAGAGGGTGCCGCAGAGACGGTCGTGGCGGCAGCGCAGGGCGCGGTGGCACAGCTCGAGGCGCTCGTCGAAGATCTTCCAGAACTTGTCCATGTCGCCGTCGGACGAGAGGGCAACGTCGGGCAGGTTGATGGTCACGACGCCCTGGTTAAAGCGGCCGTAGTACTTGGGCTTGCCGGGCTCGTAGTTCTTGGCCTTGGCAACGTTGTCGTAGCCGTTGCCGGAGCGGTCGGGCGTGAGGAAGGAGCGGCAGCCCATGCAGGTGTACACGTCGCCGTGGCCCTCGGTCTCGCCCTTGGAGAGCTTGTACTCGCGCATCTTCTTCTCGGAGATGTAGTCGGGCACCATGCGCTTGGCGGTGCACTTGGCTGCCATCTTGGTGAGATAGAAGTACGGGTCGCCCTCGTGGATGTTGTCCTCCTCGAGCACGTAGATGAGCTTGGGGAACGCCGGGGTGATCCAGACGCCCTTCTCGTTCTTGACGCCCTGGTAGCGCTGCTTGAGCATTTCTTCGATGATGAGGGCAAGATCGTGCTTCTCCTGCGCGCTGCGGGCCTCGTTGAGGTACATGAACACGGTGATGAACGGTGCCTGACCGTTGGTGGTCATGAGGGTGACAACCTGGTACTGGATGGTCTGGACGCCACGCGCGACCTCGTCGCGCAGGCGCTTCTCGACCATCTCGTCGATCTGCTCGGGCGTGGCCTTGTAGCCAATGGTCTCCATCTCGGCGTAGACCGAGCGACGGATCTTCTTGCGGGAGACGTCGACAAAGGGCGCGAGGTGCGTGAGCGAGATGGACTGGCCGCCGTACTGGCAGGAGGCCACCTGGGCGATGATCTGCGTGGCGATGTTGCAGGCGGTGGAGAAGCTGTGCGGGCGCTCAATGAGCGTGCCGGAGATCACGGTGCCGTTCTGCAGCATGTCGTCGAGGTTGATGAGGTCGCAGTTGTGCATGTGCTGCGCGTAGTAGTCGGCATCGTGGAAGTGGATGATGCCCTCCTCGTGCGCCTGGACAATGTCGGCGGGGAGAAGGTCGCGCATGGTGAGGTCCTTGGAGACCTCGCCGGCCATGTAGTCGCGCTGGACGGAGACGACGGTGGGGTTCTTGTTGGAGTTCTCCTGCTTGACCTCCTCGTTGTTGCACTCGATGAGGGAGAGGATCTTGTCGTCCGTCGTGTTCTTCTGGCGCTTCTGGTTCTGGACGTAGCGGTAGATGATGTACTTGCGGGCCACCTCAAAGTGGTCGAGGGCCATAAGCTGGTCCTCGACGAGGTCCTGGACCTCCTCGACGGTGACCGTGTGGCCAGACTCCATGCACTCGTCGGTTACGTTGAGCGAAGCGAAGCGAATTTCGCGCTCGGTGAGGCGCTCGTCCTCGGGCACCTCCATGTTGGCCTTGCGGATGGCGTTCTCGATCTTTGCGACGTCGAACGTGACCTCAGAGCCATTGCGCTTGATAATCTTCATGTGCTCACTCCCTCTTGCGTATTGCCTGACAACAGACTGAAAACGTGCAGCTGTTGGCAATGCGGCTGGCTTGTTTCTCTTCACGCTGCAGCGAGTGCAGCGTTGCGGTGTCGTCTACTATGCCACAATATCTTGTGCCCAGTGTGCGAGATAAATACCGGATATTGTCTCTTGATATTTCACAATGCGTTGGAACATTGCGGAATCATCGCAGGTGAGAAAAGAGCGCAAGTTCAAACATTTAAGATAACGATGCAACTTATCGACCCGATTTTCGGTGAACGGTGGAAGTGCCTTGTGGGCCTTGTGTGCCGTGTGGTCCAAACGGCCGTATGGCCGGGCTTAGGGACTCGCGCGGGCGCCCATGCTACCGTTGGACCGTCCGGGTACTGCCGCCGGCCCCGCCCAATGTAACAATCGGGCGCGTCATTGTCCCAAGGCGTGTTCCGGCGGCCGTTGGTGGTCTACAGTCCCATGCGTACGTTACGCCTGCATCCAGGGAGGGGTGCGCATGCAGTTCTCAAAGAGGCTCGGCCTGTTTGGCGACGAGGTCTTTGCCGCGCTCAATGCCAAGCGCCGCGAGCTCGAGGCACAGGGTCGCGAGGTGTTTGACCTCTCGGTTGGTACGCCGGACTTCGAGCCGCCGCACCACGTGGTCGAGGCGCTGCGAAAGAGCGCCGAAGACCCTGCCAACTGGAAGTACGCCCTGCACGACAAGGACGAGCTGCTTCAAGCCGTCTGCGACTACTATCGCACCCGCTTTGGCGTTGAGAGCATCACGCCCTCCATGGTCATGAGCTGTCGCGGCACGCAGGAGGGTATGGGTCACGTGTGCGCAGCGCTGGCAGACCCCGGTGACGTGGCTCTTATCCCAGACCCGTGCTACCCGGTCTTTGCCACCGGCACGCTTCTTGCGGGCGCAAAGCCCTGGTACTACCCGCTCACGGCCGAGCATGACTTCCTTCCGTGGGTCGAGGGCATTCCCAAAGATGTCGCGGACGCCGCCCGCTACATGGTGGTCTCGCTTCCCGCGAACCCCGTTGGCTCCGTGGGGACACCCGAGGTGTACGAGCAGATCATCGCCTTTGCCAAGGCTCACGACATCGTGGTCATCCACGACAACGCCTACTCCGACATCATCTTTGACGGGCCGGCTGGCGGGAGCTTCCTCGACTACCCAGGTGCGCTCGACGTGGGCGTGGAGTTCCTCTCGCTCTCCAAGTCCTTCAACGTGACCGGCGCGCGCCTCTCGTTTTTGGTGGGGCGCGAGGATATTGTGGCCGCCACGCGCAAGCTCCGCAGCCAGGTGGACTTTGGCATGTTCCTGCCCGAGCAGGACGCGGCCATCGCCGCGCTCACCGGCCCGCGCGACTCGGTGGAGCGTCAACGCCTGCTCTACCAGGAGCGTAGGGATGCGCTCTGCGATGGCTTGGAGGCAGTTGGCTGGGAGCGCCCCAACGCTCATGGGTCGATGTTCGTGTGGGCGCGCATCCCGCATGGTCGCATGGACTCCCAGGCGTTTGCGCTCGAGCTCATGGAGAAGGCCGGCGTCATTGTGACGCCGGGCGCGAGCTTTGGTCCCTCGGGTGAGGGCTACGTGCGCTTTGCCCTGGTCATGCCCCCGGAGCGCCTGCGCGAGGCATGCCAGAGGATTGGAGAGTCCGGAATCTAGCGGGGTCGCGTCTGCGGAAGCGCGGGTGCGGCACCGAGCGCGTTGTCTCTGCCGGGGAGCGGCCTCGGCGGCAGTCAGCCGGGCATGCCCGGCAGGGGGTGTTGAGATGAACTCGAAGAACTTCCAGGACCTGGTGAGATCTTCTCGCTCGTATCGGCGGTTCGCGGAGGACGAGCCGCTGAGCTACGGGGACCTCGCTGCGCTGGTGAACGCCGCGCGATTTGCGCCCTCGGGGAACAACATGCAGACCCTGCGCTTCCACATTGCGGTTGAGCCCGCGGAGCGCTCGGCGATCTTCTCGCGTCTGCACTGGGCTGCGCAGCTGCGCGACTGGAACGGTCCGGCCGCGGGCGAGAGGCCCACGGGCTACATTGCCGTGTGCGCTCCCAAGGCGCTTGCGGCAAACCCCATCCGCCTGATTGACACGGGCATTGCGGCGCAGACAATCGCCCTGGCAGCGGCGTCGCGCGGGCTGGGCTGCTGCATGATCAAGAGCTTTGACGCCGACGTGAGCAACGTCATGGGCGTCTCGGCGGAGGACTACGTCACCGAGCTGGTGCTGGCCCTGGGCGAGCGCGGCGAGCGCGTGGTGCTGGAGACGAGCGAGACCGAGCATGGGCTTGCGTACTGGCGCGACGACGAGGGTATCCACCACGTGCCCAAGCTCGCGCTGGAGGACCTTCTTATTTAGAGGGCTGGCGCCGGAGGATGAGACAAAGGGAAACTCCCTTTGTCTCATCCCAGCGACTGCAGGCCGATAAGGGCTGCGCCAATGGCCCCGCAGAGCTGCGAGTCCTCGTGCGTGGCGACTGGCGCCTTGAGCACCTCGGAGAGCGCGCGTACCACACCCTCGTTCTGCGCGACACCGCCGGTCATGAGGTAGGGCGGCTCGGCACCCACGCGGCTTGCGAGCGTGGCGGTCTTTCTCGCCACCGAGACATCGAGCCCGTGGATCACGTCGGGGGTGGGGGTGTTTGCGGCAACAAGCGAGACGACCTCGCTCTCGGCAAACACGGTGCACATGCTTGTGATGCGCACCTCATGGCGCCACTCGAGGCCCCGGCGGCAGAACTCGTCGAGGTCCATCTCAAGCACGCGCGCCATGGCTTCCATAAAACGCCCGGTACCTGCGGCGCATTTGTCGTTCATCACGAAGCCCGCCACGCTGCCGTTGGCGTTCAGGTGGATGACCTTTGAGTCCTGTCCGCCAATGTCGATGACCGAACGCGCATCCGGCGCGAGGTAGTGGGCGCCGCGCGCGTGGCAGGTGATCTCGGTAACCGAGGAGTCCATGCCCTCGATGTTGTCACGGCCATAGCCCGTCGAGACGCGCAGGGCCACGTCGCTCGCAGCAATGCCTGCCTGGGAGAGTGCCTCGTCCATCGCACGGGCCGCGGCGTCTGCCGCGCGGGCACCGGTTGGCACAATGGCCGTGGCCACAATGTGCTTGTCTGCGTCCATGATCACGACGTCGGTCGAGGTGGAGCCGGAGTCCACGCCCATGACGTAGGCCGCTGCCTTGGGGCCTACGGGTGCGTCACCTGACGCCGTCGGCGCGGGCTGTACCTGGTGCGCGGCACCGCCGCGGGCCCGCAGGGTTTCGCCAAAGGCCTCGAGTCCTGTGCGCAGCTGGCCCTCGCTCTGCGACGTACCGTCCGTCTCAATCTTGACCATGGGAATCTCGTCCTTCTCCGCAAGGGCCCCGTATTCGAAGCCATAGTAGTCGCAGAACTTCATGGTGTGGTAGACCACGCCCTGCTGGCCACGCTCGCCCACAAGCTCGCTCCGCTCGGCAATGTCATCCATGCGCATGCAGGGAATCTGGCCGAGAAGCGCCGGTGCGTACCAGTCGAGAAAAGCGTCGAGGGGGTCGGCCGCGGGGGTTGCACCGCCATCGCAGCACACGCCGCAGGCAGGACCCGTAGCCATCCGCGCGAGCTGGGGCGGGGGAGAGACCTTGAGGTGCCGGCTCGTGCAGGTGGCGTTCTCCACCGGCATGCCCACGCCCTTCTCCACCTCGGCGACAAGCGATGCCGAAGCGTGCGCGCCCATGAGCGTCACGCGGTCGTCCGCGCGCGCCACGCCCGTCCCGCAGGCGGCGCATGCCGCGCTCACGTCGAACTGCGCTCCACTGTATGCGGCGTAGGCGTCTGCGAGCGCCCGCAGACGGCGACGGAAGAGCGCAATCTCCGCGGGCCCGCGCCGGTGCGGCAGGTCAAGCAGGTAGAGGAAGTCCATACGGCCAGAGGCCTGCAGCACGTCGTAGACGCGGCGTACCACATCGCAGCAGGTCACAAGCACTGCCTCGTGCACGTCGGCCGCCATCATGCGCTCGATGAGGCCCTTGCCGTAGCCGCAGAGGTTGGGATGAGCCAGCGCGTCGGCGTACGCAAAGGAGGCAACGTCCGCCTCGGCGATGCGTGGTGCGGCTCCAAATCCCGCAAGGAGCTCGATGGGCGTGTACTTGCACGCGTAGAAGAGTTCGTTATGTTTCTGCTGTTCAGCTGCCATGTCTCTCAGCTTCCTTGCGCTTCTCGACCATCTCGAGGAAGGCCGAGAACCTCGTGGACATCTGGCCCTCCATGCAGTTGGCACGGTCGCAGGCGTCGCCATCGAGTACCAGCACGGGCCAGCCTGCCCCCTCGAGCTGCCGGCGGATGAGCTGCGCCGCACCCGCCGTCTGCTTGCAGCCCCAGTGGCAGAAGAGCACCACGGCATCCGCGCCTGTCTCGCGTGCGAGATGCTCGATGCAGTCTGCCCGGCGCGTCGCCGGGCCGTTGAAGCAGCTGCGCACCAGGCGTTCGGCCATGAACTCGTAGGGGCTCGAGGCGTCAAACCATGCATCTCCTGCACTCACGTGCTCGAACATCATGTCCGATGCCACAATCTGCGACGTCTGGCTGGTGTTCACGAGCTCGCCCAGAGATTCCAGGAAGTAGGGCGAGACGTGCGCCCATACTAGGTTCACGCCCTCGTACGGGGAGGCGGCGAGAAAGTCGTGCTGCATCTCTCGCGCCAGGGCCTCGCATTCTGGGAGTCCCAGCGAGAGGTGGAGGTCGAGCATCTCCATCATGTCGATGGTCATGGTGTTTGCCAGGTAGCGCCCGCGGCGCGTGGGAAGCGTTGCGGCAAGCTCATGCATCGTGCGCTCGGAGCATGCGCAGACCTCGCGCAGGCGACCCTCGTCGAGCTTGCGCGAGAACGCGTCCTCCGTGACGCGGGCAAGCTCGCGCAGCTCGTCTGCCACGTAGAGAGCCGAGTCGCGCGAGACGTCGTAGGGGACATCCACGTACACGTGCGGGACGCCCCAGAAGCGGCCCAGGGCCTTGAAGGTGAGGTTGTTGGCGTCGCAGGCAACCGAGCTGCTGACGAGCATGCGGGGCTTGCCGAGCACCCCCGAGGTCGCCATGCCCATGAGGATGCGATGGTAGGAGCAGTACGTCTCGGGGACGCCGCGCCCCTCGGCTGCGGAGATGAACGCGCCTTCCGCCTGGGCGCCGCTTGCGAAGGAGGCCACGGCCTCTGCCGTCACGGGGTGCGCGCCCAGGGCATGGAAGATCTCGTTGGGGGTGAAGACGCTCGTGACCACCGCATTGTCGAAGTCCGCGAGTGCGCCCACCACGGAGTCCATGAAGAGCTGGTAGCCGTGGTTGCCCGAGGGCAAAAGGTCGCCGTAGGGGACAAGGTGGACCTTGCCGCGCATGGCCTGGAAGCCCAGCATGAGCCAGTTGCGCACAAAGTCCGGGCGCGTCGAGAGGTTCTTCTCGGCCACGCCTCCGTACCAGCCTATGAGGCGCTCGCCTGTCGAGGCGCCCGCCACGCTACGCCTCCTCGCTGCCGACGAGCTCGTGCACGGTAAGTTCGAGCCCGGGTGCCTCGATGGCCTCACGCGGACCAAAGACGCAGACGCCCGCGGGAGCGGCGGTGGGCTCGAGCGCCGGCGCGAGCGCGCGCACGGCCTCGGCGGTGGTGTCGAGCTCCTGCTGGCGGATGATGTTTCGCCAGTTGGCGGGCCTGCCGTTGAAGCGCTGCATGTCCTGCCTGCGGGCAAGCGCGCGGGGCTTCTCGGGAGCGTCCTGCGTGGCCACGGAGGAGACGATGTAGCCGGAGAGCTCGTCGTCCGTGGGGGTCCAGCTGGCAAGCCACGCGGCGGCGCCGTCGTAGCGCTGGAGCGTGGAGGTAACGTTGGGGTCGCGGAACGACCAGAACCTCCGGATGCCCTCGGTGGTGTGGCTAAACCCCACGCCGTAGGCGCCGCCCTTCACGCGGACCTCGTTCCAGAGGTAGTCGAAGGAGAGCGCACGGGTTGCCACCTGCCAGGTGCCCAGGGTACCTGCGTCTGCCGTGGTTGGCGCGGCAGCGCGTGCCACAAAGGAGACGTTGGAGGGAATCACAAAGCCCTCGCGCGCGACCTTGGGGGCAGGAATCTGGAGCCTGTGCTCGCAGACGTTCTCGCCCTGCTCCTCGAGGCCCAGCGTGCCACCAAGCTCCCAGAAGCGCTTGCGGTCCTCGGCGGGGCCGGTGAAGCTTACCGTGACCTCGTCTGCGGTGAAGATGCGGTCTGCCAGGTTGGGGAGGATCTCCTGGAGGGCCGGGAGTCTGCGGTCCCAGTTGGCAAGCAGACGCTTGAGGAAGAGGTAGTAGTCGATGCCGCCCATCTGGCTCGACGCCACCGAGGCGGACGAGAAGTAGCTTGTTGCGCGGGCTGCGGCCGCCGTGTGGCCGGAGTTCACGAAGTACTGCTCGAGCGCCACCTTGCGCTGCGTGAGGATGTCGCGCATGCGATTGCCGTCGAGGTAAAGGGTCTTGCCCCAGACCTCCTGCGGGATGCTTGCCAGCGCATCGACCTTCTCGGAGAGGGCGCTCGCGCTTACCACGAGCATGGGGCGGGCAAACGAGAGATCGTCGTCGCGGCCGTAGGTCTCGTAGCCAAAGCCGAGGTTGCCAAGGTTTGCCTCGACCAGCGTGTCGAGGTTCGAGGCGGTGTGGAGCTTGGTGTCGAGCTTGCCGAGAAGGTCTGTGAGCACGCCCACGTAGGGCAGCTCGGCAAAGCCAACGCGACGCAGGTCGAAGTAGTGGTAGACGTAGTCGATGTGACGGGTGTCAAGTTCGTGGGCAAGGCAGGGGAGCGGCGCCTTTACGTCTGCGACCTCCGGGTCCGGTTGTGCCGGCTCGATGTCTGCGACGGTGAGCGTGGGCAGCGTGGCCAGGGCCTCCGGGGAGTCTGGTGCCTCCTGCTCGGCACGGAGACCCTCGACCTCGCGGCGCACGGCCTCGACGTCCTTGTCGCTCATCTGCGCACGCAGGCGGGAGAGCTCTTCTGCCTCCTCGGCAGCGTCACCGCCCTCGGTGGGAACGAGCTCGGCCAGCGCGGAATGGGGGTTCTCGCACACGGTCTCTTTGAGCAGGCCCTCGAACAGGCCGTTGTCCAGGCCTTTCTTGAGGTCGGCCAGCGCGTCCTCGTACTGCAGGTAGTCGAAGGGGTGGTTGTCGTCGTAGAGCCAGCTCGAGAGCGCCTGCATCGAGAGGGCCACGCCGTCTGTTGCCCAGGAGCCAAAGTCGCGCTCGCGCAGGTTGAACTCCGCCTGGGCAAGAGAGGCCTCGAGCTTGTCGCGAGGAATGCCGTTCTCGGCAAACTCGCGGCAGGAGTCTTCGATGAGCTTGCGGAAGCGGTCTGCCACGTCCGCACGGGTGCCCTTGAGCTGAAAGACCACCTCGGGCTGGGCGACGCCGTCGATGAGCGCGGCCTGGAAGTCGTTGGCAAGGCCGGCGTCGAGGACGCGGCGCTTGAGCGGAGCCTCGTTGGAGCCGCAGAGCGCGTCGAGCAGCACGTCCACGGCGAGCACGCGCTCGCGCTGGTTGGACGTGGCGACGACATACGCCAGGCCCACCGAGGCGTTATCGGGGGTAGTTGCCATCTCGACCTTCACCGGGGCGGCGGTGACCGCCGGCTGGAGCGGAAGGGGGTTGGGCTCGCCTGCATTGCGGTTCTCGGCACCGCTGAAGCGCTTGTCGATGAAGGCCAGCTCGCGGTCTATGTCCATGTCCCCGTAGAGGATGGTGTAGCTGTTGGGCAGGGCGTAATGGCGGGCGTGTGCGTCAAGGAAGCCCTCGTAGGTGAGGGTGGGGATGGCGCGTGGCGCGCCGCCGGACTCAAAGCGGTAGGGGCTCTGGGGGAAGAGCGAGCGAGAGAGCGCCAGGCCCAGGACCTCGTCTGGGTCTGAGAGGGCGCCCTTCATCTCGTTGAAGACCACGCCGTTGTACGAAAGCGAGCCGTCGTCTGCCGCCTCGAGGTGCCAGCCCTCCTGCTCGAAGATGCGCCGGCGGTGGTAGATGGCGGGATGGAGGACGGCGTCAAGGTAGACGCCCATGAGGTTCTCGAGGTCTGCCGTGTTGGTGGAGGCCACCGGGTACATGGTCTTGTCCGGGAACGTGAGGGCGTTCAGGAAGGTCTGCATGGACGTCTTGAGCAGGTTGACGAAGGGCTCCTTCACGGGGTAGGCGTCGGAACCGCAGAGTACGGAGTGTTCGATGATGTGGAAGACGCCCGTGTCGTCCGCGGGCGGCGTCTTGAAGGCAATCGAGAAGGACTTGTTAGTGTCGGCGCACGCGATCCACATGGCGCGGGCGCCCGACGCCTGGTGGCGCAGCACGTAGATGGTGCCGGAGACCTCGGGGACGGGGGTCGCGGAGACAACCTCGAAGCCGGCGTGCACGCTGCCGGGGGCGAGGGACGGGTCGGGCGTGAGGAAGTCACGCTGGGGTGTTGCGGTGATGCCTTCGGATGCCATGGTTCCTCCTTGCGGCCTTTGGCCGCCGATATCGTATTTCGAGAAGAAGCTTAACACGCATGGTATGGTGCCCGTTTTCCCCAGCATGCAGACCCGCGTGCGGCGGGTGTGGCGTTCCGCTGTAGAATCACATGTCGCTGTGAGACAAAGGGACAGTCCCTTTGTCTCATCCGAGAAGGACGGGGAACGCGTAATGGCAGAGGCGCTCGAGGACGGCTCGCGCGACGAGAGGGACAACCACCCCAAGGTGGCTGACACCGTGCCGCCCAGCGATGAGCAGCGTCGCAAGCGCATCCTGCGCGGTGTGGTGTGCACACTTGTGGGCGGCACGTTCTGGGGCATCAACGGCACGGCAGCGAAGCTGCTCATGGACGCGTACGAGGTCGACCCGCTGTGGCTCGCGTGCGTTCGCGAGCTCTCTGCCTGCTGGCTCTTTCTCGCCGCGGCGCGCGTCACCAACAAGGGGCAGGTCACCCGTGCCCTGCGCGACCCGCGCTCCCTGGTGGGGATCTTTGGCGTGAGCCTTGGGGCAATTCTCTTCTCGCAGGTGGCCTACCTCGAGGCCATCAGCTGGACCAACTCTGCCACGGCCACGGTGATGCAGAGCCTGGGAATGCTTGCCGTGCTCGCCTACGTATGCGTGAAGATGCGCCGCGGACCAAAGCGGCGAGAGGTGCTGGGCATCGTGTTTGCCCTGGCGGGGACCTATCTGCTGGCAACGGGAGGCAATCCTGGGCAGCTCAGCCTGCCTCTGGGTGGCCTGGCGTGGGGACTTCTCTGCGCGGCAGCCTCGGCGTGCCTCTCGATCTTGCCTGCTCGCCAGCTGGCAAAGTGGGGCAACTTCGTGGTGAACGGGCTGGCGTTTCTCTTCTCGGGCGTCATCCTGCTTGTTGCGTATAGGCCTTGGGAGCACATGCCGCAGCTTGACGTGGCTGCCGTGGCGCTGCTCACCTTCATGGTGGTCGTGGGGACGTTTGGCGCATACGCGCTCTACCTGCAGGGCGTAAAGGATGCAGGCTCGATGCGTGCGAGCCTTTTGGGGACCATCGAGCCCCTCACCGCCACAGTGACCTCGGTTTTGTGGCTGGGAACGAGCTTCTCGGCGGCGGACCTTGTGGGCTTTGCGCTGGTGCTTGCGATGGTGTATCTCACGGCATAGAGGCGTGTGACCGCTAATTAGCCCTCGCAACGATGCGTTTTTCGATCGGTTAGAGGCTGCTAAACGATCGAAAAATACAAGTTGAGAGTGAAGCTGCAGATTCCGATCGGTTAGAGGCTGCTAATCGATCGGAATCTGCAGGTCTGGCGAGAAAGCCGATTCCGGAGCATGCGAGAAGCGCATACTGCCACCGGGCCCTTCGCCTTGCCATAAAATTGCGGTGTTCTTGTTCTTGAAACGCCCCTAGATCATTGCCATGTTGGCTGCAACAGAGGAGTACCACGCCGACGAGTTGGGCGGGCAGTACTTCTGTGCCATGGCGTAGGTGAGGTAGCCGCCGTAGCCGGAGGCAAGGCCGGCTGTGTGAGCGTAGATGGCCGTCTCCCAGCTGTTCCAGCTCACGTTGCCCCAGCCCCACGCGTTGTGGGGGTAGGCGCAATAGAGGCCCTTGCTGCTCTCGACGGCCGCAATCGCGGGCGAGAGGCGCGGGTCGATGCCGTAGTCCCAAGCCGCGGCGGCGAAGGTGCTGCCGTAGCCCGCAAGCGGGGACCCCGCCAGGTAGGCGTCGATGCGGGCGCTCCACTGGGACACGAAGCTGTCCTTGTCGCTCTGCCAGTTGACGCTCTCGCTAGAGCTGCTCGAATTGCTCGATGAGTTGCTGGAAGACTGGGGAACCTCGACGGTTGTCGTGTTGCCCGACTCGGTCTGGAAGGTCTGGCCCTCGCTCTGGGCTGCCTCCTGGAGCGCGGCCTGGGCCTCAGCCTCCTGCTCGGCCTGCTCCTCCGCCATCTGCTGCTGCAGCGCCTCTCGTGCGGCAACGGCGGAGTCGAGCGCGTCCTGAGCGTTCTGGCGCTCGGTCTCGGCCTGGGAAAGCTGGGAGTTGAGGTCTGACTGCGTGTTCGAGAGCTCGGTCGTAAGGTCGACGAGGGACTGGATCTGGTCGGTGTTGTACGACGTCACGGAGTCAAGGAACTGGATGGCCGACAGGAAATCATAGAAGCTGTCGGACGAGAGAATCAGCTCGACGAGACCCTGTGAGCCCTGCTGCATCTTGTACTGGGCGCGGATGCTCTGCGCCGCGGTCGCGCGCGCGTCGGGCAGCTGGGCCTCGATCTCGGAGATGCGCTGCTGGTTGTCGTCAATCTGCTGCTGGAGCTGGGCAACCTTGTCGTTGGCGGCGGTGAGCTCGTCGTTGGTCTGCTCGACCTTTGCCTCAAGGTCGTCGAGCGTATCGCCCCAGGCGATGGTTGGCCTTGCGGCGCCAATACCAACCGCCATGGTGCAGGCGAGTGCAAGCGCAAGGACTCCTGATCGGGTTGTAGACGAGAGCGACAAAGGTTACCTCCGTGGCCGACGTTGACGGAGCGCCGGGCGAGAACATGCCAACAGCGCAGCTAGATAACCTTAGCGTGAAAAGTGAGGTATCACGGTTCCTGCAAAAGTCTCAAGTCGTCATATAGGGTTGCGGCCCCGCCGCGCAAGAGGGGCCGCAACGAAAAATACGATAATTACCTGCGACTTTACAAAGTCATTGAGAATTACCACCGAGCGGGGGAACAAGCTGTGGGATTTCTGTGGGATACCGTGAAGGTACCAAAGAAATCCGTGAACGGCATGATGTGCATCCCAGGCGCGCTACTTCACCACAAGCACGTCGCAGGTCGTGGAACGCGTGAGGAAGGTGGAGATGGAGCCGAGAATCGCGTACTTGATGGACGAGAGGCCGCGCGCCCCGCAGATGACAAGGTCGGGCTTGATCACGTCCAGCATGTCGTCCTTCAGGGTCTCGCGGATGCGCCCCGCCTTCACGATGACTTTGACGCTCTTGATCTGCGGCTCCGCCTCGGCCTCGGCGACCTGGTCGGCGATGGACTCGCGGAAGTCCTTCTCGAGCGAGGGGATGAGGTCGACGGGGTAAGTCCCCGCGGTCTCGAGCGCGGTGGAGTCAATCACGTGGCCAATGTAGAGCTCCGCGTTGTCGTTCGCCGCCATCACGATGGCGCGGTGGAGCACCTTGGACTGGCGTTCCGTTCCGTCAAGCGACACAAAGATCTTGTCGTAACCGAGGTCCTGGTAGGTCTGGTTTGTCTCTGCCATGGCGTCCTCCCTTGTGTGCGAGCCGGGGACAACGCCCATGCGTTGCCCTACGGCATGGTTCTACCCGCCTGGACACCCAAGCGGACGAAAAAGGCGCGGGACGTGCGTCCCGCGCCCCTGAACGGCAATACCCTGCGCAACCACGTCCCTATGCAACCGTGTCCACAAACCCCACGCGGTAGGTCTTGAACACCACGGCGCCCTCGTCCTGCGTGGCGTCAAGGTCGACATCGCCCCATATGCCAAAGTCGTGGTCATCGTCGGAATCGCGGAAGATTTGATGGACGTGCCAGACGTGGTCTGCCTTCTCGTCCTTCTCGTCGATGTCGAGGTAGGCGGAGGAGCGGGCGTCTGCGTCCAGCAGGATCTGCTCGTGCTCCGCGTGGAAGGCGTCGAGCGCCTGCTGCCACACGACCGAGCGGTAGCCCCAATCCGCATCGAGGTCGCCCAGCTCCTCGACCTTGCCCAGCGCCGCCAGGCGCACCCGGGCGAAGAGGGCGTTTCGCACGAGCAGGGTGAGGCCGCGCCTGTCATGGACGACCTCGTCCACACTGGGCGCGGCAACCGCGGCGCCATCCTCGGTGCCGGCGCCCTCCCACTCGTCCACGAGCGAGGAGTCCGTGGTACGCACGACCAGCCTGAGCCAGGTCACGATGTCATCCAGACGCTCGTCGCGCTTCTCGGCGGGCACCGTGCGGTCAAGCACGCGGTAGGCGTCGGAGAGGTAGCGCAGGAGCGTGCCCTCCGAGCGGGCGATCTTGTAGCGGCCAATGTAGGTCTTGAAGTCGCTTGCCGTCTCGACCATGTCGCGCAGGACGCTCTTGGGCCGCAGGCAGTAGTCGCTTGCCCAGGGGACCTTCTCGCAGTACTCCGCAAAGGCAGCGCTGAGAAGGTCTTCGAGCGGCTTGGGGTAGGTGACCTCCTGCGCGCGCTCCATGCGCTCCTTGTACTCGATGCTCTCGGCCTTCATGGCCGCGATGGCGGCGCCGCGGGCCTCGCGCTCCTGGGCGCGCAGGATCTGCGGCGGGTCCTCGAGCGTGGCCTCCACCATCGAGATGAGGTCGAGCGCGTAGGTCTCGCTCTCGGGGTCCAGCAGCTCGATGGCGGCGAGAAGGAAGGGCGAGAGGGGCTGGTCAAGCGCAAAGTCCTCGGGCAGATCAACGGTGAGCAGGTAGGAGGTGGAGCCGTCTTCCTCCTCATGGCGCTCGACCACGCCGGCGTCGATGAGCGTGGCAAAGACCTCGTCGGTGCGCTGCGAGAGCGCAGCCTTCTCCTCAGGCGTCTGGGCGGAGTCCTCTATGAGCTTGTGCGTGCGCGCCCAGGCGTCCCCGCCCTGCTCGATCTCGGCGAGCACTATGGAGTGCGTGATGTGCAGTCGCGGACGGAGCTTCTCGGGCTCTGCCGCAATGAGGCGCTCGAAGGTCTGCTTGTTCCAGCCCACAAAGTCCGAGGGTGGCGTCTTCACCTTGATCTTGCGGGCGCGCTTGGGGTCTCCACCTGCCTTGGCCAGCGCCTTTGCGCGCTCGATGTCGTACTCGGTGGCCTCTGCGATCACGCGGCCCTCGGTATCGAAGCCGGCGCGGCCGGCGCGCCCTGCAATCTGGTGGAACTCGCGCGCGTTGAGTCGGCGCATGTGCCGGCCATCGAACTTGGTGAGCTGGGTGAGAAGCACGGTGTGGATGGGGACGTTGATGCCCACGCCCAGCGTGTCGGTACCGCAGATTACGGGCAGGAGGCCCTGCTGCGCGAGCTTCTCCACCAGCAGGCGGTAGCGCGGCAGCATACCGGCGTGGTGCACGCCCACGCCCGTGAGGATGAGCCGCTTCAGGGTCTTGCCAAACGTAGTGGTGAAGCGCACGCCCTTGACGGCGTCCTTCAGGGCCTCGCGCTGCTCCTTCGACGAGACGCCGTAGCTCGAGAGGGCCTGCGCGCTCTTGAGGGCAGCCTCCTGCGAGAAGTGCACAATGTAGAGAGGCGCGTCGCCGTCACGCAGGGCCAGCTCGACCGTGCCCTCGAGCGGAGTCTCCACGAACTCGTAGGAGAGGGGTACCGGCCGGGGGGCGTCGAGCACCTTGTCGACGGCGCGTCCGGTGTGCTCCTCGAGTGCGGTGGCAATGTCGGTGACGTCGCCCAGCGTGGCGGACATGAGCAGGAACTGCGTGTGGGGCAGCGCCAGCAGCGGCACCTGCCAGGCCCAGCCGCGGTCGCGGTCGCTGTAGAAGTGGAACTCGTCCATGGCCACGCAACCGATGTCTGCGTGCTCGCCAAAGCGCAGTGCGTCCTGGGCAAGGATCTCGGCTGTGCAGCAGATCACGGGAGCCTCGCTGTTTATCACCACGTCACCGGTGATCATGCCCACGTTGTCTTTGCCGAGAAGGTCAACCAGGTTGAAGAACTTCTCGCTGACCAGCGCCTTTATGGGCGCCGTGTAGTAGGCGCGGCGGTTGGTGCAGTTGGCTATGAAGAACATGCCCACGGCAACCATGCTCTTGCCCGAGCCCGTGGGTGTGCCCAAGATCACGTGGTCACCCGATGCAAGGTCGAGAAGTGCCTCCTCCTGATGGTCCCAGAGCTGCATGCCGCGCGACTCGACCCAACCGAGGAAGAGCTCGAGGGCGTCCTCGGCGGGGATGTTTGGATACGTCTCGTCATCCGGCCAGGGGATGAGGCGCCCCAGCGAGCCCGGGCCATTGGGGCCAAGGTCAACGGGAGTGGGGTTGGACGCGCTGGCGGTGGCGCCGGTCTCCTCCGCGCTCATCGCTCGTCTCCCGAGCAGGGCTCGGCGTCGCCGGCAAGCTCGGCGCGCACCACGTCCTGGAGGTGGCGCTCGGCTGCCGCTGTTGCCTCGGCGTCGCCCGAGCGCTTTGCCTTGCGGTAGGCGGCCATTGCCTGGGCAAACGGCCCCTCTACGAGGCTGCCTGCGTCGTCCTGCTCGCCCTGCGGGGTGGCTTTGCTCGGCGCTGCTTCCGGCGTTGCTGCTGGCGCGCCAAAGGCCGTCTTTGCCCCGTTTGCCTCGAGCTGCTCGCGCAGTTGCTCCGCGAGCTTCATGTCGCTCTCGTCCATGCTGTCCTCCTCGGCCTGCGCGGCCGGTGTTCTCGCTATCTTGTGGTGCCTTACGTGGGCGCGCTGGCAGCGCGGAGCTTGGTGGTCTCGCGCCGCGCCCATGCGGGCCTGTTCAGTATTGCACGTCCGATGCCCGCAAGGTCGCAGGCGCCTTGCTCGAGCAGCGCTTCCGCCGCCGCGCCCGTCTTTATGCCGCCCGCCAGAAGCACCGGCACGCCCACGCCCGCACGGATGGGCGCCGACGAGTCCGCAAACCAGCCGGCGGTGTCCTCGTGGCCGGGCCTGCCGTAGTAGCACATGCCGCCCGACACGGAGATGAGGCTCGCGCCCGCCGCCTCTGCCATGCGCGCGAGCGCCACGGCATCGTCGATAGTGTTGCCGCCGGGCATGTAGTCGCAGCCGCCCAGGCGCACGGAGACCGGGTAGCCTGAGGGCAGCTCTGCTCGCACGGCACAGAGCACCTCTTGAAGGAGCCGCGCACGGTTCTCGAGCGAGCCTCCGTAGGCGTCTTTGCGTAGGTTGGTGAGGGGCGAGAGGAACTGGTCCAGAAGGTACCCGTGAGCCGCGTGAATCTCGATGCCGTCGAAGCCGGCCGCGTAGGCGCGCCGTGCCGCTGCCGAGAAGAGCTCCGGCATGCGCGCGATGTCATCCGCGCTCATGGCCCGGGGGATGGGGTGGCCCACCTTGGCGCCTGGGCACGTGACGGCCGAGGGTGCCAGCGGCTGCGTGCCCGTGAGTCTCTCGGTTGCTGCCGAACCTGCATGCGAGAGCTGCACAAAGACAGGAGTTCCCTGATCGTGGACGGCTGCCGCCTCGCGCTTGAGACCCTCGATGTCCTCGTCGTGCGCGATTGACGCCTGGCCTGCGGTTGCGCGGCCCTCCTCACAGACAAAGTGATGGCCGCACTCGACGAGGCCCAGGTAGCCGCCGTGCGCACGGGTGGCGTAGTGGTCACAGAGCGCTTGGGTTACCTGGCCGCGCGCTCCCGCCTTCCTCGTGGCCATGGGTACCATGACCAGGCGGTTCTTGAGCATCAGATCGCTCACGGCGAGTGGCTGGTCAAAGATCACGCCCCTTCGCCTCCCACCGCGGGAGCCCATGCCACGGCCGTAGCCAGCGCGGCGCCGGCCTCGTTGGTGATGGAGATGCGCGGCGGCTCTATGCCGTGCGCGGCAAGGACGGCGGCCAGGCGTCCGTGGACCGTGCACACCGGCGCGCCGGAGGAAGCGTCGAGGGTCTCCAGCTCTTGGGGGTCAATTCCCGTGCTCGGGGGGAGGAGCTGCGCTAGGGCGTCCGTTGCCGCACCTTTGGCGGCAAGGTGGCCGGCCATGTACTCGGCGGGGTTCTCGCGCGCGTTGGCCTGTGCGAGTTCGGCTGGCGTGAGCAGGTGAGGAAGGTCGCCCCCAGGGCTGGCGAGAAGGTCCTGAGCGCTTGCTATGCGCACAAGCCGCGTTCCCGTGGCGTGCGTTCCTGTGTTCATGGTGCTGGTGCTCCCCGTCTCCCGTGCGGCTTGTCCCCTAAGGGTAGCGCGGGGAGCGATTGCTGGGTTGCCAGGGAGGGGCGTGTCTCGCCGTACCTAGTTGCCGTGTCGGGGCAGTCGGTTGTCCCAGACCTCCTGAAGGATGCGCTCCGGTGTGGTGTCGAGCGCCTTTGCGTAGGCGTAGACCTCGCCCAGGTGGAGCGAGCGCTCGCCAGACTCGAACTTCGAGACCATCGACTGGTTGATGCCAAGACGTGCCGCGACCTGGTCCTGCTTGAGGCCAGATTCCATCCTCAGCTTACGGAGGACCTTTCCCACGAGTCTGTCGGCAATCTCGTACATGCGCCGGAATGTAGACCCGCGCGCACGACATTCAAAAATAGAATATTCTGGTGTCTATCGGGAAAACGACGCTATCTAGCAGGTGATACCTTGGAAATTCCACAAGAAGCGCTGTACGGATGCGCAGACATTGCCAGGGCGCTGTCCCTTCAGGCGGCAAACGGTTCCGTCTCGCCAGAGTCGCTTGACCTTCTCGCTGACAAGATTGACGAGACGGCGCGCATGCTCGACGGGGAGCGCATCGAGCGCTGGATCGAGGTCATTCGCGATGCCGACGGGGTTGAGCGCGAGGTCCACGAGGAGAGGGCGTAGGCGTCTCGGCGTGCAGGTGGATGCGGGACCGCGTGTGTGCCCGGGGCTACATCCCGTAGTCGAAGAAGGACGAGACGTGCACCGTTACACAGTTGGTCTCGCGGTTGACAAGGTCCAGCGTCTTCACGGTGTCCTCGACGATGGCCACGCGGCGCTCGGGAACTTTTAGCTCCTGTGCCAGCCGGCGGAGAAACTCGACCTTCTCGGCTTTCTGAGCAACGGTTACCACGTGGCTGGGGGCAAGGCCGTAGCAGCGCGTGACGAAGGCACGCTTGCCAGGCGCCTCGACGTCGCTTGCCTGCGAGCAGGCCCACACGCGGCTCTCGCCCTTGTCCTTGATAAAACGCTTGATCTGCGGGACTGGACGCGAGCTGGCATAAGGGTCGTGGGTGCGGACGTAGTCCTCCCAGTCCTCGTCGGGGCATGCGCTGTGCGAGAGCTCGCCAAACTCGTAGACCGCGAGAACGCCGTCGATGTCAAAGACCACGGCGGTCTGCGGCTCCAGCAGGTACTCCATGAGCTTGGTCACGCGCTCTCCTCTCGTTGGCGGGTTTCGACGACCCGGCATGAATCCTTGCTCCGGAGTGTATCGCAGCCCACGGTGTTTATCGTCGTCCGCGGAGGGGACTCGCCGGCGCGTGGTGTCGCCGGCGCTGGCGAGGCACGGCGTGCGCGGTGGCGATGGCGTTGGCGCCCAAAGGCATGTTTTGGCAGGGATTCCGTACGAGAAGGCCCCTCGGGCGCCAAATTGACGCCCGTGCGTGAGCTCTGTCGGCTTTCTCGCCGAAATGGCCCCTCGGGCGCCATTGCGCCGCTTCTCGACACCTCCTCACGCTCCGGCATCGCCGCCGTCCGTCAGTGCAAGTTTCAAGAAGCTGACATTCCACCGCCCCGACGGGTAGACTCTTCAGTGGAATGCAATTCCCAAACGCCCTGTGGGGCAGGAAAGAAGGTTGTCATGGCGCTCGACAAGAAGGTAGGCGACACCCTTAACGCACAGATCAACAAGGAGTTCTACTCGGCCTACCTTTACCTCACGTTTGCCGACTACTACGAGGACCGTGGCCTCAAGGGGTTCGCAAACTGGTACATGGTGCAGGTACAGGAGGAGGTCTCCCACGCAAAGATCCTCCGTCGCTACCTTCTGGACAACGACTACCAGGTCAAGATGGCAGCCATCGCCGAGCCCGACAAGACCTTCACCAACGACCTTGAGCCGCTGCAGGCCGGTCTCGAGCACGAGCGCTACATCACGGCTGCAATCAACGAGTGCTACCAGGCTGCCTATGATGTGCATGACTTCCGTACCATGCAGCTGCTCGACTGGTTCGTGAAGGAGCAGGGCGAGGAGGAGACCAACGCCTCCGACATGATCAAGAACATGGAGCTCTTTGGTTCCGATCCCAAGGGCCTTTACGACCTGGACCGCGAGTATCAGGCCCGCACCTTTGTTGCCCCCACGATGCCCATGTAAGTCTCTGCAATACAACCAGAGCCGAGAAGCGCGGTGGCCCCAAGCGGGTCGCCGCGTCTTTTTATGCCACGCACCCCCTGGGCTGCGGCTTGTTGACGTTTTTCGCAAACTGTTTGTTGCCACACATTCTCTTCACATCCTATTATTAGCCCGTTCGTTGACATAGTGTCAACAAAGGAGGTGGAGTCGATGCGCGGCGAGATTGCAGAGACGCGGCGCGAGCAGATCATTGCCGCTGCTCGCTCCCTCTACGAGGAGAGGGGAATCGACCGCACCTCGGTAAAGGACATCGCCGATCGGGCGGGAATCACGCGCAGCCTCTTCTATCACTACTTCTCGAGTCGCGATGAGGTTACCGACGCCATTCTCGACGCCTATGTCGACACCTTTGTGGCTGCCGTGCGCGAGTGGAACGCGCAGCGTGTGCGCGGGGACGTCGCCGGCGCCCTCAAGACCTGCGTCGCCATGCTTCGACGCCACCTCTTTGACGAGGACAGCTTTAGGACCGATCTTCTCAGGAGCCAGAACGCCCTGCTCTACCAGCGCTTTAGTCAGCAGACGGCCCACACTCTTGCCGAGTACCTCACCCGTACCACCGTCACCGAGTACGCAAGGTACCACCGCGTGGAGATACGCCATCCCTACGAGGAGTTCTACCTGCTCATCATTGGCCTCATGAGCTACATGAGGACCCACCCCGACGCCTCGGACGAGCTTGTTGCCGACCTCATCGCCGACACGCTCCACCTCGACCTTGGCTCCCAACAGGACTAGCCGCGCCACGGCGCGACGGTAGCGTTTCCCCAAAGACAGCAAGAGAGAGGAAGTGCCATGTTGTTCGACCACAGCGCCAATCTGCCGTTCCAGCTCCTGGGGTGGGTGATGGTCTTCGTTGGGCTCATCGTGCTCAACGAGTTTGCCCGCAGGTCAAAGGTCGGGGGGCTCATCATGTTTGGTGTGCTGCCCGTGGCAATGACCATCTACTGCATTGCCATTGCCGTGGGCGTGGCGCAGGGTCAGGAGTGGGCGCTCACCAACCCAACCCACATCTACCAGAACAGCTGGTTCCACTACGCCAAGGTCTACGCCGCGCTTGCCGGCTGCATCGGCTTCATGGTCATCAAGTACCAGTGGGGAAGCCTTGGTCGCGCGCACTGGTTCCGCGCCTTCCCCTTTGCGATCGTCGCGATCAACATCCTCATTGCCGTCTGCTCCGACTTCGAGAGCGCCTACCACTTCTTTGCACTCGGTCAGAGCACGTGGGTGACCTCAGAGGGCGCGACGCAGCTCGCGGGCTGGAACAACGTCTTCAACGGCATCGCCGGCATCATCAACATCTTCTGCATGACGGCCTGGTGGAACGTCTACTCTTCCAAGGACGGCCGAGACATGCTCTGGCCCGACATGACCTGGGTCTTCATTGGTGCCTACGACATCTGGAACTTCTGCTACACCTACAATTGCCTGCCGCACCACGCCTGGTACTGCGGCCTGGCGCTGCTCCTTGCCCCCACGGTGGCAAACGCGCTCTGGAACAAGGGCGGCTGGATCCAGAACCGCGCCAACACGCTTGCCATCTGGTGCATGTTCGCGCAGGTCTTCCCCGCGTTCCAGGAGGAGTCCGTCTTCGTGACGCACTCCACGCTCAACCCCACCACGGCGACCGTGGTCTCTGTGATCGCGCTCGCGGCCAATGTGACTGCCATCTGCTACATTGCCTACCGTGCCAAGAAGCTGGGCGTCAACCCCTACAAGCAGGACGTCTTTGTGGGCACCCGCGACTTCGAGGAGGCCACGGCCCGTCGCGCCGATCTGGCTGCGTAGGACGAGCAGGGCAAGACAAGCCGCTCGCAACGCATGCGGGGCGCCAGCTTGTGCTGACGCCCCGCGTTTCTGTGCCGCGTGAAGCGGCGCTTGTATCCGCGCGCTACTTTACGCCGTACTTCTCGTAGTACTCGTCAATGGCGGCCTTGAGCTCTGGCGTAATGACGGTGCCGTTGAGCGCCTCGACGACCTCGGCCATGGTCACAATGCTTGCGACGGGGAAGCCGTAGCGCTCCTGGATCTCTTCCTGGGCGCTCACCTTGCCGCCCTTGCCCACCTCCATGCGGTTGAGCGAGACGATAAGGCCCTTGACTTCGACCGCGGCCGCGCCGGTCACGATGGGGTAGGTCTCGTCGATGGACTTGCCGGAGGTGGTGACGTCCTCGATCATAACCACGCGGTCGCCGTCTCTAAGTTCGCTTCCAAGGAGGTTGCCCTTGTCGGCACCGTGGTCCTTGGCCTCCTTGCGGTTGGAGCAGTAGCGCACCTCCTTGCCGTAGAGGTCGTGAAAGGCGATGGCGCAGGAGACCGCCAAGGGGATGCCCTTGTAGGCGGGCCCAAAGAGCACGTCGAAGTCCAGGCCAAAGTTGTCGTGGATGGCACGGGCATAGAACTCGCCCAGGCGCTTGAGCTGTGAGCCCGTGACGTAGGCTCCCGCGTTCATGAAGAATGGCGACTTCCTGCCGCTCTTGAGGGTGAACTCGCCAAACTTGAGCACCTTGCTCTCGACCATGAAGTCGATGAACTGGCGCTTGTACTCCTCCATTGACGTCTCCTCTCGGTGGTGACGATCGTCTCGCATGAGATTCTACGCGACTACGAGCGCGCGGGGCGCACGGCAGGATTGACAAGGTCTGCAAACTTCTCCAGCGCGCGTACGATGAGCGCGAATCCGTCGAGGTCCGCCGCCGAGAAGCGCGCGGGGACAGGGCTGTCGCAGTCGAGGACGCCCCAGACGGTGGTGCTGCCGTCAGCGGCGGTTACGTCGATGGGCACCACGAGTTCCGAGCGCGAAGCGGCGTCGCAGGCAATGTGGCCCGGGAAGGCGTGGACGTCGGGCACGATTTGGGGCTCGTTTGTCTCGACGGCCCTTCCGCAGACGCCGGCGCCATAGGGGATGCTCACGCAGGCGGGACGTCCCCAGAAGGGGCCAAGGACAAGGTCCTGCTTGCCTGTGGGACCTGCGACGGCCACGTAGAAGCCCACCCAGTTGATGTCTGACAGACTTTCGCCCAGGAGGGCGGCCGCGTTGGCAAGGGCGGGCAGCCAACCCGGCGTTCCCTCGGCAAGTGAGCCTACCTGCTGAGCGAGAAGTTCGTAGTCTGTGGCCTGCGGGTTGTCCATGATGGCGTCTCCTTCCAGTGCAGAGAATGATGGATGCGGTGCCAGCTCGTCGCGATAAGATAGGACGGTTAACGAGCATGACACAATTCCAAGAGGAAGGACGTCCCTTGAATCGCACGAGAATCGCCGCGCTCTACGCGGACATGGAGCAGCTGGGTGGCACCGAGCTCACCGTCGCAGGCTGGGTGCGCTCCATCCGCGACATGAAGAACTTTGGCTTTGTCACCCTGAACGACGGCAGCTGCTTCAAGGACCTGCAGGTTGTGGTCAACCGCGAGCGCTTGGGGGACGAGACGTACGAGGGGATTGTCTCGCAGAACGTGGGCGCCGCCCTCATCGTGCGCGGAACGCTCGAGCTTACGCCGGACCGTCCCCAGCCCTTCGAGCTGCAGGCAGAGACCGTCACGGTGGAGGGTGCCTCCGCGCCCGACTACCCCATGCAGAAGAAGCGCCAGACGCGTGAGTTCCTGCGCACCCAGCAGCATCTGCGCAGCCGTACCAACCTCTTCCGCGCGGTCTTCCGCGTGCGCAGCGCGGCCGCCTTTGCCATCCACCGCTTCTTCCAGGAGCGTGGCTTCCTCTACGTGAACACTCCCATCATCACCGCGTCGGACGCCGAGGGCGCGGGCGAGATGTTCCGCGTGACCACCATCGACCCGGCCAACCCGCCCCTCACCGAGGACGGCAAGGTGGACTACAGCAAGGACTTCTTTGGCAAGCCCACCAACCTCACGGTCTCCGGTCAGCTCCAGGCCGAGAACTTTGCCATGAGCTTTGGCGACGTCTACACCTTTGGCCCCACCTTCCGCGCCGAGAACTCCAACACGCGCCGTCATGCCGCCGAGTTCTGGATGGTCGAGCCCGAGATGGCCTTCTGCGACCTCGAGGGCGAGATGGACGTCTCGGAGGAGATGCTCAAGTACGTTATCACCTACGTGATGGAGCACTGCCCCGACGAGCTGGACTTCTTCAACAAGTGGGTGGACAAGGGCCTCAAGGAGCGCCTGCAGCACGTGGCCACGAGCGACTTTGCGCGCGTGAGCTACACCGACGCCGTGAAGATCCTCGAGGACGCCCAGAACTCCGGCACGATGTTCGAGTACCCCGTCTCCTGGGGCGTCGACCTCCAGACCGAGCACGAGCGCTACCTTACCGAGAAGCACTTCAAGCGCCCCACGTTTGTGACGGACTACCCGCGCGACATCAAGGCGTTCTACATGCGCCTGAACGACGACGGCAAGACTGTAGCCGCCGCGGACTGCCTGGTCCCCGGCATTGGCGAGATCATCGGCGGCTCTCAGCGTGAGGAGCGCCTGGACGTGCTCGAGCGCCGCATCCAGGAGCTGGGCATGGACCCCGAGCAGTACAAGTACTACCTTGACCTGCGGCGCTATGGCGGCTGCCACCACGCGGGCTTTGGCCTGGGCTTCGAGCGCCTGGTCATGTACCTCACGGGCGTCGACAACATCCGCGACGTGCTGCCGCATCCGCGCACCGTGGGCAACGCGGACTTCTAAGAGCGCCAAGAGTAGGGGCAGGGCCTGTGATCGAGTGCTTCAAGACATCCGTCGAGGAGGACGAGAGCGGCGAGAGAGTCTCTCTCACCTCTCGAGTGGCGGGGCCCTGCCCGGGATGCTGGGTGAGCGTCGTGGCTCCCACCAAGCGGGAGCGCGCCTGGATGCAAAACGAGATGGGCGTCATCCCGGACTTTGTCGCCTCTGCGCTCGATGACGAGGAGAGCTCGCGCATCGAGCGGGACGACGAGACCAGGCAGGTGCTCGTGATCGTGGACTGCCCCTTTGTGGAGGACAAGAGCGAGGCCGAGAGCACCTCGATCGTCCAGTACGACACGCATCCGCTCGCCGTGCTCTTCCTGCCCGAGAAGGACCTGGTCATGACCGTGAGCCTCAAGGAGAACTGGACTGTCTCCGCACTTGAGAGCGGCCGGGTTCGCGACATCAACACGACGCAGCGCACGCGCTTCCTGTTGCAGATTCTGTTGCACATCTCCAAGCGCTACCAGATTGACCTGCGGTCGGTAAACCGCCAGTTTCGTGAGAACGAGCGCGAGCTTCGGAGGTCCATGCGCAACGAGGAGCTCATCAAGATGCTGGGGTTCGAGAAGTCGCTGGTGTACTTCTCGACATCGCTCAAGGCACTCGACACCACCATCCAGCGCATAAGCTACGGACGTATCCTCAAGCTCTACGACGAGGACCGAGACCTCTTAAACGACACGTCCATTGAGGTCAAGCAGGCCATCGAGATGTGTGAGATATACACGCAGGTCTACAACGAGACCATGGAGACGTTTGGCTCGATTATCAACAACAATCTCAACCTCACAATGCGCACCCTCGCCATCATCACGCTTGTGCTTTCGGTCCCCACGACGGTCTTCTCGTTCTACGGCATGAACACCGGGCTTCCCATGGACGAGACCTGGGTGTTCCCGGTCATACTCTCACTGGGGCTCTCTATTTTTGCGACGTTCTGGATCCTGAAGAGCCGCGTCGTCAGATAGGGGTCGGTGCGGTGGCCCTGAAGCGTGACCCCATGCCGTGCCCGCCACCTGGTGGCAGGCACGGCATTTTGCGTTAAGGCGTCGACCAATCGCGACGAGTCTGGGGCTGGCGTCTACGCGGCAGATACCCTTGCCAAGGCGCGCATGGGCGCACTAATGCTGAGGTTTGGTAGGGGGTCATTATGCGGGATGTTACACGTCGTCAGGCGCTCGGTCTTGCCGCTGGTGCGCTTGCGGCCTTCGCGCAGGCGGGGTGCGCTGCCGCGTCGTCACAGGGTGAAGGCGAGGGCGCCGAGAAGGTCCACAGTGTACAGAGCATCGAGGCGCTTGACCCCAGCGTGACCGCTCAGTGGGACAGTGCGTACTACACCCCCACCTATGCGTCGCTTGAGGAGGCGGTTCTCGCATCGCACGAGGTTGCGCGCACGATTGAAGCAGAGGGCATGGTGCTCCTAGCAAACAACGGCGTGCTCCCCCTGCAGGAGGGCAGTGCGGTGAGCCTTCTGGGCCGTTGTGCGGAGGACCCGCTCTTTGGCGGCTACGGTGCGGGCTCGGTTGCATCGGACGCGGTGTGCACGGGCTTCTACGATGGGCTGGTCGAGGCGGGCCTCGAGGTCAATTCTTCCGTCCACGAGTGGCTTTCCGCACACGCGCAGGACCGTCCCCGTGGAGGTATCCAGACGCTCGACGTTCGCGCTACTACCACGTACTACATCGGGGAGCTGCCTTGGTCGAGCTATCCAGAGGACGTGCGTGCGAGCGTCGCTGGGACGATTGCCGTGGTGGTTCTCGGCCGGGCAAGCGGGGAGGGGTATGACCTCTCACTCGACCTCAATGCCTCGTTGGAAGACGAGCGCTTCTCGTCGTTTATTCCCAACGAGGAGACCGCGAACTACGCCGAGGGACAGCATTCCCTCCAGCTCACGACGGAGGAGCTGGGCCTTGTTGCAGGGGCACGCGAGGTTGCGGACCGCGTGGTGGTACTTCTCAACACGGGAACCACGCTCGAGGTGGGGCCGCTCGTCGAAGAGGGCAGTCCCTACCAGGTGGACGCGCTGTTTCATGTGGGCTTTCCCGGTGCGGTGGGCGCAGAGGTGGTGGGCGACGTGCTCTGCGGGAGGCACAACCCCTGTGGCCGTACCTGTGACCTTTGGGCTCGGGACATGCGCCTTGCCCCGAGCTTCAACACTATGGGCGAGCATCGCTACACCGACATCCACGACTTCTACCCCGGCAACGAGACCACCGGCGACGGTGCGCGCTTTGTGGAGTACCTCGAAGGCATCTACGTTGGCTATCGCTACTTCGAGACGGCCGGCGCAATGGGGACAATCGACTACGACAACGCCGTGACCTTTCCCTTTGGCTATGGCCTCTCGTACACGAGCTTCTCGTGGTCACTTCTCGACTGCCGCTTGGATGGCGAGAACGTTGTGCTCTCGGTGCGGGTCACCAACTCCGGACAGCTCTTGGGCAAAGACGTTGTCGAGGCGTACGTGGGTGCCCCGTGGGATGGCTCCGTCGAGAAGAGCGCGGTGGCGCTTGTCGCCTTTGCCAAGACCGGTGAGCTTGCGCCAGGCGAGTCGCAGACGCTCGAGCTGAGCTGGCCGGTGCGCCAGATGGCAAGCTGGTCTGCGGCAGACGGCTGTTGGTTGCTTGCCGCCGGCTCGTACCAGGTCTCCCTTCGCACGGATTCCCATCACGTGGTGGAGACGCGCACGCTCGATCTGGGCGAGAAGCGCTACCAGACCGATGACGCGACGGGCGCAGAAATTGTCGCGCGGTTTCCCGATCTTGACGAGTACTTCGATAACCCGGCTACCTCTGGTGCCGATGGTACACCGGTGCTTCTCACCCGCAAAGACATGGCGGGGAGCTTCCCGGCGCCCGCACAGGACAAGACTGCGGCCTCGGTGGACGTGACGCTTTCCATGTACGATGCGGAGGCGGAGGATGACGGGACGGTAACGGCACCAGAGACCGATGCCCAGAACGGGGTCTCGCTCATCGACCTGAGGGGGCGCAAGTTCGACGACCCCCTGTGGGACGTTCTTCTCGACCAGTTGTCCCGTGGCGATGTGGTTGCCCTTGTGTGCACCAATGCTGGCGAGAAGATCGACTCCGTTGGCAAGCCGGCAACCGACTGGGACGACTCGCCGGTGGCGATGGGAGGCATGGAGCGCGGCGGCTCGCACTGCGTGTGGCCAAGCGAGTACCTGGTGGCGGAGACCTGGGACGTTGACCTGCTGCGCAGCATGGGCGAGGCCGTAGGCGAGGAGTCTCTCTCGTCTGGCATCTTTGGCTGGTGGAGCCCGGCCATCAACATGCACCGCTCGCCCTTCTCGGGCAGGAACTACGAGTACTACTCAGAAGACCCGCTGCTTACGGGGTCCCTCGCGCGAGCCATAGTGGGTGGTGGCGCCTCGCGCGGCATGGTCAACATGCTCAAGCACTTCTGTGTGTACGATCAGGAGACCAGTCGCAGGGAGCACCTGTGCACGTGGGCCACGGAGCAGACAGTCCGCGAGATCTATGCACGACCGTTCGAGATGGCGGTCAAGTCGCCCACGCGGCACGCTGTCCCCGCGTTGGACGCGTCGACAGGGGAGCAGGTGCAGACCGAGGTGAATGTGCCGCTCTCGATGATGAGCTGCTACAGCTTCCTTGGAAATACCTGGGGCGGCGGCCGAGAGGACCTTCAGACCGGGCTGTTGCGGGATGAGTGGGGCTTTGACGGCGTTGTCCTTTCGGACTTCAGCGTGGACGACTATTACATGGACCACGACCAGGGGATTGCTGATGGGACGGACCTCATGCTGGCGACTGCCGCCACGGGTACCGTCGCTGATCCGAGAAGCGCCTATACCCTCAACAACCTGCGAAGATCGGTGCGCCGGTACCTCTACGTGGTGGTCAACTCCAACGCAATGAACGGCATCTCACCTACCGTGAGGGTTACGTACTCGTAGGGGGTGGGGTGCTGCCGTTTGCCGCCGGAAGGGCCGTATTGGTAGCAAGTGCGTACAAAGTAAACGCTCCGGCGACAAAATGACGCCGGAGCGTAGGCTGTTGAGGAAAGCCTGCTCGAAAGTGGCCTTTTGGCGCCACGTGCCGGGCGCCCACCGCGCTACGCGCGCGGCGGTTCGCCGCCCATCTCCCAGGAGCGAGCGCTCTCGCAGCTAGCATGCAGGGTGACCAGCAGCGTGTCCGCGGTGGGGAACCACCTGGTCGAGAGTACCTCCTCGCCGTGGTTCACGTAGACCTCCACGGCGGAGCCATCCACCAGCACGCGGAGCTCGTGCAGCGCTGCAAGTGGAAGCACGCGCTCGGTGCGGCCAGAGGCGGCCTTCTCGTCCGCAAATGCCATTCTCAGCAGACCCTCGCTGGCGGAGAAGGAGAGCTCGAGCTGCCCGTCCAGCCCCATCTCGAGGTTGCCCTCGATGCCCAGAAGCTCGATGTCGGCGCAGTGGTGGGGGAGAATCGCGCCTGCCGATGGGCTCACTGGCTCGGCAAAGCCGCGAAGGCCGTCAATCTCGGTAACGGGCCACTGTCGGAGAAGGCCGTCCTCCCCAACCGTTACCTCGCGCGGGACGGTGAGGCAGTGGCACCAGGCAAGCCCGTCCGGTGCCGAGGTGTAGTCCGCGTCTGGCATGCCCATCCAGCCAATGAGGATGCAGCGGCCCTTCTCGTCCTTAAAGACCTGCGGCGCATAGAAGTCGAAGCCCCAGTCGAGCTCGACGAAGCTCGTCTCGTCCACCTGCGTGGTTGCGAGGATGCCCCGGGGCAGCGGAAAGTATCCGGCCTGGTAGAGGTTCTGCCAGCGCGTGGGCTCGCTGGGCAGGCCTTGCGGACAAACTACGATGTAGTCATGGCCGTCCACCTGGATGACGTTGGGGCACTCCCACATGTAGCCAAAGGGATGCCTGGACTCGATGCGTCCGCGATACGCCCACTCCACGGCATCAGAGGACTCGTAGAGAAGGACGTCGCCCACGTCGTCAGAGCGGCGGGCACCCAGCACCATGTAGTAGCGTCCGCCCTGCTCCCAGACCTTGGGGTCGCGCACGTGGCGCGTGAGGTCGGAGGGGTAGTCCTTGGGGCGGAGCAGGACCTTCTTCTCAGAGAGGGAGATTCCATCCTCGCTTGTGACCATAATCTGGTTGGCGTCGCGTCCATTGTGGATGTGATCGCCCTCGTACTTCACGTTGCCGGTGTAGTAGAGGCGCAGAAGGTCACCCCCGTCCGGTGCACCGTCCGCCACCACGAGCGCCGAGCCAGAGTAGACGCCGTCGGCGTCTTCGGGAATTGACGGCACGAGAGGCTCGCCCAGGTCCTCCCAGCGCACAAGGTCGCGGCTCGCAAAGTGGCCCCAACCCTTCTTGCCGGATGCCGGCCACGCGGGCGCCGCCTGGTAGAAGACGTGGTAGGTACCGTGGAACTGGCAGAGGCCGTTGGGGTCGTTGAGCCACCCCTGGCGTGGGGCCAGGTGGAAGCGGGGTGTCCAGCGCTCGTGCGTGGGGGACATGGGGCTCCTTTCAAGTGGGTGCGAATACGCGAGACGGGCGGCCACCAGAGGCGACCGCCCGTGTGTGGAGCAGTGGCTGGGCCTAGCGCGTGGCCACCGCGGCGTCACCGGCCTTGACCTCGCCGGTCGCAAGCTGGTCAACCGAGGCGTACGCGTCGGTGTTGGTGATCACGAGCATCGTGGTGGCCTTCTTGCCGGCCTCCTTGATGGCGCCAAGGTCGGCCTCCATGAGGACGTCGCCGCGTTTCACGTGGTCGCCCACCTTGGCGAAGGGCGTGAAGGGCTCGCCCTTAAGCTCGACAGTGTCGATGCCAATGTGGATGAGGATCTCTGCACCAGCGTCGGAGAGCAGGCCAAGGGCGTGTCCGGTCTCGGCGACTACGGTCACGGTGCCGTCGACGGGCGAGACGATCTTGCCATCCGTGGGCTCGACCGCGATGCCCTTGCCCATGGCGAGAGACGCAAAGACAGGGTCTGAGACGTCTGTGAGCGCGACGGCGGTGCCGGTAGCAGGGGCGCCGATGGTCTCGGCCTTGGGAGCCTCGGCTGCGGGGGCCTCGGCCTTCTCGTCTGCCTCGAGAGCGCGTGTCTCGTCGGCCGCCGCAGGCAGAGCCAATCATGCCTGCCACGAAGGGCTTCATGTTGGGCAGGTTCACGCCAAAGATTGCGGGCTCGGTGATGCCGAGCAGGCAGGAGATGCCGGCGGGAACGGCGAGGGACTTTGTCTTCTCGGAGTGGGTCTTGAGCGCAACGGCCAGGCAGGCACCGCCCTGGGCGATGTTGGCGGCGCTGGCGATGGGCAGCCAGTAGGTGACGCCGTACCGGGCGAGCATGGAGACGTCGATGGCGGTGTACATCTGGTGCAGGCCGGTGACAACGGAGGGCGAGTAGATCAGGCCGATGATGATGTAGCCAATGCCGAAGGGCACCTGGAGCAGCCACATGAGCAGGCCGAGGATGTTGTTCTCAAGCCAGACAAAGATGGGGCCGACGAAGAGGATCGTGATGTAGGCGGCAAGAGACCGAGAGCAGCGGGGTGAGGAAGAGGTCGAACATCTCGGGGACGACCTTGTGGAGTCGCTTCTCGAAGAAGCAGAGGATCCACACGCCCACCAGGATGGGGATGACGTGGCCCTGGTAGCCCACCCAGTCGATGCTGTAGATGCCGGGGATCACGTCGAGCGTGACCATGGTTCCCTCGGCGATGGCGGTGCTGGCACTGTATGCGTTGATGAAGTCGGAGCTTATGAGCAGCGCGCCGAGCGAGGCGCCGAGGTAGGGGTTGCCCCCAAAGACCGTAGCGGCGGAAAAGCCCAGGAGAATCTGGAGGTTGCCAAGGGCGCAGGCGTTGATGAGAGACGCGATGCGCCACCAGGCGCTCGTGGTGTCGAGCGCGATGATGCCCTGGGATCCCATGTAGGAGAGGGCACCCATGATGCCCATGAGCATACCGGATGCCACGATGGCGGGGATGATGGGGACGAAGACGTCCGAGAGGACCTTGATGGCGCGCTGGAACGCGTTGCCCTGGTTGGCAGCGGCCTCCTTGGCCTCCGCCTTGGAGGCGGCGGTGACGCCGGACTGCTTGATGAACTCGTCATAGACCTTGTCCACGGTGCCGGTTCCAAAGATCACCTGGAGCTGGCCCGCTGCCTGGAAGTTGCCCTTGGCACCAACCACGTCATCGAGTTTGGCCTTGTCGACCTTGCTGTCGTCTGCGATGACCAGGCGCAGGCGGGTGGCGCAGTGCGCCGCCGAGACGATGTTGCTCGAGCCGCCGATCGCCTCCAGAACCTCGCGTGCCGCTTCTGCATAGTCCAGAGCCATGTGGTCTCCCTTTCCGAACCAGTGGCCTTACTTATGAAACCGTTCTCATAGCTGATTTCATCGCGCAAAAACTTGTTTGAAACAGCTGTCTATGAAATCGTTCTCACATGTCCAATAGTAGCCAATGGCCGGATGAGAAAATGTGGATTGCAGGAATAACGGTGAGTGGTAGAAATGCGGGTGCGAACGGTCTCACATCACAGTGGCGTTGCTGGCGCCACGGCGGCTAGCGCGAGCTGGTACGGGCGTAGATCTCATAGCCCATGCGCAGCTCGCGGGGGACTCCATCGCTGTCGGTCATGGCATCTACCAGCATCTTTGCCGCCTCGACACCACTGGTGAGGTAGTAGAAGTGCACGGTTGTGAGGCTGGGGGTCATGATTTTCGAGAGCTTGGAGTCTCCCACTCCCGTCACCTGCACGTCCTCGGGGATGCGCCTCCCGTACTCGCGCAGGCAGGTCATGGCGCCAAAGGCAATGTCGTCGGTGGCGCAGATCATTGCATCGACGTCAGGCACGGCATCGAGGATCTTCTCGGCGCTGAGGTAGCCAGAGTCGACGGAGAAGGTGGCGCTCTGCTGCGCTTTTGGGCCTACGGCAACGTCCATGCTGGCACAGGCGTCGAGAAAGGCGCGGTGGCGCTCCCGTCCCGCAGCCACGTCCTTCTCGTAGACGCCAATGTAGCCCGGAGTGTGGGAGGTCTTGAGGATGGAGCGCGTAAGGTCATAGACGGCGTGGTAGTCGTCCTGGTAGACGCACGAGTGGCCGTCCAGGCGCTGGCCCAGGATGACCACGGGGACGTTGAGCGAATTCAGTGCCTTGTGGTGGGCGTTCGTGAAGACTGTGGCAATGAGGATGATGCCGTCGACCTTGTTGCGCTCGGCAAAGAGGTTGAGATAGTCTACCTCGGCCTTCTCGTTGTTGTCTGTGTTGGCGAGAAGCACTTGGTAGCCGTTTTGTGCAAGGACCTTGGTGATACCGGCGACCATGCGGCTCACGGAGTGGGAGTTAATCTTGGGGATGATGACGCCCACGAGCTTGGTCTTGCCGGTGCGCAGCGTGCGGGCCTGCTGGGAGGGGACGTAGCCCGTCTCGTTGATGACGTGCGCGATGAGCTCGCGCTTCTCCTTGGAGACGTAGCCGTCGTTGAGAAAGCGCGAGACGGTTGCCCGCGAGACCCCCGCAAGTTTTGCAATCTCATTGATATCCACGTCCGTTGCCCCCTCTCACGTGCATGCGCCCCCATACGCAACATGAGAACGATACCAGATGATTATGGCCATGGTTGGGCGAATGCGGCGAGGGGCATGGGGTAAGCTCTTGGGCGGAGTGTGTTGTCACATGAGCGGCCGAAAGGGGAGCGGACCATGCTGATGGAGGACGCGCGCGAGCGCATCGTGGCGTACGGAAAACGGATTGCCACGGAAGGCCTTGCCGTGGGAACGAGCGGTAACCTCTCGGAGTATGACCCCGAGACCGGCCTTATGGCCATCAGCCCGTCGGGCCTGGGCTACTTCGAGACTACGCCCGAGGACGTGGTCGTGCTCCAGCTGGATGGCAGCGTGGTCGAGGGGAGCCGCCGGCCGTCCTCCGAGGCGCCGCTTCACGCCGAGGTCTACCGTCGCCGCCCGGCTGCTCGCGCCGTGGTGCACACGCACTCGCCCTATGCAACCACGCTGGCCGCGCTTGGCGAGCCTATCCGCGCGGTGCACTTCACGATTGCGGATTCGGGCGCTGAGGAGGTGCCGCTCTCACCCTATGTAACGTTTGGCACGCCCGAGCTGGCGGCCTCGGTGGGCGAGACCTTTGGCGAGCACCCCGAGACCAACGCGGTGCTCATGGAGAATCATGGGCTTGTTGCATGTGGCCCCAGCATGGCGTCAGCCTTTGGGCTTGCCGTTAACCTTGAGTTTGTTTCGCGCGTCCAGTGGCAGGCGGAGTGCGTGGGCACGCCGCGCGTGCTCTCGGGTGAGGAGGTCATGGGCGTCTCGAGGCGCTTCGAGACGTACGGGCAGCCTGCCGGCGACAAGGCATAAGAGCTGCCGCGGCGGGATTTTTCTCCCTGGGAGTTTAATCCGGGAGTTTAATCCCGCATAAGGAGGAACGAGTGATTGACGATAAAGATCAGGCCACGTGGCCGTTGCGCTTTGACTCCGAGGGGCGCTTCCGCGTGTTGCAGCTCTCTGACATCCAGGAGACCTCGCATGTGCGTGACGATACGATGGCGCTTCTCCGCGCCGCCCTTGATGAGGCGCGGCCAGACCTTGTGGTGCTGACGGGTGACCAGATCAAGGGCTACGCGATTGAGTTCTCGCTGGGCGAGAACGCCGAGCGTGCCCGCACCGTGGTGAGGAAGATCTGCTCACCCATGGTCGAGCGGAACATTCCGTTTGTGGTCACCTATGGCAACCACGATCGCCAGTGCGGCATTGGCAACGAGGAGCAGGAGGGCTGGTACAAGGCCATTCCCGGATGCGTGAACGGTATGGTCGCAGCGCGTGAGCCCCAGCTCTACCACGGAGCGGGTACGCTTGCCGTGCCTGTGCTCGACCATGAGGGCGAGGACATTCGCCTTGCGGTGATGGTGGCGGACTCTGGCGCGGGCTCAGGCGGTAGCGGCTATGAGCCCTTTGACCCCGCGCTGACCGCATGGGTCACTGCCCGCGCGCGGGACCTTGCAGAGCGTGCTGGCCACAGGGTCCCCTGCATTCTCTACCAGCACATACCGCCTGTTCAGGTCTACGACTGCCTGCGCGATGCCTGCGAGGGCGAGCATGGCGTCCCTGGGTTCCGCACGCACTACCATCCCGGTCGCACGCTTGTCCCCATAGAGGACCTTCGCGTCTCCGGAGGGCTGAGGGAGCCCGTGTGCAGTCCGGATACGGACACCGGCGAAGTGGCCGCCCTCACGCGCGAGGGGAGCACCTTCGCGGTCTACTTTGGACACGACCACAAGAACACGCTGGTCTCGCACTACGGAGGCCTCGATCTGGGATACGCGCCCTCTGCCGGCTTTGGCTCCTACGGGCCGGGCACTGCCCGTGCGGCGCGGCTCTTCTCGTTTGACGAGCAGAACGCAGCGCTCTACACCACGCGCCTGCTCACGTTTGCAGAACTTGTGGACTCTCGTACGGAGCGCCCGCTCACCGACTGGGCGTCCGAGCGTGTGCCCGTATCGACGGAGGAGGCGCGCGAGATGGCGCGGCCAGCGCTTCCCGTGCTTGGTGCGGCTGCCATCGCGGCGTTTGCCCTCGGTGTGGCCAAGCGACAGAAAAGGGTCAGGTAGATGACAGAAACACCCACGGAAGTATCCGGCGAGAAGCCCAGCGAGAAGAAAGCCGCTGGCCGAAGTCTCACCAAACTCAACATGAGGCGCACCGTCTTGGTGACGTTGCCGTTCATGGGGGCACTCACGTTCTGGCAAGCCTACGACGGCCTGGTGCCGCTCATGTTCAAGAACACGTTTGGCATGGGCGACACGCTCACCGGCGTCTTTATGTCGCTCGACAACGTGCTCGCGCTCTTCATGCTCCCGCTCATGGGGGCGCTCTCCGACCGTACCACCACGCGCTGGGGCAGGCGCACGCCGTTCATCGTGGTGGGTGCGCTTCTCGCCGCGGCGCTCACGCCCCTCATTGCCGTGGCAAACGCGATGCACAACCTGCCGCTCTTTGTGACGGTGCTTGTGGCAACGCTCGTGGTGCTCTCAATCTACCGTTCTCCCTCCGTGGCGCTCATGCCCGACGTCACGCCGCGTCCTGTGCGCAGCAAGGCGGACGCCTTCAACTCGCTCATGGCTGCGGTGGGTGGCGTGATTGTGCTTGTCGCCATCGCGCTTCTCGTCCCAGCCGAGGAGAACCCGGACTACATCCCCGTGTACCTGGTCATTTCCTTCATGTTGCTGGTGACGACCATTATCTTCATGGTGCTCTTCCGCGAGCCCAAGGAGGTTGCGGCGATGCACCGCGAGAGTGCCGAGCTGGGCATTCCCGAGGATGAGATCGAGGCTTCCGACGAGGGCGGCAAGGAGCGCGAGACGGATCCTGTCAAGCGGCGCTCGCTTGTGTGCGTGCTTGTCTGCGTCTTCTTCTATTTCATGTCGAACAACGCCGTGACCAGCGGCATTTCGCGCTATGCGGACGTGGTGTGGGGGATGGCCGGTGGCTCGTACGCGCAGGTGCAGACCGTGGCCACGCTTGCGGCGATTGTCGCCTACATGCCCATGGCCGAGCTCTCCTGCAAGATTGGCCGGAAGGTCACTACGTATATTGGCATCGCGCTTATGGTGGTGTCCCCGCTGCTCATCTCGGGTGCCACGGGCTTCTCGGCGATTATCTACGTGTGGGTGGCGCTCTTTGGCATTGGCATGGCGACGGTCTCGCTTACCGTGTATCCCATGATCATGGAGCTGGCGAGCGCCAACACGACGGGACGCTACACCGGGTTCTATTACACGGCAAGCATGTCTGCGCAGGTAGTGACACCCATTCTCTCTGGTGCGGTCATGCAGTTTGTGGGATACCAGTACCTCTACGTCTACGTGGCCATCTGCGCTGCCATCTCGGCCGTGCCACTGCTGTTTGTGAAGAACGCAGACTCGCTCACGATGGATGAAGTGCGCGAGCGTCAGGCCGCGGCGGAGGGGGAGAAGCGCTAGCTGCGATGCCGGCTCCTTGTCGCTCTTTGTTGCCGGAAGGCCCCTTTTGGCGGCGATTGCAACAGACATGGCCCTCCGGAGACAACTTGTCTCCGGAGGGCACACTTTGACGCATTCGTAAGAAACGAGCGCTCCGGCGTCGAAAGACACGGGAGCGCTCGCTTGCCGGTATTCCATGAACAGGCCCGCCGAGAAGCTACAGCGCGCAGGACCAGCGGATGTTCTCGTCGTCCAGCTTGGTGGGGTCGAAGTCATCCTCCACGAGGCGTGGTCCGCTGAAGCGGCGATCGCGCACCACCTTGGCGGGAACGCCGGCCACCGTGACGTCGCGCGGCACGTCGTGTACAACAACGGAACCGGCGGCGACCTTGGCGTTATCGCCTATGGTGATATTGCCCAGCACGATGGCACCTGCGCCCACCATGACGTTGTTGCCCAGCGTAGGGTGGCGCTTGCCGCCGTGCTTGCCGGTCATGCCAAGGGTAACCCCCTGGTAGATAAGGCAGTCGTCACCAATAATCGACGTGGCGCCAATGACTACGCCAATGCCGTGGTCAATGGAGAAACGCCGGCCAATCTGCGCGGAGGGGAAGATGTCCGCCCCAAGCTTGCGACGCGTGCGCTTGGCAAGGAGCAGAGCAAGGCTTCTCATGCCGTGGGTGTAGAGCCAGTGGTGACGCCTATAGGCCCAGACGATATGGGTTCCGGTCGAGTAGAACACGATGTCCCAGATTGAGCTTGCCGCCGGGTCGCGCTCGAGCGCCGCATGGGCGTCCTCGCGCATGACCTCGAAGAGCGACATCTCGTCAACGGCGCGCGTGTCCTCGGCAGAGCCAGCAGCGCTGGCGACGCCAGTCGTTGCGGCTGCCATTAGAGGTCCATCGAGAGGTAGCGCTCGCCGGTATCGGGGAGGATGGCAACGATGACCTTGCCTGCGTTCTCGGGACGCTTGGCAAGCTCGACGGCAGCGGCAACGGCTGCGCCAGAGGAGATGCCAACCAGCAGACCGTAGTCGGCCGCGAGGCGCTTCTTGGTGTCGATGGCGGTTGCGGAGGCAACGGGAACGACCTCGTCGACAACGGAGGCGTCATAGGTCTTGGGGACAAAGCCCGCGCCAATGCCCTGGATCTTGTGGGGGCCGGCGGGCTTGCCCTCGAGAACCGCGGACTCTGCGGGCTCGACGGCGATGCCCTGGACAGAGGCCTTCTTCTCCTTGAGGAAGCGGGCGGTGCCAGAAATGGTACCGCCGGTGCCAACGCCGGCCACGATGAAGTCGACAGTGCCTTCGGTGTCCGCCCAGACCTCGGGGCCGGTGGTCTCGTAGTGGGCCTGCGGGTTAGAGGGGTTCACGAACTGTCCTGCCACGATGGCACCCGGGGTCTCCTGGCGAAGCTCCTCGGCCTTGGCGACGGCGCCCTTCATGCCGTCCTTGCCCGGCGTAAGGACGATCTGCGCGCCGTAGGACGCGGCGAGCTTGCGGCGCTCGATGGACATGGTCTCGGGCATGACGAGGATCATCTTGTAGCCGCGCGCGGCTGCAAGCATGGCAAGGCCAACGCCGGTGTTGCCCGACGTGGGCTCGATCACGGTGCCGCCAGGCTTGAGACTACCGTCCTTCTCGGCTGCGTCGAGCATTGCGCGGGCAATGCGGTCCTTGACGGAGCCGCCGGGGTTGGTGGCCTCGTACTTGCCGTAGATGGTTGCTGCGCCATCTACGAGTCCCGAAAGGTCTACCAGGGGGGTTGAGCCAATAAGGGCCTCGATCTTCCTTGCTGCCTTCATCTTTCTACTCCTTGTACGTCTGGTGACGAGGTAAGTCGGCTGCCCCCGCTGAGGCTCCTCCGCCGGACAACTCGTCACGAACAAGGGTGACACTTATAAACCCACTCCACAAGTAGGAATTAATGAATGGAAATAATTCCTATTCAAACGGTGGGATATGAGACAAAGAGACTGTCCCTTTGTCTCATGGCAGTGAAGGTGCTAGTAGAGTGGCAGGTCTCCCGTGATGGGGTCGATCTTCTCGGCGGGAAGCGGCTCGAATGCAAGGCAGGTGAGCGTTGCCTCGCCATGGAACTCGGTGAGACCGGCATCGCGCACGAGAGCCACGGCAAAGCCCTGCTCCCGGCCCTTCTCTGCAATGTTGAGTAGCGCGTCCTCCGAGTCTACGTACACGCAGACCTTTGCCACGCCGGAGTCGAACCAGTCCGAGAGCGCGGTGGAGTCTGCCTCGGGGTGGTCGAGGTAGACCCATGTGGGCGTTCCGTCTGGCGCCGTGCGAACACGCACCTGGTCAAGACGCCCCTCGCGCGCAAGCGCCATGAGCGTTGCCTCCACGCAGGCGTGCCCTGCCTGGGCAGCGATTTTGCCCTTGCGCATCTTGAGGTCGCGCCTCATGACGATCATCTGCTTGGACTTGTAGCCTGCCATGTCATTCCTCACTGCTGGGACGATACGTAGCTGTTGTCGACGGTGACCTTGCAGATTGCCTGCGGATACTTGGACGTGACGATCTTTGATATGGCGGCGCGGAGCTCGTCGTTGGTCATTGCCAGGTCATGCGGGCGCACGCAGTCAAAGATCACGTTGGTGTGGGTGGGGCCAGGCACGGTGCGCAGGTCATGGATCGTGAGGCGCGGGTCTATCTCTTTGATGTGGATCGAGATCCAGTGGCGCATGTCGGAAACCCGGGGGTCATTTGTCACGATGGGGTCGTAGTGGAGGGTCATGACCAGGCCTTCCTTGAGGAAGTCCTGCTCGATGTTGTCAAGAAGGTCGTGGGAGGCAAAGACGTCGCCCTCACCTGCCATCTCGACGTGCGCACTTGCAAACTGCCGACCGGGGCCGTAGTCATGCACCATGAGGTCGTGGGTTCCCAGGACGCCGGGATAGCTCATGATCTTGTCGTGGATGTGCTGGATGAGCGCGGGGTCCGGCGTACGGCCAAGAAGTGGGTCGATGGCGTCGCGCACAAGGGAGAAGCCGCTCCAGCAGATGAAAGCCCCCACCACGGTGCCCGCGATGCCATCGAGGTCAAAGCCCGTGAAGTACGAGACGATGGCGGCGGCGAGAACAGCGCCAGAGGTAATGACGTCGTTTCGCGAGTCGATGGCCGTGGCCTCGAGCGTCTCGGACGAGATGCGCTTGCCCATCGAGCCGTTGAAGAGCGCCATCCACGACTTGACGGCCATCGAGAGCACGAGAACCACGATAACCGCAGGCCCAAAGTCCGTTGGCTCCGGCGAGATGATCTTCTGGACCGACGTGATGACCAGGTTGATGCCCACGGCAAGAACCAGCGCGGCAACGGTCAGCGACGCCAGGTACTCAAAGCGCCCGTGTCCATAGGGGTGCTCGTCGTCAGCAGGCTTGCTTGCTAGCTTGAAGCCGAGAAGGGCGACGATGTTGCTCGACGCATCAGACAGGTTGTTCACGGCGTCGGCGATGATCGAGACCGATCCCGCGATGAAGCCCACCATTCCCTTTGCGATGCAGAGCACCACGTTGCATACGATGCAGACCATGCCCGCAAACTGTCCGTAGCGCGTCCTGCCGGCGGGGTCCGTCGTGCTTACCCCTGTCAGGAACCTCCGTACAAGCCAATCTGTCATCGTTGCCATCTCCTCCCCGTGAGTAGTGCCAACGCCCCGCGGACTCATAACCGCGATTTTGGCAAGTGGGCATGAGTCTAGACCTTTTGGCGCACAGGAGAGGGACGTCTCCCAAGCGTCATGGTTCTGCCGCTTGCGAATCTGTCACATTTCTGACGGCCAATGTCGCTTGCTGTCATCCCTGCGGCTCAGGCAGGGAAAGTGGGCGGGAAAACCGGAATCTGTGATGGTTTGGGCACAACCCTATGCCAACTCACGTACATGTGTTCGTATACCATCCCACCATGGTGCTGCGTTGATGGGAGGATGCCATGGATTTTGCGCATGCAGCGGTTGCCCGCCTCTTGGCGGAATGCATCCTGTGCGCCGGCTTTGCGGGCGGCGTGGGGCATGCCGTGGCAAGGCGGGAGGTGGGATGGCAGGCTCCTGCAAAGACCCTCATATGTTTGAGTGGCGCGCTTACAGGGGTTTGTGTGGGTGCTGTTGCGACGAGTTGGCTGGAGGCCGTAGAGCTGGCGATGCTTGCGGCCGCACTTCTCGCCTGCAGCGTGACCGACCTTGCTCGGCGCGTCATTCCCAATCGCGTTGTTGCGGGCATCCTTGTTATCCGGGGCGCGTATCTCTGCCTGGAAGCGGTTTGGGGGAGTGCGCATGGCTTGGGATGCGGCGACGTCCTTGAGGAGGCCTGGGCATCGGTTGCGGGCGGAGCGCTTGTGCTTCTCGTCCTTCTCGGCGTTCAGCTGCCCTGGATGCGAGCGCGGGGAAGTCTGCAGCATTGCCTTGGCGGGGGAGATGCCAAGCTGCTTTCTGCGTGCGGTTTCTATCTTGGGGCAGTTGGGGGAATGGCATGCGTTGCCCTCTCGTGCGTGCTGGCATTGGCATGCTGTTTGGGCGCGTGGGCATTTGGGTGCGCGCGGGGAGAGGAAAAGTCCTTCCCAAGAGTGTTTCCCCTTGCCCCCCAGGTGTTTGCGTCGGTTGTCATATTGACCGCCTACCGAGCATTTTGACCGTTCGCACCTTGTGCTCATTCCAATTTATTTCATAAAAAGTTTTTTGATGTTGGGAGGGCTTTGGTAGTCGTACGATAGGTGAGCCACTGGCGGTCCCCCAACACCCGCCGGCGGTTCGGCTGGGACCTGCGGCCCCGTGTCGCACCCCTGTCGAATGGTCTTGCCCTTCGAGTGCGCGGCCTCGCGCCCCGGTCGTCTCCCCCTACGTCGGGGCGCTTGACGGCCGCAATGTCGGTGCGCTTGCATCGCGTTACACTCGTGGGGCAAGGCCTGTATTCAGGTCGGACATGGCCGTTTGGGGGACTGCGTGATAAAGCTCATCCTTTCAGATCTTGACAACACCCTGGCGTGGGCCGGCGAGCATGTCGTCACTCCCCATGCCCGCGAGGCCATCCATGCGGCCCAAGCGGCCGGCGTTCACTTTGCCCCTGCCACAGGACGTGCTCCCTCCGCGCTGCCTTGGATGTTCGATAACGACGAGACCTGTCTCACGACGGTGCTGGCAGATAATGGCCAGCTCATCTACCAGGACGGCAAGCTCGTCCACGAGGTGACACTCGACCTTGGCGTGCTCCGCCGCTGTGCGAGGTCCCTGGATGGCATGGATGATGCCTGGCTCGTTGTGGACTACGTGGACACGGGTGAGCAGTATGCCGTGAGAACTCCCGCAGACTATCTCGAGAAGCACCGGGTGCCGTACTTCTTTGCGGTGACGGGCGCCGTCGACGAGGTCCCGGACCGCCCCGTGGTTAAGGCCAACGTGCGCGTGGTTGGCGACTTTGTGCGCGGTCGAGAGGTGCGTGCCGTCCTCAAGGAGGCCTGCCCCGAGTTCGACTTCGTGTTCCCCATGCAGGAGCGTCCACACATTGACATCCTGCCCGCTGGCTGGGACAAAGGCGTGGCGGGGGAGTGGCTGGCCCGCAACCTTGGCCTTTCCAACGACGAGGTCTGCTGCTTTGGCGACGCCGAGAACGACCTCCCCCTCCTCACACGCTTCAAGAATTCCGTAGCGGTAGCCAATGCCACGCCGGTTGCGGCAAAGGCGGCGCGCTGGCACATAGGCCGGGCAGACCAGGATGCGGTGGCAGACGCCATATTTGACATTGCCCGCTCGACTGCGGCAGGCGAGATGCCCTCGTTCATGCGCGGCGAAGACGCGGCGAGTGCCAGTGACAAGCGCTCTTCTCGGTAGCCATCTCGTAAACCGGCGGGAGCTTGCGTTTTACCCGGGCTACCATGTGTTGTTACTAGTTCGGGGTCATTTCTGTGCGATTGGGGAGTCATGAGGATTACCGACAAGCTTGCGGCGGGGCAGACGCTCTCGTTTGAGATCTTCCCGCCCAAGGGTGAGATGCCGCTCGAGGAGGCATACCGCATTGCCTCCCAGATTGCTGAGAACAAGCCGGACTGGGTCTCGGTGACGTACTCTGCCGGCGGCTCGGGTAACTCGGCAAATACTGTCCCCATTGCTGCCAGGATTGAGGGCGAGCTTGGGGTTACCGCTCTTGCGCACCTTACCTGCATGGGAGCAACCTCCGTCGATGTTGACGTCTACGTGGACAGCCTTTACGCTGCGGGCATCCAGAACGTGCTCGCGCTTCGTGGCGATCGCAGGCCCGGTGCAGACGTGGTCGACTTTGCACATGCCTCCGACCTCATCGCACATCTTCGCAAGACGGCGCCCTCGCTGTGCATTGGTGCCGCGTGCTACCCCGAGGGACACGTGGAGTCTGCCTCGCTCGACGAGTCGATGCGCGCCCTGCGCATCAAGCAGGAGGCTGGGGCAGACTTCCTGGTCTCGCAGCTCTTCTTCGACAACGATGACTTCTACCGCTTCCGCGAGCAGTGCCTGCGCTACCGCATCAAGCTGCCCGTTGTTGCCGGCATCATGCCCTTTACGAGCGTCAAGCAGATTCAGCGCATGGCGTTCAATTGCGGTGCGTCCATCCCCGCCAAGGTTGTGAAGCGCCTCGTGCGTGCGGGTGATGACCACGCTGCCCAGGCCCGTGCGGGTATCGAGTACGCCTGCGAGCAGATCTGCGACCTCGCCAGAAACGGCGTTGACGGCATCCACATCTACAGCATGAACCACCCGGAGATTGCCTGCGCCACCCATGACGCCCTTGCCGACATGGGCTATCTGGGATAGCTCGATGGTCGAGTCGTATGACATAGACTCCATCGACCGCTCCGAGGTCCTGCGCTACATGGGCTATGCCGGCCAGAGCATGACGCCCGAGCTCGAGGGGCGCATCGATGCTGGGATGGAGCACTGCCTCTCCATCGGCGTGCCACGTGGCGTCTGGCGCATCTTTGATGTAGAGGGTCATGGTACCAAGGAGGACGGCACGCCGTGCGTGCGGCTTGCCCGCACGTCGCTGGAGCTTCTTGGCACCTCCATGCAGAAGCACATGGAGGGTGCCGTTGCGGTTGGTGTGATGGCCGTGACTGTGGGCATGGGGGTCGAGCGCGAACTGCGTCGTCTTTCGCTCACCGACCGTGTGGGACAGGTAGTCTTTGACGCTGCCGCCACCACGCTGGTTGAGCGCACGGCAGATGCCTGTGAGGCGTCCATTGTCGCCGCGGGTCATGAGCGCGGCCTCTTTGCCAACTTCCGCTTTAGCCCCGGCTACGGTGACATGCCCATGACGACGCAGCCTGTGCTCTTGCAGGCTCTCGACGCCCAGCGCCAGCTGGGCATCACCCTCACGGACACCCTGCTCATGGTGCCAACCAAGAGCGTGACCGCTGTGGTGGGCCTCTTTGAGACCATTCAGCCATCAACACACGCAAGCTGCGCGGGATGTCCCTGCTTTGACTTCTGCACCATTCGGCCAACAGGCCACACCTGCCGCGGATAGTGGCGAGAGGAGCTGCCCTATGAGCGCCAATGGACCCCACACGGGAGACGCGCGCTGGCCCAAAGACCGACTTGTCCCTCGCTCTCGCCGCGTGCGAGACGAGCACCTGGCTGCCGTGCTGCGTGGCGAGGAGTTTCTGCTCTTTGATGGTGCCATGGGCACGCAGCTGCAGTCGCGCGGCCTTGCGGCCGGTGAACTTCCGGAGCTGCTTTGCCTCACCAACCCCACGGAGATCCGCGAGGTGCATGCCGCCTACGTTGCTGCCGGTGCCGAGGTCGTTACCACCAACACCTTTGGTGCCAACGCGACCAAGCTTGGCGGCGCGGCAAGCGTTGAGGAGGTCTTCTCGGCGGCGGTGTCCTGCGCGCGCGAGGCCGGCGCACGCTACGTGGCGGCGGATCTTGGCCCCACGGGTCAGCTCCTTGCGCCCATGGGCCCGCTTCCCTTCGACGACGCATACGACCTCTTTGCCGAGCAGGTGCGTGCCGCCGACGCTGCCGGTGCAGACCTCTTTGTGATCGAGACCATGGCAGACCTTGCCGAGGCGAAGGCGGCCCTGCTCGCCGTGCGCGAGAACTCTGACCTGCCTGCGTTTGTGACCATGACCTTTGGGGAGGACGGCCGCACCTTCCTGGGAACCACGCCAGAGGCCGCGGCAGTCACGCTCTCCTCGCTTGGCGCGGACGTTGTGGGCATTAACTGCGGGCTTGGCCCCGCGGCAGTGGCACCGCTGGTCAAGCGGATGCTCCCGTGGGCGTCCTGCCCCGTGATGGCGCAGGCTAACGCCGGCCTGCCGCACGTGGTCGATGGCGTAACCACCTATGACGTGGGGCCCGAGGAGTACGCGGAGGCCGTGGCAGGCATGCTTGACGCCGGCGTCACCGTGATTGGCGGCTGCTGCGGCACCACCCCCCAGCACATAGCCCGCGAGCACGAGCTTCTCGTCGGGCGCGTGCCTGCAGAGCGCCATGTACGCGACAGCTTTGCCGTGTCGAGCGCGCAGGAGATCTGCTCGCTCGACTACGGTCAGGTGGGCGTCATTGGTGAGCGCATCAATCCCACGGGCAAGCGCCTGATGAAGGAGGCGCTGCGCTCGGGCGACCACGACTACGTGATGAACATGGCCATCGAACAGAGTCGCGCCGGCGCGCAGATCCTCGACGTGAACGCCGGCCTCCCCGAGATAGACGAGCGCGCCGTGATATGCCAGCTCGTCTCGGAGCTCCAAGGCGTGAGCACGCTTCCCCTGCAGATTGACGCAGCAGATCCGGTGGTCATCGAGGCTGCGGTTCGCAGCTATCCAGGAAAGGCGCTGATCAACTCTACCAACGGCAAGGCTCAGACCATGGCAGACGTGTTGCCCATCGTGAAGCACTACGGCTGCGCGGTGGTGGGGCTCACCCTGGACGAGGACGGCATTCCTGCCACGGCGGAGGGTCGTCTGGCCATTGCGAGGAAGATTGTGCGCGAGTGCGAGCAGCTCGGCATTCCAGGCCACGACGTTGTTATCGACTGCCTCACCATGGCTGCCTCAACCGACCAGACCCAGCCCCGGGCCATTCTCGACGCCATACGCCTGGTCAAGCAGGAGCTGCCTGGCGTTCGTACCGTGCTGGGCGTAAGCAACATCAGCTTTGGCCTGCCCTTCAGGCCGCTTGTGAACGGCACCTTCCTTGCCGCGGCCTTCTCGGCCGGTCTTGACCTGGCCATCATCAACCCCTGCCTCACCCGTATGATGGACGTGGTCGACTCCTGGCGCGTGCTTTCCGGCGAAGACGAGAGTGCCCAGTACTTTGTGGCCAACTACGCCGAGAGGAGCGACCGCGCCCCGGTTCCGGTATCACCGGGCGAGAAGGCCGCTACGCCTGTGGCCAGTGCCTCCGCTGCACCAGCCGCAGCGCCCGCCGAGCCCGCGGACCCCGCCGCCCGTGCCCGCGAGCTGGTGCTTGCTGGCCGCAAGGGTCCCATGCCCGAGGTCGTTTCCCAGGTCATCGCCGAGCACGATCCCATGTACGCCATCAACGAGGTCCTGATCCCCGCGCTTGATGTGGTGGGTGAGCGCTTCGAGAAGGGCATCTTCTTCCTGCCGCAGCTCATGGCCTCTGCGGAGGCCGCCAAGGCAGGCTTCGAGACCATCAAGGCCGCCGTGGACGCCAGCGGGCAGAGCGCAAACGTGCCCGAGAAGGGCTCTATCGTGGTGTGCACCGTTCACGGAGACATCCACGACATTGGCAAGAACATCGTGCGCATGCTGCTCGAGAACTACGGCTACAACGTGATTGACCTGGGACGAGACGTGCCGCCACAGGTGATTGTGGACGCCGTGGTCAAAGACCGCGTGCGGCTTTGCGGGCTGTCGGCCCTCATGACCGCAACGGTACCCGCCATGGCTGAGACCATCGAGCTTCTCCGCAAGGAGGCCCCCTGGTGCAAGGTGGTGGTTGGCGGCGCCGTGCTCAACCCCGAGTATGCAGAGATGGTCGGTGCCGACTTCTATGCCAAGGACGCCACGGAGACGGCCCGCATCGCCTCAGAGGTGCTGGGGTAGCGCACCGACGCAATCTCGGAGGCGTCATTGATACACATTCGTCATCCGAATGTGTATCAACCTGCACGCGTCACACATTCGGTGCCGATTGTGTGACGCGTGCAGTGATTTTCCAGGTGAAAGAGCGCACCGAGAAGAACGTTGCACGCGATAGCGTGCGTTCCTACATCACGCGGCGCACGGCGTCGTGCCAACCTGCCACGAGCTTGTCTACGCGCTGGGGATTCATCTGACGGCGGAACACGTCGTCCGTCTCGCGCAGGGCTTTGAGCTCGTCGATGCCGCTCCAGTAGCCAGTTGCAAGCCCCGCGAGAAACGCCGCGCCCAGAGAGGTGGTCTCGGTGTTCTGCGGCCTTCTCAGCTCGCACCCCAGGATGTCTGCCTGGAACTGCATGAGGAAGCTGTTGGCGCTGGCTCCGCCGTCCACGTTGAGCACGCCCAGCGGATGTCCCGCGTCCTTTGCCATGGAATCGGCAAGGTCGTAGATCTGGTACGCAAGCGCCTCGAGCGCCGCGCGGGCAATGTGGTTGCGCGTGGTCCCGCGCGTGATGCCAAGGATGGCGCCGCGTGCGTCCGGGTTCCACCAGGGCGCACCCAGGCCTGTGAACGCCGGCACAATGTAGACGCCGCCCGTGTCCTCGACGCTCTTTGCCATCCACTCGGTGTCGGCGGCATTCTGGACAATGCCCAGCTGGTCGCGAAGCCACTGGATGAGGGCGCCCGCCACAAAGACAGAGCCCTCGAGCGCGTATTCCGTCCCCTCGACCTCGGGCGCGGAGGCAACAATGGTCGTGACCAGGTTGCTTGTGCTAAGCCTTGCCTCGTGCCCGGTGTGCATGAGCATGAAGCAGCCGGTGCCGTAGGTGTTCTTTGCCTGTCCGGGCTCAAAGCAGCACTGCCCAAACAGCGCCGCCTGCTGGTCGCCGGCTACGCCGGTGATGGGGATGCCTGCTGGCACGCCGGGGTAGCTCGTCTCGCCAAACGAGCCACTCGAGTGCAGGACCTCGGGCATCATGGACATCGGGATCCCAAAGAAGTTGAGAAGCTCCTTGTCCCAGCAGTTCTCGTGGATGTTGTAGAGCATCGTGCGGCTTGCGTTGGTGACGTCAGTCGCGTGCACCAGGCCTCCTGTGAGCACCCACACAAGCCAGGTGTCAACGGTGCCAAAGAGCAGTTCTCCCGCCTCGGCGCGCTCGCGGGCACTGGGCACGCTGTCAAGGATCCAGCGAATCTTGCTGGCCGAGAAGTACGCGTCGGGGAGAAGGCCTGTCTTCCCCTGGATCATCTGACGCGCCTCCGGCGTTCCGCAGAGCTGCTCCACGAGGTCTGCCGTGCGACGACACTGCCAGACAATGGCGTTGTAGACGGGCTGTCCGGTGGTGGGGTCCCACACGATGGTGGTCTCGCGCTGGTTGTCGATACCTATGGAGTCGATGTCTGCTGCGGTGAGACCGCGCTTGGCGAGAAGCTCTGTGAGCGAGCCAAGCTGCGAGTAGAGAATGTCCTGCGGGTTGTGCTCAACCCAGCCCGGCTTGGGGAAGATCTGCTGGAAGGGTCGCTGCACGCAGTCGACCATGCGGCCCTCGCGGTTGATGAGCACGGCGCGGCTGGAGGTGGTGCCCTGGTCGAGCGCGATGACGTACTTCTCGCTTGCCATGGCTAGGCCTCCTGGGTGACGGTGGCCTGCGGCGTGGGAGCCTGGGCAACGCGCTTCTCGAGCCACGCCAGCACGTCGGCAAAGACCTGCTCGTGGCCCGTCTCGTTCAAGATTTCGTGCCGCATGCGGGGATAGATCTTCACGGTGACGTCTGTGGAGTCGGCACCGCGAGCAAGTGCTGCGGCCTTCTCGACGCCCTCTCCGTTGTCTCCCACCGGGTCCTCCGCGCCGCCAATGTAGAGCAGCGGCAAGTCGTGCGGGACGCTTGCGGCACAGGCGGGGGAGTTGACCTCGGAGGTGAGGACGGCGACCTCGTGGTAGGCGCCCACAGAGAACATGAAGCCGCAGGACGGGTCCGCGATGTAGTCGTCGACGTTCTTGCGGTTGTGGGAGAGCCAGTCGAGGTTGGTCCGGGCGTTGGGGATGGCCTTGCCGTAGCCGCCCGCTCCCATGGAGTCGACAAAGGAGGAGCGGTGCTCGGCACCCTTGAAGAAGGATTCGAGCCACGTGATCTTGAGCGCCGCCTTGGACGCCGCCGCTGGGAGAAAGCCGGTCCCGCAGATAATTGCGCCTGCCAGCCCCTTTCCGTGGTGTGCGATGTAGGAGCGCACCTCGAAGCTCCCCATGCTGTGGCCAAAGACAATGTACGGGGTGTCTGTGGCAACGCGCTTCTGCGTCAGGCCGCGCAGGACGTCGATGTCCTCCACGAGGACCTTTGCCCCGCTGCCCACGGGCAGTTCCCCCCAGTGCTCGGGCGAGCAGGAGCGTCCGTGTCCAATCTGGTCATGCCCCACGACGAGAAAGCCGTGGGAAGCTAGGAAGCGGGCGAAAGCGTCATAGCGGTCGATGTGCTCGGCCATGCCATGCACGAGCTGCACCACGCCTCGCGGTGCGGGTCTCTCTGCTGACTCCGACGGTGCCATGCCTGCCGGCCACCAGGCACACGCGCTGATGGCCGACGTCCCGTCCGTCGAGGGGAACGTAAAACGCTCAAAGGTGACCTCTGTGGACATGCTGCCCCTTCCTCCGTCGTGGCTGAGCAAACATTATTGTTTGCCGCCGCGAGAGGCGCGCGCAGATGTCCGTGGCCGCACGATATGAGGCTGCGTGTGGGCTGGCGTGGCCGGCGAGCGGTAGGAGCCAAACGTCCTACGGCAAACGCCGCGCACGTCAGCGCTGCTGGGCTCCCTAGGCCTGCGGCTGGGTTTTAGTGACGATTTCTGAACAACGACGAGAGGAACTTCTTGCTTATCGACGCACGGGGTGTCTCTCCGGTCCTGATGCCTGCCGCTGGCCCTCCGTGGCACCAGACGGCAACGGCCACAAGCAACGCTCCGGCAATTGTGTGCACCGTGTCCTGGCAGGCGAGCTCGATGGCCAGCCACACCGCCGGTATGACAAGAGCGCCCAGGCAGAGGTAGCCGCCAAAGAGCACCACGAGAAGGCCGGTCATCGCCGCAATGCCTCCCGCCACTGGTGCCACGAGGATGATTCCCGCGCAGGTTGTGGCCACGCCCTTGCCGCCGTGGAAGCGGTGCCACGCAGGGAACACGTGGCCCAGCGTGGCGCCCACAGCGGCTGCCGTACCAGCAACGTCTGCCGTGGCGGGGAACAGAGACCGCGCCAGGACAAATGCGAGTATGGTCTTGGCAATGTCGCCCGCAAGCGTGACGGCCGCCCAACCGGTACCGTAGGTTGCTCCCATGTTTGCCATGCCGGGGTTGCCCATGCCCACGTCGAAGGCGCTCTTACCGCTCACGTGCTTGCTCACCAGCTCTGCCGTGAGGAAGGACCCGCAGACATAGCCCACCGCAAGCGAGCAGACCACCACAGTCCCCATACCTGGCATTACGGTCAGCCTCCCAACGACGTCAATAAGGTATCGATGAAGTGAAGGAGTTTCGGGGCTTCCCAGTTAGGGTACCCTACATCTTTAAGTGTGCCTGGGAAAACGATGGAAGGGGTGCGCCAGATGTTCGACGGCGTCATCTTCGACATGGACGGCTTGATGGTCGACACTGAGCCCGTGTGGGGGGAGTGCTGGGAGCCGGCCTTGGCCCATTTTGGCTATTCCGTTCCGCCCGGCATTGCCGACGCGGTGCGTGGCTCTGCCGGCGATACCGCCACCCGAATTCTTCACGAGATGGTGAGCCCCCAGCTCGACACCAAGGCGTTCTGGGCGTACTTCTCGTCCCTTGCCGAGAAGGTCTTCTCGCAGGGCGTCGAGAAGAAGCTAGGTCTTGACGAGCTTCTTGCCTGTTTGGGCGAGAGGGGCGTCCCCTGCGCCGTTGCCTCGTCATCCTCGAAGGAGGGCATCGATCGCAACCTGCGCTTTATTGGCGCCATCGACCGTTTCCAGGCCATTGTCCCCACGAGCGAGGTCTCTCGCGCAAAGCCGGCCCCCGATATCTTCCTTGAGGCCGCCCGGCGCCTTGGTACCACGCCCTCGCGTACGATGGTGCTCGAGGACTCCTTCAACGGAGTGCGTGCCGGTGCTGCGGGAGGCTTTTTCACCGTGATGGTTCCCGACCTCGCCCAGCCAAACGACGAGATCAGGGGGATTGCCTCTCGCGTGTGCGCAAGCCTACTCGAGGTGCGCGACCTTCTCGCAAAAGGCGAGATAGGCTAGACAACTGGCATGCGCGTGCGGGTTAAGGCACCCACAGTTCTACGGATTTGTACAGGGAGGGTTTCATGGCTGGTTTTCACTGCACCGAGTGCATCTATGGCTCTTTTGCCATAAACAAAGAGACCGGAATGTACCAAGGCTCCTGCAGTCGTGGATACACGCTGGCCGTGCCCCACGTGTACAAGGAGCCCGACATGTTCTTTGCAAATAACCCCGATGACCTGGTGCCCGTTGTGGATCCGTATGGGAAGGAATACCTTCGTCGCAGCAATGTGTGCGACCACTTCCTGCGACCCAAGGACGCACGGCCCTAGGGCGCAGAAGTAAGCCAAGGGGAAGTTTCTTGAATTTCTATCAAATGCTGCACTTCTTACGCATATTCAATAACCTATTGTGCTCATAATGCACTGCAGGTACGGGCTAGTGCCGAGGGGGCATTAGCACTATCTAGCCACATGCTCAAGAGGGAGAAAAGGCGGTAGCCAGATGTCGAGAAAGGCCCAGACCGACAGCGGTGAGACAAAGAGGGGGCTCATCGCGTCAGCCACAGAGGAGTTTGCCGAGTACGGGTACGAGGGAGCGTCCCTGCGTCAGATTTGCTCGAAGGCTGGTGTGACCACGGGAGCTCTGTACTTCTTCTTTGACAGCAAGGAAGACCTGTTCAATAGCGTGGTCTCTCCATTGATGAGCGAGTTCCCCACCATTCTCGCCACGTGGATTGAGCGCGATCTTGCGGTGATTTGCGACGGAGCTGGTGAGCCCACTAACGTCGAGGAGCTGCCCGACGGCCTCGCCGAGCTTCTCCAGCAGTACCCGCTGGTTCCCAAGATCGTCCTGAGCAACCGCGACAACCCTGTGGTCAAGAAGTACCTTGACTCCAAGGTTGATGAGATTGCGTCCAGCATCGAGAGCCGAGTGTCAAAGAAGAAGGGCCAGGATTCCGACGGCTTCTCTTCTCGTCTCCTTGCTACCATGTGTGCAGATGCCTTCATCGACATCCTTGCCAGCGACGATGATCCCTGTGCCATCTCGCGCCACCTTACCGAGACGTCGGCGTTCGTGCGTGGTGGCCTGGAGGCCTCGCTCAAGAGGTAACGCAAGAACCCAAAGGTGTGAGAGGAGATAACGCCATGGTGAGTCAGCTCCTCTCGCTCTCGGTGACCATGCTGGTGGCAGCGCTTGCCCCCTTTGTGGCAAGCCTTGTCCCCGGCAGGGCCATCCCAGAGGTCGTCTTCCTTGTCTTTGCCGGTGCGCTTCTCGGCCCCTATGGGGCAGACGTCATAAGGACAAGTGGAGGCGCCCTCTCTCTTGTTTCTGAGCTGGGCATGGCCTTTCTCTTCCTGATGGCGGGCTACGAGATTAAGCCCTCCGAGCTTGTGGGCACCATGGGGCGCCACGCCTCCATCTGCTGGGGCATCTCGCTTGCGGCGGCCATCGCGCTCGTGAGCCTCACGGGCTTCAGCCGCTTTACTGGCATGGCGGGCATTGCCTTTGCCATCATGCTCACCACCACGGCCTACGGTACCCTGGCTCCCATCATGCGCGCCCGCGACCTTACCAACACGAGCGTGGGGCGCGCGGTCACTGCCTACGGCGCCACGGGCGAGGTGCTGCCCGTCATTGCGGTGGCGCTCATGCTTTCCACGAGGTCGCTGCTTGTCACGGTGATCGTCCTTGTCGTTTTCATGCTGGTCTGCGTGCGCATCGCGCATCTCTCCACGTCCACGGCGCGCATTGGCGCGCGCTTTCGCGACTTTGTGCGGTCGAGCGCCGGTGCCACCACGCAGACGCCGCTGCGCCTGGTGGTGCTCCTCCTTGTGTTTTTGCTTTTCCTTGCCGAGGTGGCTGGCTTTGACTCCGTGCTTGGTGCCTTTGCCGCTGGCTTTGTGCTGCGCGTCTTCTTCCCGGATGGCAGCGATGAGCTGGAGACGCGCCTGGAGGCCATTGGCAACGGCTTTCTCATCCCTGCGTTCTTCGTGATATCCGGGGCTGGCATTGACCTCTCGGCTGCCTTGGCTGACCCTGGCCTACTCTTCCTCTTCATTGGGCTCCTGATTGCCGTGCGCGGGGTTTCTGTGGCCGTCTCGCTGCGCGTGAATCCCGAGACGCGCATGATGGAGCCGCAGGAGCGCTTTGTGACCACGGCCTATTGCGTGATGGCGCTCCCGCTGGTGGTTGCCATCACGCAGATTGTGGTGGATGCGGGCGCCATGACCAGCCAGGATGCATCGGTCCTCGTGACGGCGGGGGCCATCACGGTGCTTGTTGTTCCCGTGCTCACCTCGCTTGTGCGCGTGACCGCGCCGGCACACCCCGTCCACGCCCTGAGCAGCATCGTCTCGGGCGAGGAGAGCGCAAACGAGGCCCTTGAGCGGCAGCGCCGCGCCATGCAGACCTCCCGTCGGCGCTTCGAGGCCGCACGCGCCCGCCGCAGACGCGACCTGGGGAGGACCCTCTCCTCCGCCGAGTACATTGCCCGGCACGGGGGAGATGAGCCTTCGGACGATTCCCCCAGCAACGATGGCGCGTGATTGCCTCAGCTAACCTGAAGAAGTACGTATCACAGCCATGTGCATTGCGGGCCGCGGAGTAATCTGCGGCCCGCAAATCGTATGATGAGTGCGGCAATCGTGACCTTGGAAAGGGTGGCTCATATGGCAGACGCTGCGGCTGGTATGGCACGGGACCTCATCTTTCTTGCGCCCATCTTCCATGGGAAGATCTGGGGCGGACGCGAGCTCGAGAAGCGCTTTGGCTACATGATTCCAGATGGCCCCATTGGCGAGTGCTGGGGCATCTCGGCCCATCCTAACGGCGACTGTGTTGTCGACGGCGGCGAGTTTGACGGCCAGCACCTCTCCGAGCTCTGGGAGAGCCATCACGAGCTCTTTTCTGGCGCCGAGGGCGACCGCTTCCCGCTGCTCATCAAGATCCTGGACGCGCGCGAGAACCTCTCCGTGCAGGTGCACCCGGACGACGCCTATGCCGCCGAGCACGAGAACGGCTCGCTGGGCAAGCGCGAGTGCTGGTACGTAATCGACTGCGAGCCTGGCACGCGCATCATCGTGGGTCAGCGCGCCAAGAGCCGAGAGGAGCTTGCGGCCATGATAGAGGAGGGCCGCTGGGACGACATGCTCAACTACGTGCCCATCCATCCCGGCGACTTCTTCCGCATCGAGCCGGGGACCATCCACGCCATCATGGGCGGCACCCTCATCCTGGAGACCCAGCAGTCCTCCGACGTCACGTATCGGGTGTACGACTACGACCGCATACAGTCCGATGGCACCAAGCGCCCGCTCCACGTGAAGCAGTCGCTCGACGTAGTGGACTATGGGCAGGTTCCGCCCACAAGCGGCACGGTTACGGCACCCGAGAAGGACGGCGTGACCGAGCTCATGGCCTGCCCCAACTTCGATGTGGAGCGCGTGCGCGTCTCAGGCGAGAAGACGCTTGCGCAGCCGTGGCCGTTCATGTGCCTCTCGGTGATCGAAGGTTCTGGTAGCGTCTGCGACGGGTCAGGTGTCGAGCACGCCGTGAGCGCCGGCAGCCACTTCCTGGCGCCCTTCGGATCTGGCGACGTCCGACTGACGGGCGAGATGACGCTCATCACCTCGCACCTCCCCGAGCGTGCGTAGGCCTTTCGACCCGTTGTCATACGCTGTCCCGTCTGGCAGGTGTTCTCGGGCAAAAAATGGACAGTCTCTCTTCTCAATACGGTGTTATGTGTCGAAATGTAGCCCCATAGCAGCGGCGCCCGGAGGTACAGGCCTCCGGGCGCCGCTTTTCCTTCTCTGTTGCGTGGCCGCTATGCCGCGGGCTTTGCGCCACCGGGAATCTCGCCACCGCAGTGCGGGCAACGGGTGGCCCCAGCCTTGACCTCCTCAAGGCAGTGTGGACAGATGGGGGCTGCGGCCTCCTCTTCCTTCTCCTGCTTGCCAGCCAGCTTCTTGGCCTCCTCAGCGAGCTTATTCATGCTCTTGACCAGGCAGAAGATGATGAACGCAATGATGATGAAGTTGATAACGGCCGAGATGAACGCACCAAAGTTGAGCTGGGCGGCACCAACGTTCACCACGAGGCCAATCTGCTCGCCGCCACCCGTGAGGCCCGAGATGAGCGGCTGGATGATGTCACCAACCAGGGAGTTGACGATGGCAGTGAACGCGCCGCCAATGATGACGCCAACTGCCATGTCCATAACGTTGCCACGTGAGATGAACTCCCTGAACTCGCTGAAGAAACCCTTCATGATGATCCTCTTGTCTGTACCGCTGGGCCGAGGGTGCGGACTTTTGTCCGCTTGCGTTGATGCCGTTATCCGCCATCTTGGAAGACTCTAGCACGTTGGGCCCCACGGATACCTGCGCAGGGCGGCCGTGCTGCGGGACTGGCGCTACAGTCCAAGTTCCTGCGAGTCGAGCATCACGGTGAAGGGCCCGTCGTTCACAAGGCTCACGCGCATATGAGCGCCAAACACGCCGCGTCCCACGCGGCCTTGGCCCAGGTCCTTCTCGGCCTGCTCGCAGAAGAGCTCGTAGAGGTGGTTTGCGAGCTCCGCTGGGGCGGCTCCCGTAAACGAGGGCCTGTTGCCGTGGCGCGCGTCCGCATAGAGCGTGAACTGGCTCACCACGAGAAGAGATCCGCCCACGTCCACAAGCGAGAGATTGGTGCGCCCGTTCTCGTCCGCGCAGATGCGGAGCTTGCGGATTTTCTCCCACATGCGCCTGGCCGTGTCCTCTGTATCGGTAGGGCCAACGCCGAGAAGCACGAGGTAGCCCGCGTCGCAGGAACCTACCTCGTGTCCTTCTACCTCGACCGACGCCTGCTCGACCCGCTGAATCAGCGCACGCACGCTACCTCCCCAGCCCGTAGATCGCTGAGAACTTCTCGACGAGGTAGTCCGTGTAGTAGCGCGGTTCGAAGTCCTCGCCGCACGCCATACGGATGAGCTGCGCGGAGTCCTTGGCGCGACCCCAGTGCCAGATGTTGGTGCGCAGCCACTCTCGGATGGGCGCGAGGTCACCCGCGGCGCAACAACCGTCAAAGTCCACGCCCTGGCGCACCATGGCCGCCTTGAATTGCGCGCCAAAGGCGCTGCCCAGCGCGTAGGTGGGGAAGTAGGCAAAATCGCCGTCGGACCAGTGGGTGTCCTGGAGGGCGCCCTCGGTGTCCGTGGGCACCTCTACGCCCAGGTACTCGCGGTAGCGATCGGCCCAGAGCCCCGGGACGTCTGCCGCCTTGGCCTCGCCCGAGAAGAGCAGCTGCTCGATCTCGTAGCGCACCAGGATGTGCAGGGGATAGGTAAGCTCGTCGGCATCGCAGCGGATGAGGCCGGGCTCCGCGCAGTTTTCGGCCATGTAGAGCTGGTGGGCCGTCATGCGGCCAAGCTGTCCGGGGAAGTGCTTGGCGAGAAGTCGTGCCAGCGGTTCGGAGAAGGCCTCGCTCCTGCCCACGTAGTTCTCGAAGAAGCGCGACTGCGACTCGTGCATGCCCGAGCTGGTGCCGCCCTTGAGCGAGGTGAAGCGGTAGGCAGGGTCGACGCTCTGCTCGTACATGGCATGCCCGCCCTCGTGGAGCATGCTGAAGACATTCGAGAGCACGTTGTCCGGGTAGACGTGGCTTGCGATGGCCACAAAGCCCGTTGAGGGTCCGCCTGTGTAGGGGTGCTCGGTCGAGCCAAGCCACAGGGCCTCGGCGTCCACTCCCTCAATGCGCACCAGGTCACGGGCGAGGTCCCACTGGCGGCGCTCGTCGAAGGTGCCGTCGACCACGCGGTGGCTGGGTTTTCTCGGCGCCTCCATGCACTCGGCCAAAAGCGGCACCACGCACTTCTTGACCCGCTCGAAGAAGGGGTCGTAGAAGGCGCGGCTCGTGCCGTGCTCGTACTGGTCCAGCCAGACGTCATAGGGGTCTGCGTCCGGGTTCATCGCGTTTGCCATGCTCACGCGGGCAGCCACGAGGCGGTCGAGGTAGGGCTCGAAGCTTGCCCAGTCGTTTGCCGCCTTGGCGCGACGCCAGACGTCGTTGGCCTCGACGGCAAGGCGGCAGAATGCAGCACGCTCGTCTGCGGGCACGCCAACGAGCGAGTTGCGGTCACGCTTCAAGATCTTGACCTGGGCGGTGCGCGTCTCGCCAATGATGCCGGCGTTGGACTCGAGCCGGTCGAGCAGGGGGCCAACCTCTGGCGCGCAGAGCAGGCGCGTTGCCTCCTCGTCGAGGATCGCAGAGGCCTCTGCGCGCTCCTCGGTGGCCTTGGGGGGATCGATGGAGGGACCAAGGGTTGCTATCTCGTCCAGTGCGTAGCGAAGGGCGAAGCGCCGGCGCTCGAGCCGGTCAAGGTCCGCCATGTCCTGCTTGGGATTGGAAAGCGCCGCATTCATCGCGGAGGGCGCGTTGTCGGTCATGATGCCTCCAGACTGCCCCGAAGGGGCACACGGATCGACTGCAAGGACAACGAGTGTAGCCCATGGCTGTGGGCACCCCGTGCGCGTGCCGGTGGCCGTTGCGCGCATGTCGATGGCTGCTGTTGGGACCGACCATTTTTGCGTTATGAGCCGTGCATAGCCACCATGGTCGTGGGATGATAGCTGGTGCCGCCGCATCGCCTGGCAGTGGGGGCGCACAATTCCGAAGACCTAACCGAGAGGGGAAGACATGCAAGCCGTCCTTGGTATCGACATCGGAGGAACCAGCATCAAGGCGGGGCTCTTCTCGCCCGAGGGCGAGCTGCTCGAGGAGCGTAAGATCCCCACGCCCGCGCTTGTGAACGCGGAGGCCTTCGCCATTGTGACCGACGGCCTGACGCACCTGCTGGCGGCCCACGATAACACTCCCGAGGACGTTATTGCCTGCGGCCTGGACATTCCCGGCCCTGTTGCCGATGACGGCAAGGTGGGCTTCCTGCCCAACATCCAGCTCGATCCCGATGGTCTTGTTGCTGCCATCAACGCCGCCTTCCCCAACGCTGCCATCGCCTTTGTGAACGACGCAAATGCCGCCGCGCTGGGCGAGCTCTGGGCTGGCGTCGCCCACGGCGTCTCGAGCTTTGTGCTCATTGCGCTTGGCACGGGCGTGGGTGCCGGCGTCGTGGTGAACGGTCGCCTGGTGGCGGGCGCATTTGGCGCCGGCGGCGAGATTGGCCACATCACCGTGAACCCCAACGAGACCGAGACCTGCGGGTGCGGCCGCCACGGCTGCCTCGAGCAGTACGCCTCGGCCAAGGGCATCGTGCGCCTCTACCTCGAGGAGTGCGAGCGCCGCGGCGTGACTCCGGTCCACGTTGAGCACGCCACCGATACCCTCTCGGTCTTCCGTGCGCTTGCTAAGGGCGACGAGTGCGCAAAGATCGCCGTCGACCAGATGTGCGAGTACCTCGCGCAGGCCATGTCGCAGGTCTCCTGCGTGGTCGACCCGGCCATGTACCTCATTGGCGGTGGCGTGGCGGGATCCTTTGCCACCTTCGCGCCCGAGCTGCGCCGTCGCTTCCAAGCGCACGCGCTTCCCACGTGCAAGGACGTTGCCATCGAGGCGGCCTCGCTGGGCAACCAGGCGGCCATGTACGGCTGCGCGTATGAGGCGCTCGAGCTTCGCAAGCGCTCCCAGGCAGGCAAGTAGGGTAGACGAATAAAGGTTTCGCGAGCAGGGTGCGCCTGCGGGGTGGTACATCCACCGCGCGGGCGCGCTTCTTCTCTAACATAATGCCGTTGCCAGTCGCTGACCTACCGTTTGGCGGCATTGTGACCTGACACTTTCGTTTTTCTTCGTTTCTTCTCGCAAACTTACGCTTTTGTGGTAGAGTTGTGGCCGGTTTTGGGAGGAGATGTGAAGAAGTTTCGCTCCTCCATGGGACGCGGTCCCACGGGACCGCAGGGAAGCGGCGCCCCAAGCGCCGTAAAGAGAGGGGAGTGAAGGTATGGCCGAAGACACGACGTACGACCTCATTGCCGCTACCGGTTGTCCAACGGGCATCGCCCACACCTACATGGCTAAGGAGGCCCTCGAGAAGGCCGCCGCGGCCAAGGGCCTCACCATCAAGGTCGAGACCCACGGACAGGTCGGCATCGAGAACGAGGTGACGCCCGCGCAGATCAAGGCTGCGAAGGCCGTCATCGTCGCTGCCGACAAGGACGTTCAGGCCGAGCGCTTCGCCGGCAAGCCCATGGTGAGCGTCGGCGTGACCGCAGCGATCAAGGACCCCGAGGGGCTCATCGACAAGGCTCTGGCAGCCAAGGCCGAGGGCGAGCTCGCCGATGAGGTCGCAAACGCCTCGAGCGACAGCTCCGCATCTACGGAGAAGGAGTCCGTGGGTCATATCATCTACAAGCACCTGATGAACGGCGTCAGCCACATGCTCGTCTTCGTGGTTGCCGGCGGCGTCCTCACGGCCGTCTCGTTCCTCTGGGGCATCACGTCCTTCGACTCCACTGCGTCTGACTACAACTCCTTCGCCGCCATGCTCAAGATCATCGGTGGCATCGCCATGAACCTCATGGTGCCGGTCCTCGCGGCTTACATCGCTGAGTCCATCGGCAAGCGCCCCGCTCTGGTCCCCGGCTTTGTTGCCGGCATGATTGCCATCACCGGCCTGCCCGTCTCTCCTGAGACCGGACTCATCGACGCCGGTGGCGCGGGCGTGGGCTTTGGCTTCCTCGGCGGCATCGTCGGCGGCTTTGTTGCCGGCTACGTGATCGTCGGCCTGGAGAAACTGCTCTCCGGCATGCCCAAGAACCTCGACGGTCTCAAGGCCATCTTCCTGTACCCGCTGCTCTCCACCTTCATCACCGGTCTTATCATGCTCGGCATCTCCGGCCCCATGGCCGCCATCAACACCGGCATGATGAGCTTCCTCGAGGGCCTCGAGGCCTCCGGCCCCATCGTCCTCGGCCTCGCCATCGGCTGCATGTGCGCGTTCGACATGGGCGGCCCAGTCAACAAGGCTGCCTACGTCACCGGCACCGCGCTTCTTACTGAGGCGCTTCAGGCTGGCATCGGCACCCCGACCTACAACTTCGGCACCAACTTCATGGCTGCCGTCTCCGCTGCCTGCATCGTCCCTCCGCTGATTACCGCCTTTGCCGTCATCGTGGGCAAGAAGTACTTCTCCAAGGAAGACCATGACGCCGGTATCGTCAACATCGTCCTGGGCTGCACCCACATCACCGAGGGCGCAATCCCGTTCATGACCAAGAACATCTGGCCCGTGATGCCCATCATGATGTGCGGCTCCTCGATCGCCGCAATCCTCACCATCCTCTTTGGTGTCCATGACCCCGCGCCTCACGGCGGCTTCCTGGTCCTGCCCGTCGTTGACGGTTGGTACCTGTGGCTCATTGCAATCTTTGCTGGCGTCCTTGTTGGCGGTATTCTTTACGTCATCTTCAAGCGCAACGAATACCATAAGAACGGCGACAAGGTCGTGGAGTAAGGAGAGCGCATGAGCGAGTTCGTTCCGTCATCCCATGTCTACGTAGACAATCCCGCAACCACGGTGGACGAGGTGCTGGGGTTCCTCTCCGAGACAGCCGTCTCCTACGGTGTTGCTCATGACGTCGACAAGGTCTTCGAGGCCTTCAAGGCGCGCGAGGCAGAGGGAACTACAGGGATGATGGGCGGATTCGCCATCCCGCACGCCAAGACCGCAGAGGTCAGCACGCCAACCGTCACCGTGGTGAAGTTCTCCTGCGAGGTCGAGTGGGCAACCATGGACTCCAAGCCCGTCCGTTGCGCCATCGCCCTGCTCATCCCCGATGACGGCACCCAGACCGAGCAGCTTCGCCTGCTCTCCAAGGTTGCGGTGCTTCTCATGGACGCAGACTTCCGCGAGAAGGTGCTTGCCTCCGCAGATCCGCAGGAGATCGCGGGTCTCATCAACAGCGGTCTCGAGAGCTAGATGACCGGGCATCCGGTCTGAGGTTCGTGCTGGGGACCCGTCGCCTGCGCGTCGGGTCCCCTTTCTAGTACGGCGATATCAATCGCTTGACACGCGTCGAGAACGATTAAGGGAAGCTCAATGATTTACACACTTACCACCAACCCGGCAATCGACATGAACATCACCTCGGACACCATATCGACCGAGCATGTCAACAGAACGCGCGACGCGGTCTACACGCCAAACGGTAAGGGCCTGAACGTCTCGTTTACGCTCAAGCACTACGGCATCGACTCCAAGATCCTGGGCTTCTTTGGAGGCTTCTCGGGTGACTACATCGTTCGCGAGGCAGCAAGGGTATGCCCGGTGATGCCGGTCCAGATTGACGGCATCACGCGTGTGAACGTGTTTCTTACCACGCCGGAGGGGGAGTACAAGTTCCCCAATGCCGGCGCCGAGGTCAACCCTGCCAAGCAGGAGGAGATGCTCAAGCTGATCCGAGGACTGGATGACCTTGAGTGCCTCGTTGTCTCCGGGAGCCTGCCCACGGGCATTGGGCCCGCATACTACGACGAGCTCATCGATGTGGTGCGCGAGAAGGGCGCCGAGTTTGTCCTGGACATCTCCCACCCACACCTGCGCCAGCTGGTGGAGAAGGGGCCGTTGCTCATCAAGCCCAACGACGAGGAGGTCGCGGCCATCTTTGGCGTGGACGTGAAGAGCGAGGAGGACATCGTCTCTGCGCTCCACACCATCCACGACGCTGGGGCTAAGAACATCCTTCTCACGCTCGGAGGCGAGGGCGCCTACTTCTTCAACGGCGAGCATGTCTGGCATGCCAACGCAGCGAAGGTCGACGTTCTCTCCACGGCCTGTGCCGGTGACGCAACGCTTGCGAGCTTCCTTTCGCTGTGGCTGGCCGATCGCACGCAGGTGGAGCCGGCGCTCACGCGTGCCATGGCGACGGGTGCCAACGTTGCCATGAGCGCGGGCCTTGGTGACTTTGCCCTTGTCGACCAGCTTGCGCAGTCGATTTGCGTGGAGGTGGTGGAGTAGAGCCATGCCGTCGCCCAAGAACTCACGGATGCTTGCTGCGGAGCGGCAGAAGTACATCCTCGACGTGATTCAAGAATACGGGACCGTCTCGGTCACGCAAATCTGCGACCACTGCGGCGTCTCCTCGGTGACTGCCCGGACGGACCTTGATGCCATGGAGCGCGAGGGGCAGCTCAAACGAACTCACGGCGGGGCCGTGCCCGTGACGCAGCTCGTGATTCCGGCGGTTCCGCAGCGCGTGCACAAGAATGCCCATGCCAAGCAGGCAATTGGCCGCAAGGCAGCGGAGCTTGTGAGGGACGGCGAGACGATCCTCGTGGGTTCCGGCAGCACGACGCTCGCGTTTCTCCACTGCCTTACCGAGAAGCGCGGCATCACGATTATCACCAACGATGTCAACGGTCTCATCTACATCGAGCAGTTCCTCCCGCATGCCACACCCGTGTGCACGGGCGGCATCCTGGGCCGCGAGTACCGCCACTTCGCCGGCACCATGGTGGCCTCGTCACTCTCTGATATCTACCTTGACAAGGTGTTTCTCGGCGCTGACGCCTTTGAGCCAGACTTTGGCTTCCTTGCCGAGTTCGAGCGCACGGCCACCACAAAGGCCGAGTTCATGCGCCATGCGAGAAAGACCATCATCCTCATGGATGCCTCCAAGGTGGGGGCTGCCCGCTCCTTTGTGCGCTTTGCCGCACCAACCGACGTGGATACTGTCATCATGGACAAGGACCCAGGCGGCATTGTGGCCAGTGCCACGGCTGGTAAGGACGGCAGGAGTCGCGTGGTTCTCGCGTAGCGCGGGAGCGTTGGTCTCCCGGGGCGCTTGATGTCCCTAAGAAAGGGTAGGTACGGGTATGCCCCATTCGAGGAGAGACATTCAGCGAGGTGCCGGGAGGAGGTCAGCGACGCCAGGTGCGCACATGACGCGCAAGAAGGTCTTCTTTGCGCTTGCCGTGGCGTTCATGGTTGTCGTGATGGTCGTGGGATTCATTCTCGAGAACAGCGTGAGCCCCGTGGTCACAAGGCTCTTTGGCACGCTTGTGGACAAACCCCCCGAGGAGACCGTTGCCACGACCAATGACGCTGCGCGCCAGCTGGCAAGCGAGGTCGAGGCCCAGGGGGCCGTCCTTCTCGCCAACAACGGCACATTGCCACTCTCGAGCGACGTCACCAAGGTGAACGTCTTTGGGTGGGCATCCGTCGACTGGCTGGGCGGCGGCTCGGGTTCCGGTTGCGTGACCTCGGTGGAGACGGACCTCATCTCGGCGCTGAACGATGCCGGCATCGAGACAAACACCGAGCTTACGGCCATGTACCAGGACTTCCATGCCGCCGGGAAGCGCCCCAAGACTCTCTCGAGCAAACCGGAGGAATCGAGTGTGCTCTACGAGCCCTCGATTGCGGACCGCACGTGCTACACCGACGAGCTGCTGCAAAACGCGCAGGATTTCTCGGACACTGCCATCGTGGTGCTGCAACGCTACGCGGGCGAGAGCAACGACATGCCGCTTGTGCAGTACAAGGTATCAGAGAAGAACGGCTCGGTGGAAACGGACGCCAGCAGGACCTCGCTTGACCTCTCGACTGAGGAGGAGGCTCTCCTCGCCTATGTGGGTGCCACGTACAAGAACGTCATTGTGGTGGTGAACTCGGCAAACGCCATGGCGCTGGGCGCCCTTGACTCCACGCCTGGCATTGACGCCGTGCTGCTTGCGGGCTACACGGGCCAGTACGGCGCCGAGGTGCTGCCGCAGATTCTGTGGGGCGAGGTGAACCCCTCCGGGCGCACGGCAGACACCTACGCGTACGATTTCTCGACCGCGCCGGCCTATGCCAGCGCGAGCAATCACGTGGGGGCCTACACCTCGGCCGATGGTCTCTATCCCGCGGACGGCACCCAAAACGGCAATTTTGCGCTACCCGAAGGCTATGACCAGGTCTCGTACGTGGACTACTCCGAGGGCATCTACGTGGGCTACAAGTGGTACGAGACAGGGGACGCCGAGGGCTTCTGGGGTAACGTATCCAACGAGCATGGTACGGGCTACCAGGGCGTTGTTCAGTATCCGTTTGGCTTTGGGCTCTCGTACACCACGTTTGACTGGCAGGTTGTCGACGCGCCGCAGCAGGGCTCCGAGCTGGGAGACAGCGCTTCGGTCACCGTTCGTGTTACCAATACGGGCAGCGTTGCCGGGCGCGACGTGGTCGAACTCTACTACAGCGCCCCCTACATAGCGGGCGGCATCGAGAAGAGCGCCGTCGTGCTGGGGGACTACGCCAAGACCAGCCAGCTTGCGCCGGGCGAGTCAGAGGACGTCACCCTTACCGTGAGCGCTCGCGCCATGGCGAGCTACGACTGCTACGACGCAAACGGCAACGGCTTTGCCGGGTGGGAGCTTGACCCCGGAACGTACACGCTCACGCTGCGGCACGACGCCCATACCGTGGATGACGCCGAGGGCGCAACGTTATCGCTTGCGCTTTCCCAGGGACGGCAGTTTCCCGTAGACGAGAAGACCGGCGTACAGGTCACCAACCGCTTCACCGGCCAGGATGTCACGGATGGTGTGAGTGCAGACGGGCTTGGCACCGGTCAGGACATCACGTACCTCTCGCGCGCTGACTTTGCGGGAACCTATCCGGAGGTTGCCTCGACGCGTACCATGCCCGCAAGCGTTGCTGCGCTCAACCTGTACACGGACGAGGAACGTGCTGCCGACGATGCCCGCGGCGCAACAATGCCCACAACTGGGGCGCGCAACGGCCTGGCCATCGAGAGGAACGGCGTCATCACGGGCCTGGGGCGCAAGCTGGGAGCCAACTACAACGACCCGCAATGGGACAGCCTCCTCGACCAGCTCACGGTTGCCGAGATGGAGCAGCTGGTCACCAATGCCTATTCCGGCGCTTCGGCGCTTGCCTCGGTGGGGAGGATGTCCGAGACCCGCGAGCTTGATGGCCCGGCGCAGATCGAGAGCTTTGTGCCCACCAACCCTGGAACGGGCTTCCCTTGCGCCGTTGTGCTCGCTCAGACGTGGAGCCGCGACCTTGCCCGGCAGGCGGGGCTCGTCTGTGGGGAGCAGGCGGCGCAGCGAGGGCTTTCTGGCTGGTATGCGCCGTGTGCGAACCTCCACCGCACCCCCCTTGGCGGGCGCAACTACGAGTACTTCTCCGAGGACTCGCTGCTTGTGGGGCAGACCTGCGGCAGCGTGGTGGCGGGCGCGCGCGACGCGGGCGTGTACTGCTACGTCAAGCACCTGGCGCTCAACGACGGCGAGGCGTACGTCTACCGCGACGGCGTCTATACCTGGCTCTCCGAGCAGACACTCCGCGAGACGTACCTCGAGCCCTTCCGAACCGTGGTGGAGGATTACGGCGGAACGGCGCTCATGAGCTCCTACAACCGCGTTGGCGCGGTGTGGGCGGGCGGCTCTGAGGCCCTGCTCGCAGGCGTGCTTCGTGGCGAGTGGGGCTTCAACGGGGTTGTTGTGACGGACTTCTCTGACCATACCGCCTACATGAACGGCGACCAGATGCTGCGGCATGGCGGAGACCTTTGGATGCAGATGTCCGGCGGGTCTCTCACGTCTAACCCAAGCTCTGCCAGCTACGTGAGCGAGCTGCGCCGTGCGACAAAGGACTTCCTCTTCGCCTACCTCGATGCGCGTGTGGCAAACGAGAGCTATGTGGACGCCACGGGTGACGTCTCTGCGGCACGGCCGAGAAGCTCGGCCATCACGACGCCCGGACTTACGCTGCTTGCCGTGCTGCGCGTGGTTTCGGTGGCACTTGTAGGCATTGCGACCTGGCGTCTTGTGGTTGGCATCAAGAAGAAGCGCGCCGAGAAGGCCTAGACGACAGTTTCGCCAGACCTTCTGAACGGCAAACGAGCGAAAGCAACGCTCCGGTGAGCGACGGGTGCGCTGCAAGGGGCTCTTTGTGTCTCCGCGCCCATACGTTGGACAGAATTATTGCGCGATTCTCTAGAGCTTGATGAACCTCAACTGGGCAAATACAGAATCAATCAGGAATAACGTTCAATAACTGAGAGGGACGGGCGCCCTGCGGCACAATAACTGAGAGGGACGGGCATCCCGCGATACAAAAAGCGGCCCGGAGGGCACATGCCGTCCGGGCCGCACGTCGCACTGTGCGTGCGTCTACGCCTTGTTGGTGGAGCCCAGGTTGTCCATGTGGGAGGCAACGACCTTGTAAATCTCCTCCATGCCGGGCTTCGAGGGCTTCTTGGGGTCGAAGTTGTTGGGGTTCTCGGCCATGTAGCCCATGAAGCCGCGGGTGAACGCCTGACGCAGCTCGGTGGCGTAGTTCACCTTGCAGATGCCGTTGCGGATGGCCTCGGCAACCTGGTCGTCAGGCACGCCGGAGGTGCCGTGAAGGACCAGCGGCACGTCGACGCGGTTGCGGATCTCCTTGAGGACGCCCTGCTCGATGTGCGGGGTGCCCTTGTAGACGCCGTGAGCGGTGCCCACGCCAACGGCAAGAGAGCTGCACTTGGTGCGGTTCACGAACTCCTCGGCCTCATCGGGGTCGGTGTAGGGGTTCTCGCCCTTGACCGCTGGGCCGTCGTCCTCCTTGCCGCCAACCTTGCCGAGCTCGGCCTCCACGGGCACGCCCATGGCGATGGCGACCTTGGTAACGCTCTCGGTGAGGGCCATGTTCTCCTCGAAGGGCACGTGGGAGCCGTCGATCATGACCGAGGTGTAGCCGGCGCGCAGTGCCTGCATGCAGCGGTCGAAGCCGTCGCCGTGATCGAGGTGCAGCGCTACGGGGACGCTTGCGTTCTCGGCGGCAACGCGCACCATAGCGGCAAAGTAGTCGAGGTTGGCGTACTTGATGGTGCCCGGGGTGGTCTGCATGATGACGGGGGAGTGCTTGTCCTCGGCTGCCTTGACGACGGCCATCACGAACTCGAGGTTCTCCACGTTGAACGCACCCACGGCGTAGTGGCCGGCCTGGGCGTCGAGCAGCATTTCCTTGGTTGTGACGAGCATCGCGCTCTCCCTTCACGTGCCCACGGCCTGTGCCGTGGGGCTTCCTTATCGGCAACGCGATTGTATCGTGCCCGCTCGCGGGCGTTGCTTAAGATGTGTGTCACCGCAGGTTAGCAAGGAAAAGCGACCGCAAGCCACCAGTGCCTGCAGGCCTCCGGGGGGATGTCCCGAGCTTTCCAAAACGCAGAAAAGAAGGAAATATGCTTGTGATATCTTTCTTTTAGACAAAGAGAAGGAAACACATTTTGCACACACACGGGGCGGGATTGATTTACCGGGTAACTCAATCCCGCGAGGAATCGAGATGCCGGGCAAATCGATTCCGCAACCCCGCAGAGAGGATCGCATGAGCGAGTTCGCAGAGGAGAGGCGCGCGGCAATTCTCTCGATGCTCGAGAGAAACTCGTCCGTGCAGGTTGCCGAGGTGGCCGACGCCCTAGGAGTGTCACGCGTCACTGCGCGAGCAGACCTCGACGCCCTTGCGCGCGACGGCAAGTTGCGTCGCACCCACGGCGGCGCGGTCTCGCTCTCGCGTACCCTCACGGTGTCTATCCAGGACCTGCGCGTCAACGTGAACGTTGAGGCAAAGCGCGCCATCGCCCGTGTTGCCGCGACGCTTGTGCAGCCGGGCCAGTCCGTGCTCGTGGATACAGGCACCACGGGCCTCGAGCTTGTGCGCGCCCTTGGCGAGAGGGGCGAGGTGACCATCGTGACGGCAGACCTCACCATTGCCGACTACGTTGACCGTTCCATGCCCTCGGCCGAGGTGGTGCTCCTGGGCGGCGCGCTGCGCAAGGGCCACCGCTACACCTCCGGTGCTGTGGCCGTCTCGGCGCTCTCGATGCTTCGGCCTGACGTTGCCTTTGTGTGCCCCACGGCCTTTGCTCCCGGCCGCGGCTTCATGACCGGCTACGAGGGCATGGCCGAGCTCAAGCGAGCATTTCTCGCCTGTGCGGGCATGACCTGCGTCCTCATGGACGCAAGCAAGGTGGGTGCCCATGGCCTCTTCTTCTTTGGCGACGTGGGCGACGCTGACGTCATCGTGATGGAAAAAGACCCCGAGGGAGCCGTTGCCGGCTGCCTCGGGGACGTTGCCACTCGGTTGGTGCTCGTGGGGGAGTAGGATAGGCGCCTTGCCCCTAGGCCACACGCTCCACGTGGGTGCCGTCCATGAGCCCGCGCGCGACCTCCATGTCAAAGTGACCGGTGGAGGCAGACATGCAGTTGGCGCTTGCGCAGGCCATCGCATAGCGCAGCTGCTCGGCGGGCTTCAGGCCGCGTGCCATGGCAACGGCAAAGGCGCCAACCATGGTGTCGCCGGCGCCCACAGGGTTCACGACCTCGATCTTGGGCGCAATGCCGCGGAAGGTCCCCTCGTCGCACGCCATGACGGCGCCGTCGCCGCCGAGCGAGACTACTACCTGCGCAATGCCGCGCTCGTGGAGCTCGCGGGCCGCGCCGATGACCTCGTCCACCGAGGAGACCTTGCGGTCAAGGATCTGACCAATCTCATCGGTGTTGGGCTTCACCATGGTGGGGAGCGCGTCGATGCTTGCCTTGAGCGTGGCGCCGGAGGTATCGAGGATGCACGGTTTGCCCTGCGAGCGAACCAGCTTGATGAGACGCACATAGGTGTCGGCGGGCAGCCCCTTGGGGAAGCTGCCGCTCATGGTGACCACGTCCGCGCGCGAGACGAGCGAGACGAGCCGCTCCTCGAGGGCGGCGAGCTCCTCGGGCGTCACCTCGCGGCCGGGCTCCAGGAACTCGGTGGAGAGACCGTCGGGCTCGAGCACGTTCACGCAGCAGCGCGTCTCGGTTGCTACCTTGACAAAGTCGTGGGGGATTTTGTCGCGGTCGAGCAGCTCGCAGAGGAGCCGTCCGTTGTTGCCGCCAACAAAGCCGGTCGAGAGCACCTCCTCGCCGCACGTTGCCACCGAGCGCGATGCGTTGAGGCCCTTGCCGCCGGCATTGTCGATGCACTCGGCCACGCGCATGACGGTGCCGCGCTCGAGGGTCGAGGAAATGCGGTAGGCCTTGTCGATAGAGGTGTTGAGCGTAACGGTGAGAATCATGGTCTTCCTTCCTGTATTTCTGGGGTGCAATTTAGATACCAGTTCCTGAAAGAAACCATCCGACACGTACCGTTTGTCTGTTGGTAACAACCACTGGATATACCAGAAATCTTACTCATCTATGCGAGAATTAATGCGTCAAGACATGCTGGTATTTCCAAATTAGTACCACTACCTGCGATAACGTGCCGTGACCGATATGAATTTAACCGTAAACGGCATGCAGCAAAGAATAACCAAGTTTTCTATGGACTAATTGCGGAGGTCTTGTAAAGTGGCGTTAGTTGAAACGTGGTAATAACCAGTAACCGAGAAGTACGACGGGCGTAACAAAGAGGTTCCTTGTTGGAACCAAAAGTCTTCTAGCCTATGTGGCGTGATGAAGAACCCCGTCAGAGGAGGACTTGCATGGTCGGATTTGTGCTCACTGGTCACGGAGACTTTTCCGTTGGTCTCGACAGCTCCGTTAAGATGATTGCTGGCCCGCAGGAGGAGTTCGATGTTGTCCCGTTTCACGAGGACGAGGCAGGCGAGTTCCCCCAGAAGCTGGGCGACGCCATTGCGGCGTCAGCCGAGAGGAACGACGGCGTGATTGTCTTCTGCGACCTCATGGGAGGCACGCCGTTCAACCAGGCCATGATGAACACGCAGGTGGCCCCTGGCGTCGAGGTTGTCGCAGGCACCAACCTGCCCATGCTCCTCGAGGTCCTCACCACCCGCACTCCTGAGTCCACCACGCAGGAACTTGTCGACTGCGCCGTCGAGGCGGGCAAGGAGGGCGTCGTCCACATGGTTCTCTCCGTTGACGACGAGTCTGACGCCGACTCTGACGAGCTGGGCCTGTAATGGACTTCTGGCAGAACGTGCTTGCCGCCTGCGCGGCGCTGCTCATCCTCATTGCCATCATGGGCGTTGTCTACGCGATCTACAGCGCGGTGAAGGCAAACAAGCAGAAGGCCTACTTCGCAGAGCTCCACGCCAACCTCAAGGTTGGCCAGCGTGTTGCCTTTGCCGGCGGTCTCTTTGGCAAGCTCGTCCGCGTTGGTGAGGAGACCTGCGACGTCGAGGTCAAGTCCGGAGCGGTAATTGAGGTCTCGAGGTATGCGATCCAGGAGATCTCAAAAAAGTAACGCGCACTAGCACAGTAAGTTCGTCCGTCTGCAGTCAAGAAGGAAAAGCCTCGCCACGAACGCGGGCGAGAACGAGAAAGGGGAAGCAAGCATGGCTGAGCCCAACATTCTTCTTACCAGGATCGACAACCGCCTGATTCACGGCCAGGTCGCCACCCAGTGGACGAGCACCATCGGCGCAAACCTGATCCTTGTTGCCAACGATAACGTTGCCAGCAACCAGATGCGCCAGAAGCTCATGGACATGGCCGCTCCGCAGGGCGTTGCCACCAGGTACTTCTCCGTTCAGAAGACCATTGACGTGATTCACAAGGCCGCTGCCCGCCAGCACATTTTCCTTATCGTGGAGAACCCCGAGGATGCGCTGCGCCTGGTCAAGGGCGGCGTGCCCATCAAGAAGCTCAACATTGGCAACATGCACATGTCCGAGGGCAAGCGCCAGGTTGCAACCTCTGTTGCCGTGAATGACGAGGACGTTGCTGCCTTCCGTGCGCTCCAGGACGCGGGCGTGGAGCTCTCGATCCAGCGCGTGCCCAGCACGCCGGTCGAGCCTACGTCGAAACTCTTCGAGTAGCCCACAGCACTTTTCGCAACAACTTAGTTTGGTCGTGCGCACCCGTGAGGGACGGGTGTTAGCGATAGCTCTATCTCTATCCGTGGCACGTGGTACTAGGAACCATAGGAAAGGAGGAACAAGGATGGAATACTCAGCTCTCCAGGTGATCTTGGTCTTCATTGTCACGTTCATCGCGGCTATCGACCAGTTCAGCTTCCTCGAGTCTCTGTATCAGCCGATCGTCACCGGTATGGTGATCGGCCTCATCCTTGGCGACGTGCAGACCGGCCTCATCGTTGGTGGCACGTACCAGCTCATGACGATTGGCAACATGCCAATCGGAGGTGCCCAGCCGCCTAACGCGGTTGTCGGTGGCATCATGGCGGCCATTCTGGCAATCACCCTCAAGCTTGACCCGAACGCTGCTGTCGCTACTGCTATTCCGTTCTCCCTGCTTGGCCAGTACGGCGTCACCCTGATCTTCACGATCATGTCGCCGCTCATGTCCAAGTGCGACCAGTACGCCGCCGAGGCTAACCCCAAGGGCATCGAGAACATCAACTACCTCTCGATGTGCCTGCTCGGCCTCATCTTTGGCGTCGTTGTCACCCTGTTCTTCATCGGCGGCCAGGCCGTCGGCTCCGCCGTCGTTGCCGCCATCCCCAAGTGGCTCAGCAACGGCCTCTCCGCTGCCGGTGGCATGATGCGCTTCGTCGGCTTTGCAATCCTGCTCAAGTTCATGATGAACCGTGACATGTGGGGCTTCTACTTCATGGGCTTTGGCCTCGCAATTATCGTCTCCGGCATCTCAAGCCTGGCGACTCCGGCCCTGCTGATCCTGGCCCTCATCGGCTTTGGCTTTGCATACTGGGACTACCAGCAGAACACCGAGCTCAAGGGTTCCGTTGCCGTTGCTGCTGACACCGATGGAGGTGAGGAAGATGGCATCTAACGAGACGACCGCTCAGACCGTCAACCGCTTTGAGGGCGTGGCTGAATACCAGAACCTCACGCCTGCTGCCGACCTCGATCAGAAGACGCTCAACAAGATGGCGTGGCGCTCCTGCTTCCTGCAGGCGTCCTTCAACTACGAGCGCATGCAGGCCGCAGGCTGGCTCTACTCCATCCTCCCCGGTCTCGAGAAGATTCACGCGGATAACAAGGAAGACCTCGCGCTCTCGATGACCCACAACATGGAGTTCTTCAACATCCACCCGTTCCTCGTCACCTTCGCCATGGGCATCATCCTCTCCATGGAGCAGAAGAAGGTTGACATCCCCACGATCCGCGCCGTCCGCGTCTCCCTCATGGGCCCGCTCGGTGGCATCGGCGACGCCATCTTCTGGATGACCCTCGTGCCTATTCTGGCCGGCATCACCTCGAACATGGCCATCGCGGGCAACGTCTTTGGCCCCATCCTGTTCCTCATCGTCTTCAACATCATCCAGTTCGCCCTGCGCTTCGGCCTCATGAACTGGTCGTACAAGATGGGCATGAACGCGCTCGACACCCTCATGGAGCACATGAAGGCGTTCACCCGCGCAGCCTCCATCCTCGGCGTCTTCGTCGTCGGCTGCCTCACCGTCACCATGGGTGGCACGCAGATCAACCTCACGATCCCCAACGGCACCACGCAGGCCTACGTCGCGCACACCGCGACCGTTCCCACCGAGGACGTGAGCAAGTTCGAGGTCATCTCCAAGGACTCCGACGGCACCACGCTCTCCGGCATGGTTGACGCTGCGGGCAAGCCGCTGGCCACCACCGATGCTGACGGCAACGCCGTGACCGCTGGCGCCACCGACCTTGGCAACGGCATGAGCGAGGTCACCTACATGGAGACCGTCACCTCGCCCGTCAACGTCGACATCGCCAAGATCCTCGACAGCATCTGCCCCAAGCTTGTCCCGCTCGCGCTGGTCATGCTTCTGTACTACCTGTTCTCCAAGAAGAACTTCACCCCCATCAAGGGTATTGTTCTCGTGCTCATCATCGGTATTGTTGGTGCCGGCTTCGGCATCTGGCCGAGCATCTGGGGCTAAGCCCTACAATTGCTGCGTGCCCGGGGCGGCCCGCCGCCCCGGGTGCCCGGAACCAAATCCGGCACATGTGCGTAGCGGGCTCTATGGCAACAGGCGGCGCGGGTACGCTTGACGCGTGCTCGCGCCTTTTTTCAGGACGGTGATGACATGACCCCCATCTCGCGAAAGCAGCCGCTCTACGACCAGCTCGTCGATCTTCTCCACGAGAAGATAGAGAACGAGATGGGCGCTGGCGACATGCTTCCCTCCGAGCGCGAGCTCTGCGAGACGTACGGTCTCTCGCGTACGACCGTGCGACTGGCTCTCGCGGAACTTGAGCGGCAGGGGCTTGTCACCAGGCAGCATGGCCGAGGCACCTTTGTCTCGGACTCGGTGCGCGAGGCTACGAACCTCATGGGGACCTACAGCTTCACCGAGCAGATGAAGAACATGGGGAGGGTCCCCAGCACGGTTGTCCTCGAGTTTGACACCAGGGAGGCGCCCAAGCACATTGCCGCATGCCTGGGACTTCGCATTGGCGACCATGTGATTCGCATGAAGCGTCTGCGCATCGCAGACGGCATCCCCATGATGGTCGAGCGCACGTACCTGCCGGCCTCGGAGTTCCTGGGGCTCTCTCGGAAGGACGTCGAGGATCAGCCCCTCTACGACCTCATGGAGAAGGTCTACCACGAGACCATCCGCGTGGCCGAGGAGGAGTTCTGCGCAAGCGTTGCCCGCAAGGACGACGCGGAGCTTCTCGGCATTGGCGAGGCGGCACCCGTGCTCAAGCTCTACCGCACCACCTTCAACGTGAAGAACACGGCCATCGAGTACACCAGGAGCGTGGCTCGAGCCGACCAGTTCAGATACAAGGTTTCACACTATCGGGGCTAGGGAAGGCCCCCGGGAGGAGAAGAACATGTTCGAGATGGACGAGGCAACGCTCACGTCGATGGGCGCGCAGATCACCACCAAGGAGATCATGCAGCAGCCGGACCTGTGGGAGGGCACGCTCAAGATCTACGAGGACAATCTGCCGGCAATCGAGGAATTTCTCGCCAAGGCACGTGCGCTTGGTGGCGCCCGCCGCACCCGCGTGATCTTCTGCGGTGCCGGAACCTCGGCGTACGTGAGCGACACGCTCGTACCGTACCTGCGCCGCGTTGGTGACAACGAAGCCTTCGAGTTTGCGCCCGTGGCCACGACCGACGTGGTGTGCGCCCCCCTCGACTACGTGCGTCCCGAGGACCCCACGGTCATGGTGTCCTTTGCCCGCAGCGGCAACAGCCCCGAGAGCATGGCCGCCTATGAGCGCGTGGGGCAGGTCGCCAAGGACCTTCTCTACCTCAACGTGACCTGCGCTCCCGAGGGCAGGCTCGCCCAGGAGTCCAAGGACGACGAGCGCGCTCTCACGCTGCTCATCCCGGGCGCGAACGACAAGGGCTTTGCCATGACGGGCAGCTACTCCTGCATGCTGCTTCTCTCGGCGCTGATCTTTGACCAGGCCTCCATCGAGGACAAGTGCGCCTGGGTTGCCCGTGCCGCCAAGATGGGCCGCGATGTGGTTGCCCGCGAGCCCCAGATCAAGGCGTGGGTAAACCGCGACTTCGACCGCGTGACCTACCTGGGCTCCGCCTCGCTCTCCGGCCTTGCCCGCGAGGGGCAGCTCAAGATCCTGGAGCTCTGCGCCGGCCGCATCGCTACGTCGTTCGACTCCTCGATGGGCTATCGCCACGGACCCAAGTCCTTTGTGGACGACAGGACCCTCGTCTTTGACTTCGTGAGCAACGACCCCTACACGCGTCAGTACGACCTCGACATCCTCAACGAGATCAAGGGTGACGAGATTGCCATGGCCACGGTGGGCGTCCAGCAGCGTACCGGCAGCGACTTTGAGGGCGAGAACTTCTCGTTTGACGGCGACGGGCTTCTCCCCGAGGCTTACCTTGCGCTGCCTTACGTCATGTTCGCGCAGACGGTGGCCATCAACGCCTCCATCAAGGTTGGCAACACCCCCGATACCCCGTCGCCCACCGGTACCGTCAACCGCGTTGTCAAGGGCGTGACCATTCACCCGTTTAGCCTGTAGCCCTGCTTCGGTGCGGAGAGCCTTGGGTATACCTTAGCTAACTTATCCCCGCACCGAGGGCTTTGGCCCTGGAAGGAGAGATCATGGCAACGTATGCGGTTCATGCCGCTTACTTTGTTCTCCCCGGTAGGCTCACCGGAGAGGGCTACCTCACCATCACCGACGGTCGCTTTGGGTCCTTCTCGACAGAGAAGCCGGACTGCGAGATCGTTGACTACGCGGGTGCCTACGTTGGCGCCGGCCTGGTTGACACCCACATCCACGGCTTCCACAACCATGCGACCACCGACATCGACCCCGCCGGCATCAACGACGCCTCTGTGGCGCTCGCACAGCGTGGCACCACGGCGTGGCTGCCCACCACGTTCACGGACTCGGTTGAGAACATTGGCAACCAGTGCGAGGCCATCGCAGACGCGGTGGACGAGCGCGACGATGACTTTGTGGGCGCTCGCATTCCGGGCATCTACCTTGAGGGACCCTTCTTTACCGAGAAGCACAAGGGTGCCCAGAACCCCAAGTATCTGGTGCCACCTTCGTACGATGACTTTGCTGAGTGGCAGCGCAGGGCGCGCGGCCTCATTCGCAAGAGCGCGCTGGCGCCCGAGTACCCCGAGGCGCCCGAGTACATCTCGCGCCTTGCTGCCGAGGGCGTGGTGACCGCGCTTGGTCACTCCGACGCCACGTACGATGAGAGCATCGCCGCCGTTGACGCCGGTGCCACCGTATTCGTGCACACCTACAACGGCATGCGCGGCCTGCACCAGCGCGAGCCGGGCGTGCTCGGCTGCGCCATGACCACGGACGAGACCTACGCGGAGCTCATCTGCGACGGCCATCACGTGCAGCCGGCCGCGTGCGCGGCGCTCGTGCGCGCCAAGGGCTGGGAGCACGTGGTTCTCATCACGGATTGCCTTGCCTGCGGTGGCATGCCCGAGGGCAGCTACATGAGCGGCGGCCTGCCCGTGGTCATGAAGGACGACCTCTGCTACCTGGCCGACATGAGCAGCATCGCTGGGTCTGTCCTCACGCTTGCCAAGGGCGTGAAGAACATGGTCGACTGGGGCATCGTGACGCCCGAGCAGGCCATTCGCATGGGCAGCGAGATCGCGGCGCGCTCGGTGGGCGTGGATGACGTCTGCGGCAGCATGCTGCCCGGGCGCAACGCGGACTTCAACGTCTACGCGGCCGACATGTCGCTCACGGCGACCTACGTTGGCGGCAAGCTGGTCCCCGTGGCGTAGGTGCGGCGTGACCTTCTCGTCCTGCGGCGCACCTTCTTCTCGCCACGCGGCTCCAGAAGGCCCGCTTTTTACAAGATTTCCGCTACAGCTGCGGCTCCGGCGTCAATCTGGCGCCGGAGCCGCTTTCTTTTTCGTGGTAGCGGTCGCGGGCCGGCTCTTGGGATCTTGGAAGAGGTCCCGAGCGTGCGCCAGAACGAGCTCGCTCAGGAAACCTGCGGGTTAATAGCAACCCTGTAAGGTGTGGCAAGGTTCCAACCTGCAGCTTTTCTCAGCGACGCATTCAGCTAACTGCTATTAAGTCGCAGATTTGGGTGTGAGGGGGCCGCGTCGGCTGCGAGAGGGCCGCGTCGGCTGCGAAACAGCCGCTCGAAGAAATGGGCGCGAAGCGTTGCAACAGCTGCCCTCCCTAGACGAGTACCCCCCGGCACCTGGGGTGCCAGGGGGTACTGCGATGCGGTCTCGTCTTTGCTACTGCTGGATTTGCACGCCCGCGTCGATAAGGCGCTTGCTCACACGGGCTTGAACCTCGATGTAATACGCGTCGTCAGCGTCGCTGAGCGTGCTCTCGTCAACGGCGGAGATACGCTGGGCCCAGTCGGCCTCCTGCTGCACGAGGTCGGTGTAGTCCGCGAGCATGCTTGCCTGGTCTGCGGCGCTTGCGCCGGTATACTTGACCATGAAGTCGCAGTACTTGTCCATGATTTCCTCGTAGGAGTCCATCATCTCCTTGAACTCCGGGGTTACGATCGACGAGTCCACCGTTGTGGAGGAGTCTGTCGAAGCAGGGCTGGACGCCGCATCGCTTTCGGCTGAGCTTGCGTCTGAGACGTCGACTCTAATAGACACAACGTTGGCGCCCTTGTAGTCTACGCGGAGCTTGGCGCCATCTGCGTTTTTCGCCTGATAGTACGTATCGCCACTGCTGTAGTCCACGTCAAAGCCGGCTTCCTTGCACTGCGCGGCGTATGCCGAGAAGGCATCCTTGTCCATGCCTCCAACGTTGACCTGGTAGAGTTTGGAACTGTCGTTCACTATCGAGCCCTGCGTGGATGGAGGAGCGGGAAGCAGCGATCCCGGGCCGCTCGTGGGCCAGGTGATGGTGCTCATCTCATCAGGCGCCTCGAGATGGACGGTGAGCTCCTCCTTGCGTTCGTAATAGGTGAGCGAGAGCTTGTATCCCTTCTCGTTAAAGGCGGCGTAGCCAATGCCTATCTGGTCAGCGTCGACCGTGAAGCCCTTCTCCTTGCAGGCGTCCACGTAGCTCGAGTAGTCGCTGCTCGAGTACTCGGCAAGCGTTGCGGAGAATGCGGTGCCAGAGTTGATTTCGACCTTGCCCTTGTCCGTACCAGGCTCGGGAAGCATCGTCGCAAGCCCGCTCGTGGGCCAGTCGAGCTTGGAGTTCTTGGCATCCCTCGAGTTGCCCTTGATACGGGAGACCATAAAGATAGCAATCAAAGCAATAATCACGAGAAGGACGATCTTGCCCTTGCCACCCTTCTTTCCCTTGGGCACCCCACTGCCAGACGATGTCCCGGCCCCGCCTGCGCCATTGGCCTTCTCCCATTCCATGGATGCCCCTTTCTCGTGCTTGAACTTGGGTTTATTGAATTGCGCAACTGCTGAACCAATTCTGAGAAGGGGTGCTGGCCATTACCTCAGTTGACAACTGAATTCCGCGAGCGGTTTTCAGTTGTCAACTGAGGTAATTCTCGACGTGCTTCCTAAGATTGGTTCTGCTGGTGCCTTGGTGTACATCGAGGCAAGCGCGTCCGACCTCTGGGGTGATCATGAAGTCCTACAACCTTGATCGGGGGGGAGTTTGTCGTTCTGCAGCGCAGCGACGTCAGCCTTGTGAGCGAGGAGGGAAGGAACCCCCTGGACGAGGTCGTGCTCACCAACAAAAGCCTGGTTCTTGTCGTGACCGTGCCCGACGGAGCCTTTAGAACGGCTCGCTACCTCAAGCGGCTTCCGCTCGAGCAGGCACTGGATGACCTGGGGGTGCCGCGTACCGCAGTGACCAAGGTCGACAACAGCTACGTCCTTAACGTCGCGTTTTCTGACGAGACCGTCTCGCTGTGCTTTGCCGGTGGTTCCGCAGGCGCCGCCAGGCGCTGGGAGCAGGCCATTTCGAGCGCTGCTGTAGGTGACCTGGACGGCATTGGAGCAGACGACGAGACGGGTGACATGCTGGGCGACCTGTTGGAAGAGACCAAGGGTACCTTTGGGGCGCTATTTGGGGGCACGGGACAGCCGCGCAAGAAGGCCGAGCTGCCCAAGCGTCCCATGACCGTTACCAAGCGCTGCGTGGGATGCCATGCGCCAATCGTTGGGCGCAAGGGAACGGTGGTCACCTGTAGCTACTGCGATACCAAGCAGACCCTCTAGACCGGCGAGGAGACAACCATGGGCATCATCGACGCAGCGTTTGACTCCATTGGCGGTGTCTTTTCGGACCAATGGAAAGACGTTATCACCGCTGGCCACTTTAACGAGCACACGCTTGTGACGCCGGGTGTGCGGAGAAACTCCCAGAACGGGCGCGGAGGCAACTACGGTGCCGAGGACATTCTCTCAAATGGTTCAATAATCTATGTTCCAGAGAACACGGCGGCGTTCGTCTTTAGCCAAGCGGGCATAGAGCAGGTCATAACTACGCCGGGCGGCTACGAGTACCGTAATGGCCAGGCAACCGTCTTTGACGAGAAGGACCGCGCAGAAGGCGGGCTTGGCAGGATATTCGTCCAGCAGGCCGCCGAGAGAATCGGCTTTGGCGGCATGTCACCCGACAGCAAGCGAGTTGCCTTCGTCAACCTGCGCGAGCTGCGCGGCATTCGCTTTGGGACGCATGGCCCGCTTGCGTACAATGACCTCTACTACGGTGCCGACCTTGAGATTTACGCCTATGGCATGATGAGCGTAAGAGTCTGCGACCCAACGCTTGCCATCCGCAACTTTGTGCCTGCCAATTGCTCGTCGTACTCGCTCGACGATTCGCGTGCGCGCCATCAGCTCACGGGCGAGTTCCTTACGTCGTTTGTAGCTGCGGCCAATGCGCTCTCCTCGACGTATCGCGTCTCGCAGCTGCCGTCGCAAACGGTGGCGCTTGGCGAGAAGATCCGCGAGGGAAGCGACAATGCCGGAACGTGGCCAACGCGCTTTGGCCTTGAGCTGGTGTCGGTTGCCATCGAGAACATCGAGTTCTCAGAGCAGTCCCGCGAGCTTGTGCGGCAGTTCTCCGAGAAGCGCATGGGCGTGCGCGCCTACGAGGATGTCTCTCAGCGTGCCGCAGACATCTCTGCCCAGCAGCTTATTGCGCAGGGGGTGAGGGACAACGGCCTGGGCGACGGCGGTGCGATGGTCTTTGGGATGAACCTTGCCGGGTCGCTTGACCCTAGGAATGCCTCGGTGGCAGGCGCTGCCAGTGCGGCAGAGGGCGCCCAGTCAAAAGTCGAGCAGGACAAGCCCTCCATCGACTCTCAGGTGGAGACTCTCAAGAAGCTCAAGGAGCTGCTTGATGCGGGCATTCTCACCCAGGACGAGTTCGACGCGAAGAAGCGCCAGGTACTGGGGCTGTAGGAGTGATGCAGCCGCGTTGCACGTCCGGTCTACCAGGCAAGTGCGTGGACCTCGCAGGTCGTATAGTCAACCTGCTCGAATATGGGCACCTCGAACGGAATGCTCGAGCCCTCTGCTGGGTGAGAGCTGAGGAAGTTGACGCCTCCGCCCACAATGTTTCCGGAGGCGTCGCGCAGGATGGCGGTGAGGCAGACCCCGTAATCGCTGCTCAGCAGCCTTGTCGTTCCGTCCTTCTCCAGCGTGACGGTGCCCGATACGGTGATTCCGCCGTAGCCGTTTGACCTGGCCGATACGTTCGCGGTCGAGAACGAGGGAGCCGTGTCATCGGACAGGAGGTCCGCAGAGGGCTTGACCGGCACGAACTCCACGCGTGTGGGTGTCGTTGAGCCGTCGAGGACGGTGCTTTGGTACGCCGTCTCACCGGGGGCGAGGACGGAAAGGACCTGGTCGTCCGAGAAGAGGACGCTGCCATCGTCCGCGTAGCCGGTGATGGTAACACTGGGATACGTAACCGTTCGGTCGGAGTTGTTCGTGAGCGAGTACTCGGCATATACGCTGCCATTACTTGTCGACCAGTGTGACTCGCCAACAGAGAGGGCGTCCACGGCTGCTTGGGTGTCTGTCTCGTCCGGCTGTGCAGTGACGACGGTTGTGTTGCCGCTTGATATGGCGCTGCTGCCGCTTGCGCCCTGGGAACCGGTGGTCTTGCCGGCCACAAAGAAACGCATGGCGAGAAGCACCGCCACCACGGCAATGGCGGCAATAACGCACACAAGGGCGATTGTGCGTGCTCGCCTTGGCGCGGACGCGGGGTGTGCATCTGCGGCACTGCGTGGTATGGCCGCGGTGGCCACAGTTGTGCCGTCCTTCTCGCCAGGCGCGTTGTGTAGCGCGCGCTCGAGCTCAGCCGCACTTTGATAGCGCGCACTGGGCTCGAACTCCGTTGCCTTGAGGACAACCGAGCGCAGGTCATCGGGCACGTCTGGAGAGGCAAGCGCCTGCTCGTAGCCCTCCTTGTCCTCGAAATGAACGCCCGTGAGGAGGTAGCCCAGAAGCCGGCCGATGGAGTACACATCCGAGCGAGCGTCGGTCTTTGCGAATCCGTACTGCTCGGGAGCGGCAAAGCCCCAGGTCCCAAGCTGGTCTTCATTTCCTTTGGCATCCTCGGAGCCAAGCCTCGCAATGCCAAAGTCGATCAAGTGAGCGCCGTCGGCGGCAACCACTACGTTTGAGGGGGTGATGTCGCGGTGCACGATGTCGTGGGCATGCAGCTTCGAGACGGCCTGGCAGACCTCGCCAACCAGATGTCGGGCCTTTGCGGCGTCCAGCTTCCCGCGACTCTCGACGAGCTGCTCCAGGGTTTCGCCGGGAACGTAGTCGTAGACGACGATGAACTCATCGGGCATCTCGTACGTTGCCTCGATGTGGGGGAGGCGCGCACAGTCAATCTCGGGGAGCGCTGCCCAGACGCCACGGTGGGCACGCGCTGCGGGGATGCGCTTGCGCACAAAGGGACCCGTACCGTCCAGGGTGACAAGCTCGGTTATGCCTCCCTGCCCATGTGCGAGAACACGCTCCACGTGGTAGGAGTCATCAACGCTCATTGCATGCATTACCTGGTCGTCGTTCAAGCCTTTGGTCCCGTCCCGCACGATGGCATAAGTGCCGGCTTGCGCGTGAGGACCGGCTCTTTTCCATGATATGCAACCCAGGATGGTCGCTCCTCAGTTGGCAACTGAAAAATCACTGGGCGGGCGAGGGCGACTGCCTGACCGGATGGCTGCCGGCCTGCCCTGCACGCAGGGGGCCGGTGTGAAAGAGGGTCTGCTCTCCCAGACTCCACAGCTCGTCATCGGTGGCGGAGCGATCGAAGCCGTGGTCAATGCACCAGATGATGATGGCGTCTCGGCGCACCTTGGGCCACAGCTCCGATACGCCAGACAGGCGCAGGAGCCGTTGCGTCTCGCGAAGCGTGCAGCGCATGCCCAGGGCAAGCATGATGGCATGGTCCCTGCCGGGGCGGCTCTTGCCGGCAAAGATGTCGTAGACAACGGTGCCGTTAAGACCGGAGGCGCGTACGACCTCGGCGCGCTTCATGCCCTTCTCGTCCAGAAGCTCTCGCAGGTAGTGGGGGAGGTCGCGATTGAGGGTGGAGTCCGGCTCGCCAAGGTAGGACTCCACGTTGGGCGCTGCCAGGAGGCGGGCGAGAAGATCCTCTGTCAGGCGTTCCTTGCTGGCCATGCGATTCCTTCCGTTTTTGCGACTGGGTGGCAAGCCGCGGCTGAGGCAATCGTACGCCTCCTTGGCCGCCCCCGATTGAAAACTGCGGCTTAATTGCAGTTAACCGCCTGTGGTCGCGAGAGAATCCGCAGGCAGATAGCTTGCGTCTTGATTGTGGGGTGCAATTAAGCCGCAGGTTTGCGGTGGAAGCAACTCTTTGGAGCCGTCCGAGGTGGGGCGGTGCGCGCTAGAGACCAGCTGTCTGCCGTACCACCTCGACCACCCGCGCGCGGCCACCGTCAACGCGCGCAGCCTCTGCCACAACGTCGCTGGGATCTGTGTCCATAATCACAAGGTCAACGTTGCCTGGTTGGGCAAAGGGAACAAACAGCCTGCTTGCGCCGACCTTAGTTGCATCCATGAGGATGATTACCTTGCTGGCGTGCTTCATGAACTCCTTCTTCGCGTCGGCGGTCACCTGCCGCTCCGCGAGGAAGCCCAACCTTCTCTCAAACCCGTCAGCACCGAGAAAAACCTTGTCTACGTGTGTTCCCACCAGTGATGCGCTGAGGTAGGGACCATAGAGGTGGAAGCCTCGACCAAGGATGCCGCCTGTGCTAATGGGAGTAGCGTTGGGAAGGTGCTGCTGGATGTACGTGTGCGCTGCAGGCTCATCGGAGATGATGGAGATGTCCCTCTTCTTGTCAAGGCTGCGGATAAATGCAAGGGTCGTGCTTCCCGACCCCACAAGGATGGTCTCGCCGTCGTGAACCAGCTCGGCTGCTGCCTTGCCAATGGCGTCCTTTGCCCTCACGTTTCTCCTGATGCGTGTGGGAAGGCTTGGAACCACAAGTTCTCGGGCGGGCACGGCGCCACCATGTATGCGCTTGAGCTTTCCCTCGTGCTCAAGCTCGGTAAGGTCGGTTCGAATCGTGACCGCCGAGACGCCAAACTCTGTGCTGAGCTCAGAGACCACAACCTCGCCCTTTCTCGAGAGCATGTCGAGAATTCGATTCTGTCGCTCCTCGGAGGTAATCCTTTGCGAGGCGTTTGTCATCGGGAGGCCTCCAACTCCAGTGCCGTGACGGATACAGTACCCATGCTGAAGCAGCGTTACGAGTGCGAAACAATGTGAGCATGTAGCATCACAAGTTATTTTCCTGCTCATTCATACGTTTTACCCGCAGAAGCTATGCAGCTAGTTTGGCAATGCCAGGATTTGCTTTCCATTGCTTTCGTTTCGCATCCATTCACCGAAGCGAAAATACCACTCAACACACACCGCAAGTTTTTGAGCACCCTCCAATTTCGACGTGGATACTATCTGAATAACCAGAGAAGCACAGAGAGGGGTGAACATCAAATGGTAAATATTTTACTTGTCACACATGGTGAGTTTGCTCAGGGGATAACCTCAGCTCTCACACTTATCATGGGAGAAGCAAAAGGATACGCAACCGTGTCCTTGAATATTGGGCAGTCACCTGATGCATTTCTTGATGAGCTCACTATGAAAGTCCACTCGCTCTATGAAGATTCAGAAGGCAGTGGCGTGCTTGTTCTCACCGATCTTTTTGGCGGCACCCCATGCAACTGCATTGCACGCATTATGAACGAGATGGGTACCAAGAAGATTCGGTGCGTAACCGGGCTCAACCTGCCCATGCTTATCGAGGTCGTGAGTGACCGAGACGAGCAGGATCTGCCACATCTTGAAGAGACGGCGCTTGCCGCCGGTGGTAAAGGAATGGTCAGTCTAGCTGAGAAGATCTTCGGCTAAGCCACACGTACAACCAAACTTGAGAGGGGGACCCAAGGCGATCAAGGGCTAGCTGAAGGCTGCACTTTTTTGTTCTGAATCTGCTGGGGCGTGTAAGTAGAAGGTGAGAGTAGTGATAGTACAAGCCATTCTTGTTGCACTCATCACGACCTGCTGCACTTGGTGGTTTAGCCACGTCGTAACCAGGACCTGGCTGTACCCGCTGTGGTCGGGATTCCTGGTTGGCCTGGTGCTCGGAAAGCCCGTGGAGGGCATGATGATCGCTGCGGCGATCAACCTGCCCTATGTCGGCTTCATCACTGCCGGTGGCTCCATGCCGGGTAACCCGCAGTTCGCAGGTCCCGTTGGCACGGCGCTCGCGCTCGTCTCCGGGCTTGACGTGAACTCCGCCACGACGGTCGGCGTCATTCTCGGCAGCGTGACGATCATGGTGTGGACGGCATACATGTCCATCAACACGCTGTGGGTCCACATGGCCGAGGACTTCCTCAACAAGGGCAACATTCGTGCCATGAGGATGTGCAACTACATCCCGTCGTTCTTCGTCTCGTTCATACTCAACGGCATACCTGCCATGCTCGTGGTGCTTTACGGCGCCCCGTTTGGCGAGTGGTTCCAGACCTTCCCGCAGTGGATCGTCGATGGCTTTGGCATCGTCGGCGGCCTCATGCCAGCACTTGGTATCGCAATGCTGCTCCAGTACCTGAACAAGCCCAAGCTGATGCCGTTCTTCTTCATCGGCTTCGCACTTGCCGAGTTCATGGGCCTCACCACGATGATGGTCACGTTCATCGCAGCACTTGTCGCAATCCTGCTCTACAACTACCAGTCCGATAGCACCAAGAAGCTGACTGGGGGCGAGGCATAATGGCGCTCTCGAAGAAGACACTCGTCAAGAACTGGCTGCTCACCTATTCGTCCGAGACTTGCTACAACTACGAGCGACTCCAGGGCCTTGGCAACACGAACGCGTTCGTGCCGGTCATCCGCGAGCTGTATCCCGAGGATAAGCAGGCCGAGGAGCTCAAGAAGTACCTGGTGTTCTATAACACCGAACCCTCTTGGATGGGCACGATCATCAACGGCATCACCTGCGCCATGGAGGAGAAGAGGGCCGAGGGCGCGGACATCTCCGCAGATGACATCATGCTGATGCGCTCTTCGCTCATGGGCCCCATGGCAGGCATTGGCGACACCGTCTCGCAGTCGATTGCCTACCCAATCCTCGCCGGCATCTGCATTCAGCTTGCCCTTGCTGGCAACTTCGCAGGCCCCATCATCTTTGATGTTGGCTACAAGATTCTCCAGCTTACTTGCGGCTACAACATGTACATGCTGGGCTACAAGAAGGGCCGCGACGCCATCGTCGACCTGCTGCAGAGCGGCATCATCAACAGAGTCCTCGACGCGGTCTCCATCGTTGGCCTCATGGTCGTTGGTTGCATGACCGTTGGCAACGTCAAGGTCGACCTCTCCTGGCTCGAGTTTGACTGGACCAACGAGCTTGGTACCGTTTCGCTCAACCTGCAGACCGGCGTCTTTGACGCGCTGCTCCCGGGCCTTCTCCCGCTCCTTGTGGTTCTTGGAACCTGGGCGCTCCTGTCCAAGAAGCAGGTAAAGCCCCTCACGATGGTGCTGATCATCTTCCTGGTTGGCTTTGCCCTCGTGGGCATCAAGGCTCTCATGGGCCTGTATTAGACCGTTTCCGGCTGCCACGCAAGACGCGCCGTGGCACGCTCTAGAGCGAAGCAAGACAGTGTACGTGCGGGTGCCCTCCTGTCCGAACAGCCATGTCCAAGTGGGACAGGAGGGCACGCTACCCAGGCCCCCGCAGCGCTTGCACCGCGACGAGGGCTCGGTACAAGTATGAGCCTTTTGCCGCTTGCGGCGGGCTCTTCAGGGGGTTGACATGGGAAACAAGAAGGATGTGGACATCTACCCCTCGGTAATGTGCTGCAAGCCGTGGGACCTTGAGGCCTACGTGCGCGCCTTCGAGGAGGCGGGTGTTGCCGGGATTCACTTTGATGTGATGGATGGGCATTACGTGCCAAACATCATGCTCGGCTCGGAAGACTTCAAGGCAATCCGGCAGCTTACGGACCTCTCGATTGATGTCCACATCATGGCTACCGAGCCAGAGCGCTTTGTCCCGTATTTCGGCCTCCGCAAGGGAGACTCGCTGAGCTTCCATCCCGAGGTTTCCCTCCAGCCGTATCGTCTGCTCGAGAGCCTTCGGGCCATGGGCGTTTCCGCGGGCCTTGCCCTAAGTCCGGGCGTGCCGGTGAGCTATCTGGAGGAATGCCTCGACGTTCTCGATTTTGTCATGGTCATGGCTGTGAGTCCGGGCTTTGCCGGTCAGAAGATGGTTCCCGACCATCTTGACAAGCTGCGCAGGATTTCCGAGATAACCTCTCAAGCAAAGCACCCGATAAGCATTGTGGTAGACGGCAACACGACGCCTTCGAATGCCAGGCACATGCATGAGGCAGGTGCCACGGGGTTTGTGGTTGGTACCTCCTCGCTCATTCAGGGTGGTCCTAGCGCATTTTCAGAGAAGTACAGGGCCTATCAGGCCGAGATTGTACGAGCGTAGTAGCTACGCATTTGTCACACGAGAAATTTGGTCCGGAAACCCAAAGGAGAGCGGAGCCATGAGCGTGAAGAACCTTGTGTTTATCCGTATTGACGACCGTCTTATCCATGGCCAAGTCATGACGGCATGGATTCACCAGTTCCCAGAGTGCGCCCACATCATGGTTGTGGATGACCAGGTGAGCAAAGACCCGTTCATGACCAAGATGTTCCAGCTGCTACTCCCCGAGGGAACGACCATCGAGACGCTCTCGGTGGATGATGCGGCCCCCAAGCTGAAGGAGGGTCTCCCTCAGCAGACCATTCTGTTGGTGAAGTTCCCGCTTACCATTAAGCGCCTGGTTGATGCCGGCGTCGACATTGACTTCGTGAACATTGGCGGCATGGGCATGTCGGCTGGCAGGAAGAAGTTCTACAAGAACATTGCCGCCTCACCCGAGGAGCGAGAGATCTTCAAGGAGCTCGTCGCCAAGGGCGTGAAAGTTGAAATCAGGATCGTACCCGCGAACAACGCCGTAAGCGTCGAGGGGCTACTCAAGAAGTAGGCCTCCCCATTCCGTGCGCGAAGGCGACTGTGAGCGAGCAACAACGACTTCGAAAGATGGGAATGACGCACATATGGACTTCTCACGATATCTCTCGCCATCTGCGTACCACGAAGGAACGATGAAGGCATGCAGGCTCCATCGCATTGGCGAGTTCACCACCGATACCGTCTCGATTCCCAAGCCCGTTGGTGAGCAGCTACTGCTCAAGGTAGAGGGCTGTGGGGTTTGCGGCTCGGACATCCCAAGGATTTTCAAGCTTGGTACCAGCAAGCAGCGTTACCCCCTCACCATTGGGCATGAGTTCGGTGGCACCATTGTCGAAGTGGGGGAGGACGCGGACAAGAACCTTGTGGGGAAGCGCGGGGCGATATTCCCTTGCATACCGTGTAGGAAGTGCGACGCGTGCCTCTCGGCCAACTATGCCATGTGCGAGGACTACGACTACCTTGGGTCGAGAAGTGACGGCGGCTTTGCCGAGTACTGCTTGGTACCTTCTGCGTGGCACTTCGTCCCATCGACAAACCCGGACACACCCGGCGAGGCCCTTGCCATGACCGAGCCGTGCACGGTTGCGCAGCACGCCGTGAGGAAGGGCGGGGTTACCGCCGGCATGAACGTCCTCATCATGGGAGCTGGGCCCATCGGAATCATGGCCGCTCGCTGGGCAAAGCTCTTTGGGGCGTCGGTGGTTCTCTCCGAGATCGTCGAGGAAAAGTGCGAGTTTGCCCGCGCGCATGGGTGCGAGGTCATCGATTCCAAGGAGGTCGACCTTGTTGAGCGCGTGCGCGAGCTTACGCACGGCAGGGGCGTTGACGTGGCCATCGAGGGAACTGGCAGTGGGTCTGGTCTGGGACAGGCCATCGAGTGCACGCGTACCTTTGGGACCGTTGTGATGATGGGCAATCCTGCGAGCGATACCACCATCAAGCTGGCGCAGCACAGCCAGATTCTGCGCAAGGAGCTGAGCCTAAAGGGCATCTGGAACTCCCACTACGCAGACACGCCCATCAACGAGTGGCACTACACCGTGCGCATGCTCGACGAAGGCAAGATGAAGGTCACCGACCTCATCACCCACAAGAGCTCGCTGGACGGGCTTCCCGCGCTTTGCTCGGGAATCAACGATCACTCGATTCTCATCTGCAAGGCCATGTACGTGCCGGAGGCAGAGTGATGGCCGGGAGGGACTCGACAGCTCTTGTCCTTAAGGAGCTTGGAGAGACCCTCCCCTCTCTTGACGATGCACAGCTTGATTGTCTTGTCGACGAGCTGTTGGTTCCCGGGCGACGCGTCCTTGTGATGGGCGTAGGGAGGATGCTCATCTCGCTTAAGGCGTGGGTCAAGCGCCTGAAGCACCTGGGGATTGACATCAACTATGTGGGCGACGAGACCGAAATGCCCGTACGCGAGCACGACCTTGTGCTTATCGGGTCGAGCTCTGGGGAGAGCAAACTGCCCGCCGAGATAGGTCGTATTGCCCGCGAGAAGGGCGCCGACGTCTTCTACATTGGGTGCACGCCTGGGAGCACGATTGATTCGCTCGCCTCAAACCGTCTTCTTCTTCGTGGTCGCACCAAGTTTGCGGGCCGTGGGGAGTATGCGTCCGAGCAGCCCATGTCCACCCTTGTTGAGCAGGAGCTATTTCTACTTGGCGACATTGTTGCGCTTGAGATCATGTGGCGTATGGGGTGGACCGAGAAAGATGTGAAAGATCGACACGCAAACCTCGAGTAAGGGAGCGGGCTGTGGACTTCTCTGGCTTGGTGGACAGACTTAAGGAAATGGTTCCTAAGCCACGTCCCGAGGTCAACCTGAGCTTTGACGAGTACGTCGATGTGCTGTACGGCATAGTTGAGCAGTGCGCCGAGGACGTTTGCCAGAGTGACGAGGCGTGTGCCCTGAGTGGCAATGATGTTGCCACGGCCAGCGCGCACAAGAGGGAGATTGGTGTGTGGCAGGTCGTGCTTCTCTCGGCCATGAAACTCTGGAACTCGAGCGGGCGCTTCAAGGACAAGACCAAAGTGGCGATTGAGAATGAGATGATCTCGCGAGTTGTCTCTGGGCAGGGCCTTTCTGGTGACGAGGCCGAGGCTTTTCGAAGCTCGTACTTTGATGCGGCGACGAGGCTTGCCAAAGGTGACGAGCAGGGAAAGATGTCTGACGAGCAGCGATACGCCGTGCAGGTTATTGCGCTCATGCGTGCTGCGCTTTCGGCCGGCTATGACGGTGCGGAGGATGCTCTCAACGCTGCAACGGAGAAGTCCTCGATGCGCGTTCTGGATATGGAGCGTATGGTGGTCCACCTGGCCCAGTCTTCGGTGGTGGATGGCAACACCGCGCTCATGAAGCGCCCGCGGTTCTTTGTGGCGCAATAAGTGGGTGTGTTTCCGGCCTTTTGGCGTCTCCGTTTTTAGGCGGGGCGCCGAAAGGTTAGTCTTTCTCGCTGTCCCCTTCGCGGCACCGTCCTCCGAGACGGCGGGCTTGGTGTGGGCACGTGGCGGCCCCCGAGCTTGGCCGCCTGGGAAAACTGCGGCTTAATTGCAGCCCGCCAGGAGGGGCCGAGGTCGCTACCTGCGGTTCTTCTCGGCAGCGACCCCGGCCAACTGCAATTAAGCCGCAGTTTTTGAGGAAAGGGGCGCCCTCGCAACGGAGGCGAGGGGCGCCCGTGCTTCGAGTCGGTCCCGCCCGTGGCCTCCAGTCCCGCAAAAGCGCACGCCAAAACGACCCCTACTACCAAGTCCCTGGGAAAACGCCGCCGAGAAGAACGCCGGATCGTTTTCGTGTGCGCTATTTGAGCTGCTTCGGTACCGCCCAACCCTCTCGCTGCGGAAAACAGCCAAGGGCGCACCTACTATCACGTCACCACAGCGGGTGGCCACGGCTTTCCATGGGCACGAAAGGCATTACATTTGACGGAGACCAGGCTTCCCCGGGTACAGTGGTAAGGGGTACTGGCGAGAAGACAGTTGATGCCAGTGCCGAGATGGGAGACGCGGGCGTTACCGCCTTGTAGCGCAGGTGGTGCAGAGAGGGTAGGGGCGAAATGCCGAAAAACACTAAGCTCATCCTTTGCGACATCGATGGGACGATTCTGCCCAAGGGCAATCCCCAGGTCTCCCAGCGCACGATACGGGCCTTCCACGCAGCGCTTGATGCCGACATTGCCATTGGTCCCGCAAGCGGTCGCGGAATCGACTGGATTCCGCCCTTCTTTGGCGGGGATGCCGCTTGCTGCGCCACCTGCCTGGCCACCAATGGCCAGCAGGTCTACCTCGGTGGCAAGCTAGTGTACGAGGAGCGCCAGCCGCACGACGCGCTTGTGCGACTGGCGGCAATGCTTGCGGGCGTACCGCATTCCGGGATGCTCTGCTTTGACGGAGGAACGCCGCTCCTGGTTGCCGGAAGCCGAGAGGACCTTAGGCGCCCCTTTCCCGCCTACGCCGAGAAGTGCGTGCCGGTCGACGCCGTACCGGATGTGGTGGTCAAGGCCAACGTGTTCGTGGACACGGACGAGGCGGGCACGCGAGATCTTATCGCCCGGGCGGCGCGCGAGGTTCCTGAGCTGGACCTCGACTACGCGCACGCAGGCTTCTCCAACGTGATGCCGCACGGCTACAACAAGGGTTCCGGAGCGCGCATGCTGTGCGAGCTTCTCGGCATTGACGCGGACGAGGTCGTGGTCTTTGGCGACGCCGGCAACGACCTGCCGCTCTTCTCGGCGGTTCCCAACTCCGTGGCGGTTGCCAACGCCCAGCCCGAGGCGGCAACGGCAGCCCGCTGGCACATTGGCCGCTGCGAGGACGATGCCGTTGCCGCTGCGATCGAAGCCCTCGCCGTCGGCGAATGGCCCTTCTCGGTGTAGCTTAGTCCCAGCGCGCCGGGAGACCTCACGCGCCGAGCTCAGGAACAACCTCACGCGACAACCTCACACGTGATATTTATTTTTTGATATTTGGCAGTGAAACCCCAGTTAAGAGCGCCAGAATATCAATAAAGAAATAACACGTGTGAGGTTTGTCTCCTCAGCGCTGAACGGAATCACACGACGGCCTGTTGCTTGGACGGGCAGCGAGAAGATTCTACGGTTTGGCAGCCGTGCGGGCGGCCTCTGTGGTCTGTCGAGAAGGACTTCTACGGTGCTGTTTTGCCCATATCTGCGTTCTTTATCGATCACTGTGAAGTAGGGCCAGTGTTTCCGCAGGTCGCAGAAAACGAAATTCTCAGATACCGATAAGGAATGGAGGAGGGGGGAGAGAGGGGGAAGGGCTACCATGGCTCCAACGTCACAGGAGGCGCCATGGTTGCTGTCATTCTCGTCCTGGTAGTCATTCTCGCGTTGGCAGTCGCATGCGTGGTTCGCGCGGCGGCGCTCAAGCCAACGCTTCCGGCCGGCTCGCCCATCGACGCGGGCGGCTATCACGCCGGCGACGAGGAGGTCGAGCGCTTCCGCACGCTGCTGCGTATTCCCACCGTCTCGCGAGACGACCCGGCCAAGCTTGACCGCGAACCCTTCGATCGCTGGGTGCCCACGCTCCAGCGCCTCTATCCGCGCACGTTCCAGGCGTTCGAGCTCACCCGCATCGACGGGTACGGCATCCTCATGCGCTGGCCTGGGCGTGACTCCTCGTTGGCGCCCGTCGTGATGATGGCCCACCACGACGTGGTGCCTACCGATGGCCAGGAGTGGACCTACCCGCCCTTTGCGGCCGAGGTCCATGACGGGCAGATCTGGGCCCGCGGCACGCTCGACGACAAGCTCTGCTTCTGCGGCTGCATGGAGGCGTTCGAGCACCTGCTGGCCGAGGGCTACGTCCCGCCGCGCGACATCTGGTTCTTCTCGTCCTGCTGCGAGGAGACCTCTGGCCCCACGGCCGACAATGCCGTGGCGTGGCTGCGCGAGCACAACGTGCATCCCTGCATGGTCCTCGATGAGGGCGGCGCGGTTGCCACTGGCGTGCCCCTGGGCGTGACCTCGCCCATGGCTATGGTGGGCGTCTCTGAGAAGGGCCATGTGGACGTCACCGTGACGGCGCATGGTACGGGCGGGCACGCGTCAGCCCCCTCGAAGAACGATGCCACGCGGCTTCTTGCCCGCGCGACGGAGCGCATCTGCGGCCATCCCGGAAAACCGCAGGTTGCAGATGCTGTCACGGCCATGCTTCAGGAGCTCGCGGCCCACGGGAGCTTTGCCTATCGCATCATCTTTGCAAACATATGGCTCTTCCGGCCGCTGGTGGGGCGCGTCCTTGCCGCCGGTGCCGAGACCGGCCCCATGGTCCGCTCGACCTACGCGCTCACGCAGCTGCAGGGCTCTCCGGCGAGAAACGTCCTTCCTCCCGTTGCCACGGCCAACCTCAACGTCCGCGTGGCACCCTTCGAAGACGTGAACGCAGCGCTCGCTCGAGCCCGTGCACAGGCGGCCGAGGAGTGCCGGGCGTCCGGCGTCGCCGCAGATGCCGTGAGCGTAGAGGTTGCCGAGAACAGCCTGGTAAACGAGCCCTCGCCCTTCTCGCCCCACGATGACGCGCAGTTCGACTACATCCGTCGCTGCGTTGCCGGCGTCTATCCCGAGGCGGGCGTGTGCCCCTACGTGCAGACGAGCTGCTCGGATTCGCGCTCGTTCGCCAAGATCTGCGACCACGTGTACCGTTTTGCCGCCTTTGTCTACACGCCGATGGCGCGCGGTCTTATCCACGGTGCCAACGAGCGTATCCCAGTTGATGACTACAAGCGTGGCGTAGAGTTCTACGTGGCATTTGTTCGGGGGCTCGATCAGCTGAATGCATAAAGGATGCAACCATATCTCGCTGCGCTGGCAGTCCCGGTGCGTGGCGAGGACGAGAGGAGCCAAGATGGTCGAGAAGAAGCAGGGCACTACGCCCAAGCAGAAGATCCCCTTCGACTGGAAGCGCTGTGCTATCGCCTCTCTTCCCTTTATGGGGATGATCTCGTTCTGGCAGGTCTTCGACGGCCTGGTCCCCAAGATGCTCACCCAGACCTTTGGTCTCTCCAACTGGCTCACCGGCGTTGTGATGGCGCTCGACAACGTGTTTGGCCTGTTCCTTCTCCCGTGGTTTGGCATCCTCTCGGACCGCTGTCGCTCGCGCCTGGGGAGAAGAACCCCCTTCATCCTGGCCGGATCTGCCGTTGCAGCGGTCTCTGTACCGCTCATCGCCGTGGCAAACAACCTGGGAAGCCTGCCTCTGCTCATCGCGATGATTCTGGTGACTCTGGTTGCCATCTGCTCCTATCGCACCGCGACCCTGGCGATTGTGGCGGATATCACGCCGCGTCCGCTGCGTACCAAGGGCGACTCGGTCGACAAGATTGTGGGATACGCGGGCACGGGCGTCATGCTGGTGGCCATCTCGGTTCTTGTCCCCTCGGTGGCCAACCCGGACTACGTGCCGGTGTTCCTGCTGCAGGGCATCGTGATCGCCGTGGCGGCCGTGGTCTATCGCGTGCTTCTCAACGAGCCCAAGTCTGTGGCAAAGATGCATGAGGAGAGCCTTGCCATGGGCATCAAGGAAGACTCGATCGATGCGGATGACGACGCCGAGGAAGGCAAGGAGCGCGTGACCGACCCAGAGCTCGTGCGCTCGATTGCCCTGCTCCTTGGCGCCGTCTTCTTCTACTACATGTCCTATAACGCCATGACCACCAATATCTCGCGCTACGCGTCGGACTTCTTCTCGATGCTCGGCGGCTCCTACGCAATCATCAACATTGTCACCATTGCGGGCGGGCTTCTCTCGTACGTTCCGGTGGCCAACATCTCCCTCAAGGTGGGCAGGAAGCGCGTTGCCCTCGTTGCCGGCTTGGTGATGACCGTCTGTCCGGCCATCATGTGGCTCTTCCCGTCGTTCACGCCCCTCTACTACGTGCTCTTCCTCTTCATGGGTGCCTCCCTCGGCGCCGTCGACCTGTGCGTGTATCCCATGATCCTCGAGGGCTGCAGCTCCCGGAGCGTTGGCCGCTACTCTGGCTACTACTACACGGTGAGCATGGCAGCGCAGGTTGTGACGCCCATCCTCTCCGGGCTGGTGATGGATGTGGCCGAGTCTCAGCTCTTCCTCTACATCACCGTGATGGGTGCGGCCATGTGCGCCTTCATTGCCCTGGCAAAACATGGTGACTCGATTCTTGCGGACGAGATCCTGCGGCGCGAGGCCAGCGCGGGGGAGTAGGGCTGGCCAAACGGGCCATGGCACGAGAAGCCCTTCTGTGGCACCATACACGATGTCTCGCGAACTCGCTTGCATGGCGCGAAGCGGATGGTGGAGCTTGATTGATGGAGGGCGGAGTACCGGGTGGACCTGATAGAGCGCATGAAGTCCCAGGAGGGGAAGTTTACCGAGTCTGAGCTTGCCGTCGCCCGCTACATCGCAGGTCATCCCATGGACGTGGTGGGAAACACCGTCTCGAAGGTCTCGGAGCTCTCCGGCCTCTCCGCTGCCGCCATCGTGCGCATGTGCCAGCGAATGGGCTACAGCGGCTTCTCCGAGTTTCGCTTTGAGATGGACCGCCAGCTCCTCTCCAACGGCACGCAGGAGGAGGACGGCGCCCGCGAGGGTGGTCTTCTCTCGCGCTTCGTGAACATCAATGCCGTCCAACTGCGCAAGGTCGCTGAGGCAATCGATGCGGCGCAGCTCAACCACGTTGCCGCCTCGATCTGCGCTGCCCCGCGCGTTGCCGTGTGGGGCGTGGACCGCATGTACGAGAGGGCCCTGCAGCTCTCCGCAGGTCTCATGCACGTTGGGATCTTCAACAGCGTGACTAATGACACAACGGTGATGGACGACGTCGCGGGCATTCTGGGCAAGGGCGACGTCTGCGTGGTCATATCGCAGAAGGGGCGCGACTACGACGCCTATGCCCTGCTCATGGATGCCATTCGCGAGAACGGCGGGAAGGCCTTCTTTGTTACGGTGAACGCCCGAAGCCAGTTCATCTCGCACGCCTCGAGCGCCATCGTTCTGCCCAACATTGGTACTGGAGGACGCTCAGACCTCTCTGACGCCCAGCTCATGATCTACCTGTACCTGGAGATTCTTCTCGATGAGGTCGCGTACTTGCAAAGCAAGGCCGAAAGCGACGGCGACAAGGCAGACGCTCCGGACGGGGGAGAGAACCCCCGTCCGGAACAAGAAGAGCGCTAGCCGAGAAGCTCGGAGACAACCGAGGCAACAAGGGTGCGCGGCAGCAGTACGTCGAGGCCAGACGCTTCGCGTGCGGCGTCGCGCATCTGCGTGGTGAATCCCATGCAGTCAAGGCAGAGGAAGGCGTCGTTCGAGCCGCGGAGCGTGGCCGCCGTCCCGCGCACCCCGTCGATGCCCGCGTAGGGGCTTGCCGAGACAACGTCCACCTCGACGCCGTGCTCGTCCCACCAGACCCTAGCCTGCTCCACCTGGGACGGCTCGGGCACCATCACCGCCACGCGCCGGCCGCCCGCAAGGGCGCGGGCGGCGGCGTGGAAGAGCGGCTGGGGATAGACGAGAGGAACCTCGTGGCGCAGCTCGGGAAAGGACCCCGTGCACAGCACGATGATGGCCCGGGCACCCTCACGCTCCGCCTGGTCGATTCTTTCCTGCACCAGGGGCAGCACCTTGGTGCCTGAGAAGGTGACCTGCGAGCCATCGCGCATGCGCGAGACCAGCACCTCATCGCCGGGTTTCGGCGCCAGGTCGCGCTCGACCTCGCTTGCCGTGAGGTCGTCGAGCGCACCGTACTGCACAAGCTCGAGCGTTGGCGCGAGGCGCGACTCGAGGTCTGCCGTCATGTCCGTGCGGGGCGCCTGTCCCACGGTGATGCCGGCAATCCGGGTGCGTGCCATCCCTAGCGCGCCTCGCCTGGCGTCTGGAAGCGCTCCATGGTGCCGTAGAGCTCAACCAGGTGGTCAAACTGCGCGGGGTCGTAGAAGGAGCAGGCGCCCTGCCCGTAGACCTTGGCCAACTCGACGGCAAAGCGTGCCGCCTCCTCGACGTCGGTGCCGTGCGTGGCGCCGGTGGCGCAGCCGGCAACCATCTGCTCGGTGGCAATTGCCACGCCCACAACCGGCGCATCTGTCGCCGTGGCGGGCTGCAGGATGCTGTTGAGGTGGTAGAGGTCGTTGCCGTACGGGGTGATGTCCTGCTGAGAGAGGGCAAATACCTGCGGCATCTTCCCGGTGACGCGCGTCATAACGTCCATGAGGTCGTTGGAGACCGAGAGGATGTAGCCCTGCATCACGGTGGGGGAGATGGCGATGCCGTTCACGTTGATGATGCGGTTGCCCTTGGTGGTGTCGATGGAGACCACGGCATCCATGCGTGGGTCGACCTCCATGCGGTTCATGGTCTCCATGTCGATGGGGGAGTCCATGAAGGGCACGGGCTCGTGGGGAAGCGTGGGCGCGTCCGGGCACACGTGGGTGGCAACGATGACGTCGCCGGCAAGGACGTCGCCCTGCTCGTGCATCTCAACGAGCTTGAGGGCGGCGGTGAGCGCCGCGAGGGCGCCGTCGCCGTCGGACACGGCACCGATGAGCTCGGGACGGGCGCCAAGCCCACCGAGGCGGCCGACGATGCCGAGCGTGGGTGCGTCTCCGCCAGAAGACTTGCCGTTGGAACCAGGGATCAGGACCTTCATGCAGTCGGTGCCGCCGCGCTCGCCGGAGACGCGCTCGACGGTAACGTCGCTTGCGCCGTGGACGCGGAGAAAGTCCGCGACCTCGTTGCCCGAGGCGGATGGCTTGTCGATGAGGTCGTAGATGTCGAGCATCTGGCGAAGGAGCATTGGAATTCCTTTCAACGAAATACGTTTCAATCCACATGCCGAGCGATTTGCAAACAGCACAAAGAACCGGCCTGTTTAGCGTCTACCATAGCCCGAGAAGAGCCGTCAATTGTTACAGCACGATGTAACTTGTTTCATGCGAGTGAATTACACGACCACAGTCTCTGCTCTCCTGTCGCCAGCATGGCATGCTGCATCCAACGACCCGCAGGAGGTGGGTCAACGCGCGTGTGCCGCGTTGGTTGCCGGGAGGATTGGCCCGGCGTGAGGGAGGAGCTGGCGATGAGCGCTCAGAACAAGACCAGGTTGAACGTGCAGGAGTCCATGGCGTGTCTCTCGAGGCGCGGCTTCCTGCGCACGGCGGGAATGCTGGGCCTAGGCGTTGCGGCTGCCGGCCTTGCGGGATGCGGCGGAAGCACCGACAGCTCGTCTGCCTCGGCGGGCACCAGCGGAGCTGCGGGAGGCACCCTCGTGATCTCGCTGCCCTCCTCGCCCAAGTACCTTGACCCCATTCTCTACACGGGCACCTACGAGTCCCAGATCATCAACTGCGTATGCGACACGCTCGTTGACTACAACATGGACCTCTCCCAGATTGTCCCGGTGCTCGCGACCGACTGGACGATCAGCGATGACGGCCTTACCTACACCTTCAACCTGCGCAGCGACGCCAAGTTCCAGAAGGGTCAGTATCAGGACGGTCGCGCCGTCACCGCGGAGGACATCAAGTACTCCCTCGAGCGCTCCGCCAAGCAGTCCTCGATGAACCGTCTTGCGATGCTCGACCACGTTGATGTTGTGAGCGACACGACCGTCAACTGCGTCCTCAACGCCCCCGCCGCCTCGTTCCTCACCGCGCTCACCGACGCCGGCAACGTCATTGTCCCCAAGGAGGAGGTCGAGGGCTGGGGCGTCTCCTTCGGCGACCACCTCGTTGGCTCCGGTCCCTTCAAGCTCGACCAGTTCCTCAAGGACCAGGAGTCCGACCTCTCCAAGAACGACACCTATTGGGGTCCCACGCCTAACCTCGACGGCGTGACCATCAAGGTCGTCACCGACATGACCCAGGCTGCAAACGGCCTCACCACCGGCGAGCTCGACATGGCCACCTCGCTCACCGGCGAGTCAATCCAGACCATCAAGAACAACTCCGACCTGGTCATGCAGCAGACGCCTGCCCTGCACATCGCCTACGTCTACTTCAACCAGGTGAACGGCCCCACCGCCGACCAGCGCGTGCGCAAGGCCATCCTCATGGCGATCAACCGCGATGACCTGGTGAAGGGCGTCTATCCGTACGGCGAGGCCGAGACCGCCTCGCTGCCGCTCCCCAAGGGCAGCTGGGGCTACGATGCCTCCGTCGAGAGCGACGTCCCCACGTACGACCCGGATGCCGCGAAGGCGCTGATGGCAGAGGCGGGGTACGCTGACGGCCTCTCGCTCAACCTCTACATCTCCAACACCGAGGCCCGCATCAAGATGGGAACCATCCTCCAGCAGACGCTCAAGGAGACCCTGAACATCGACCTCACGCTCAACCCATCCGACTGGGGCACGTTCAGCGCAACGGCCGCCTCTGGCACTGCCGACATGTACGGCATGAGCTGGACCTGGTATCCCGACCCGTTCTTCTTCCTCAACAAGCTCTTCAGCAGCTCGGAGGTGGGCGCGCTCGGCAACGGCGCTGGCTTTAGCCACCAGGACGTGGACGACCTTCTCGACAAGGCCCTTGCCGTCACCGACCAGGACCAGCGTGCCGACTACTACAAGCAGGCGCTCAAGTCGATCGTCTCCTACGACCCGATGCTGGTCTACGCCTCCGAGTTCGTGAACACCGGCCTCACCACCAAGGTCCAGGGCTACGAGCAGCGCGCCGACGGCAAGATCGTCATCGTGAACGACGAGGTCAACGTCTCGAAGACCGCGTAGCAGCAACATCGTTTCTAGCCAGTCGAGGGGGCACGGGCGAGACCTGCGCCCCCTCGGCACCGAATGGGGCCATCCTGAGTCGCATTCGGACGAGAACACCCAGGGGGTGGTAGCAGGATGGCCAAGACAATCATCAGGCGGGCGCTTCAGACCATCCCCGTCCTGCTCGTGGTCGTTACGTTCACGTTTGTCCTCACGCGCATGATTCCTGGCGACCCCGCAGTTACCATGCTTGGTCCCCAGGCATCGCCCGATGCCATCGAGACCATGCGAGAGAAGATGGGCCTCAACGAGCCCATGCTCCAGCAGTACGTGAACTACGTCCTCGGCGTATTGCAGGGGGACTTTGGTTATTCGTACTCCTATAACGGCGCCGTGATGCCAATCATCCTGAGCCGGCTCCCGTCCACGCTCATGATCACCATCACGGGCCTTGTCCTGGCCATTCTCGTTGGCATCCCCATTGGCGTCGAGTCCGCGGTAAAGCAGAACACCGCCTTTGACTACATCTTCATGGTGCTCGCGCTTGTCGGCGTCTCCGTGCCCATCTTCTGGCTTGGCCTGATGCTTGTCCTTACCTTCAGCGTCAACCTTGGGTGGCTTCCCGTTATGGGCATGGGCAACATCGCCAAGGGTGCCTGGGACGTGGTAAGCCACATGATCCTGCCATGCCTCTGCCTGGCAACGATTCCGGCTGCCACCTTTGCCCGCATCACGCGTTCTAGCATGCTCGAGTCCATCAACGCGGACTACATCAAGGCGCTTCGCTCCCGAGGCATCAAGGAGTCCGTGGTCATCTGGAAGCACGCGTTCAAGAACGCGCTTCCTCCCATTGTGACGGTGCTGGGCATCCAGCTTGCCGGCGCCTTTGCGGGCGCAATCCTCACCGAGACGATCTTCTCCTGGCCGGGCTTGGGCACCCTCATCGTGAATGCGGTCAACGGCCGTGACTACGCCCTCATCCAGGGCGTGGTTCTCTTCTCGGCAGTGGTCTTCGTCTTTGTGAACCTGATCGTCGACATCGTGTACATGCTCATTAACCCCAAGGTGAGCTATGAGGGAGGTGTCCGCTAATGGCAGAGCAGACAACCTCGAGCGCCCCAGAGGCCCTGAGTGACGCCGCCAACCTCGAGATGCTCAGGCGCGAGCGGCGTGCCAACAACGCCTGGCACAAGCTCACGCGCAACAAGATGGCAGTCGTGGGCCTTATCATCGTGGCCTTCATGGTCTTTCTCGCCATCTTTGCGCCGCTCATCTCGCCCTATGACCCCAATGTCACGGACATGTCCAACATGTTTGCGGCACCGGGGCAGGCGGGACACCTCTTGGGCACCGACTCCTATGGCCGCGACCTTCTTTCGCGCATCATCTATGGAGCGAGAATCTCGATCTTCATCGCCATTGGCGGCACCATCGTGGGTGCCATCATCGGTGTGCTTCTCGGCCTGGTTGCCGGCTTCTTTGGCGGTGCGGTCGACTCCATTATCATGCGCATCATGGACGGCATGATGGCCTTCCCCTTCATTCTGCTCGCCCTCATCCTCATGACCATCCTCGGGCAGGGGACGCAGAACGTGATCATCGCCATTGGCGTGGCAAACGTCCCCAACTTTGCCCGCGTGGTGCGCGGCCAGGTGCACGTGGTGAAGAACGAGGAGTACTGCAACGCCGAGAGGGTCATTGGAGCCTCTCCTGCGCGCATCCTCTTCAAGCACATCTTTGCCAACGCCATGTCGCCGGTCATCGTGTACTTCACGCTCAACATCGCAAGCGCGATCATCTCCGAGGCGGCCCTCTCGTTCCTCGGCCTTGGCGTGCAGCCGCCCACCGCGTCTTGGGGCGCGATTCTCTCGGAGGGCAAGAGCACGCTGCAGACCGCACCCCACATCGCCACCATCTCGGGCATCTTCATCCTGCTCACGGTGCTTGGCTTCAACCTCTTTGGCGACGGCATCCGCGACGTCTTCGACCCCAAGCAGAAGCGGTAGGTGACGACCATGACCGAGCAGAACACGGGGCTTCTCGACGACGCCGGGACAAAGTCGGGCGAGAGGATCCTCGAGGTACGCGACCTCAAGACGTACTTCCACACGGCAGCCGGCATCGCCAAGGCGGTCGACGGCGTGAGCTTCTCCCTCGACCGCGGCAAGACCCTTGCCATCGTGGGCGAGTCCGGCTCTGGCAAGAGCGTGACCGCATCCTCCGTCATTCGCCTGCTTGCAAAGACCGGCAAGATCGAGGGCGGCTCCATCGAGTTCGATGGCATTGACATGGTCCACGTGCCGGAGCGCGAGCTGCTCAAGCTTCGCGGCAGCGACATCTCGATGATCTTCCAGGACCCCATGAGCGGCCTCGACCCGGTCTTCAAGGTGGGGACCCAGATGGTCGAGCTGATTCGCGCGCACAGCGACCTGGGAAAGAAGGAGGCCTACGACCGCGCCGTCGAGATGCTGCGCCTCGTTGGCATCCCCGACCCAGAGGCCCGCATGGACGCCTACCCCTACGAGCTCTCGGGTGGCATGTGCCAGCGCGTGATCATCGCCATGGCGGTGAGCTGCCACCCCAAGTTCATCATCGCCGACGAGCCAACGACCGCACTTGACGTTACCGTTCAGTCCCAGGTCCTCTCGCTCCTGCGAGGCCTTCAGGACGAGCTGAGCACGGCCATTCTCCTCATCACCCACAACCTGGGCATCGTGTGGGAGATGGCGGATGACGTTATGGTGATGTACGCGGGGCGCACCTGCGAGTACACCTCCATGAAGGAGCTCTACTCAAACCCGCTCCACCCCTATACCTGGGGCCTTCTTGACTCCATGCCGCGGCTCTCCGACACCGCGAAGACCGACCTCAAGACCATACCGGGCGTGCCTCCCGACCTCAGGCTCACCGGTACGTGCTGCAACTTCTGTAACCGTTGCCCCTATGCGACGGAGGAGTGCCACAGGCGCGTGCCAGAGCTCAAGGAAGTTGAGCCGGGGCACTTTGTGGCATGCCTGAGGCAGGACGGCGAGCACAGGCTCGTGAGAGGCGAGGTGAACCACCATGAGTGAGACGCAGACGGCGGCTGTTGTCGAGAGACCCCAGGTTGCGAGCGGAGAGCCCATTCTCTCCATCAAGCACCTCTCCAAGGACTTCCGTCTGCGCGGCGGGAAGCTCTTCTCCAAGCCGCAGGTGCTCCATGCCCTTTCCGACGTGAGCTTGGACGTCTATCCCGGCGAGACGCTGGGCATCATTGGCGAGTCCGGCTGCGGCAAGTCCACGCTGGGCCGCTGCGTGGTGCAGCTGCACCAGGCCACCTCGGGGCAGATCGTCTACGGTGGCCAGGACATCACCAAGCTTTCCGGGCAGCAGCTCAAGGCGGTCCGCAAGGACATCCAGATGATCTTCCAGGACTCCTATTCCTCGCTTGACCCGCGCTACACTGCGGCCAAGACCATCGAGGAGCCCATGCTCATCTACCGCACCGAGCCCGATGCCTCCAGGCGCGAGCAGCGCGTCCTCGAGGTCATGCGCGAGGTCGGCCTGGACGTGCAGCACCTCCAGCGCTATCCGCACGAGTTCTCCGGCGGTCAGCGCCAGCGCATCAACGTGGCCCGCGCCCTGGTGCTTGACCCCAAGGTCATCGTCTGCGACGAGCCCGTCTCCGCGCTTGACGTCTCCATCCAGGCGCAGGTGCTCAACCTCTTCCGCCACCTGCAGCAGGAGCGTGGCCTCACGTACCTCTTCATCAGCCACGACCTCTCGGTCATCAAGCACATCTCCGACCGCGTTGCCATCATGTACCTGGGGCGCGTCATGGAGCTTTGCCCCGCCGACAAGATCTACGCGCACCCGCTGCACCCCTACACGAAGGCGCTCCTCTCGGCCATCCCGCCCGAGAGCCCCTTCGACAAGAAGGAAGAGATCAAGCTCCAGGGCGAGATCCCAAGCCCTGTGGGGGAGCAGGTGGGCTGCCCACTTGCCGGCCGCTGTCCCTTCTGCATGGAGCGCTGCCGTCACGAGCGGCCTTCGCTCGAGGAGGTCGAGGCCGGCCATCGTGTGGCGTGCTTCAAGTACCACGACATCGTGGCCGAGTAGCCGCGTGAGCCTCACGTAATCAATCCGTTCGTTAGTTCGGGGGAGTGTTTGTCTGCCATGTCAACGGTTACGAAGGAAGAGCTTCACAAGAAGATCCTCGACCGCAAGGATGAGCTTGTCTCTCTCTGCCAGGACCTCATTCGCATAAAGAACCAGAGCCCGCTGGACCCGCAGGAGCCGGCGGTCGACTTTGTGAGGGGCTACCTCGCGAGCCACGGCATCGAGTCGCAGCGCCTGGTTGCCTACGCGGGCGAGGACTACCCGGTAATCTACGCTCACATTGGCTCTGACGAGGGCTTCCGCGTTGTCCTTAACGGTCACGTGGACGTGGTTCCTGTGGGCAACCTCTCCGGCTGGGACTTTGACCCCTTTGGGGCCGAGGTGTTTGACGGGAAGATCCACGGGCGCGGTGCCTCCGACATGAAGTGCGGCCTCGCAGTGCTGCTCTTCTCTATGGCGCTTCTCAACGAGTCTGGTGCCAACCTCAGGGGTGACATCCGCCTGCATGTGGCCACGGACGAGGAGATCGCAGGTACTGGCACCAAGTGGTTCTGCGACAACGGCTATGCGGACGGCGCGGATGCCGTGATGGTGGGGGAGCCCACCGGGCACGACACCATTGAGATTGGCCAGAAGGGCATCCTGCACCTCACGCTCACGGCGCACGGCACGCCTGGCCACGGCTCGACGGGCAACTACAAGGGCGACAACGCCATCACCAAGCTGGCACGCGTCATTCTCCACATTGACGAGCTCACCTCCGTGCCCGGCCACTACCTTCCCAGCCAGGCTCGCGCGGTTGCCAACTCCCGCACCATTGCCGAGCGCACCATCGACAACCCCCTGGTGGGCAACGTCATTGACCACTGCTCGGCCAACGTGGGCATCATCGAGGGCGGCGGCAAGATCAACCAGGTGCCAGACCAGGCAAGCTGCAAGGTGGATGTTCGTCTGCCCTACGGCTGCAAGCACGAGGACGTGGTGGCTGCCGTTGACCGCATCATCGAGGAGAGCGGCGTCACGGGTGTCGAGGCAGGCTACGAGTGGATTGCCGAGGGCAACTACACCGACGACACCTGCCTTCTGGTGACGAGCCTCAAGGACAACATCGAGAGCGTCTGGGGCGAGGAGTGCCTGCCCGCCTACCAGTGGGCATCAAGCGACGCGGCGCACTATCGCGCGCTCGGCTGCCCCACCATCCAATTTGGCCCAGCCAACAACGCCGGCATCCATGGCTACAACGAGGACGTGGACGTGGAGGACGTGGTGCATGCAGCCGAGATCTACATGCTCACCCTCTGCGAAATGCTTGGTATCGAGTAGGGAGGTCTCAGGTGGGAGAGTGCGAGTGCGGTTGTGAGTGCGAGTGCGGTTGCGAGGCCACGGTGAACGAGGTCCCGGAGGCAAAGAGCGCGCAGCTCACGTGGCATGTTGGTGACGAGACGATCGACTACGTGGCCACAGCTGGCCACCTGGACATCGTCGACCGCGACAAGGTCCTCGAGGGGCGCATGTTCAACGTCTCCTATGTTGCCACGGCCATTGATGGCAGCGAGGTGGACCCCCACAAGCGCCCGGTGAGCTTCTGCTACAACGGTGGTCCCGGTTCTGCCTCGGTGCCCATCAACTTTGGCGGCCTGGGGCCGCGTCGCGTGGTGACCCACGGGATGGACTTCGTGGGTGCGGGGTACGAGGTCGTGGACAACCCCGGCACGCTGCTGCGGGAGTCAGACCTCGTCTTCCCGGACGCCTTGGGCACAGGCTGGTCCTTCGTGGCTGAGGGCTACGACACCAAGCGCGTCTATGGCCTCGAGGAGGACGCGCGCACCTTCTGCCGCGCCATCTGCCAGTGGCTTGACGAGAACGACCGCTGGGGTTCTCCGCTCTACATCTTTGGCGAGTCGTACGGCACCATGCGTAGCGCCGTTCTCATGCGCTACCTGGGCGAGGCGCACGTGCCCCTGGCGGGCGTCGTGATGCTCTCGGCCTACTACGACTGGACGCAGAACCTGCCCGGCAATGACCTCTACTACGTGGGCATGGTCCCCACCTTTGCCTCGACGGCGCAGTACTTTGGCCTGGTTGGCCAGGGCGTCGACGAGGACGAGTGGTTCGACAGGGCCTCTGCGTTTGCTGGAGGCGAGTATGCCCGTGGCATCTTCCTGGGTGATGAGATTACTCCTGCCGATAAGGACGCTTTGGCCGAGCACCTGTCTGCGTTCATTGGGCTTCCTAAGGACTATCTGCTTGTCCGAAATAACCGGGTTGAGCTTGAGGACTTTAGGCGAGACCTTCTCGCTAGCCGCGGCCTTGTGTGTGGCCGTCTTGACCAGCGCTTCACCGAGACCTCGCTGCTTCCCAGTCAGCGTGCCTCGTTCTACTTTGCCTGCGAGGATCCTGCCAACCATGCGCTTGAGAGCTGCTGGTATGTGGCATTCCGAGACTTCTTGAGGGGCGACCTGGGTTACGAGGGGCCTGAAGAGTACCGTCTTTCCGTGTGGGGAGAGATTGGCATTGGATGGAACTGGGTTCACGATGAGCCAGGCTTTGACGAGACAACCGTTGCGGCACCCAATTTGGCGTACGACATTGCCGTAGCGTTGAGGCGCAGTCCCACGACCAAGCTTTGCATCCTGGGCGGCCGCTATGACACGGCAACGCCTTGGTGGAACGTGCGGCACACAATGTCGCAGCTCTACCTGCCAGATGCGCTCAAACGTCAGATCACCTGGCACCGCTACGGGTGTGGCCACATGGCCTACACCGACGAGCCCACGCTCCACGCCATGGCCGCTGACCTGCACGAGTTCTATAGGGAGTAGCCTCTCGCGTCGAGCAGTCCGTCGCCGACGCATTTTGGAGAACCGCTCGGCGAACCTCTCCTACCCATTACCTACCCTGTTGGGTGGTATATGGGTAGGAGATGAGTCGCCATGAGGGAAGACGAGCTGCTGAGAGCAATCGATGAGCTGCTCGAAGGATATGGCTACCACAGTTGCCCTTCGTTCAAGGATCTTCCTTGTGGCGCGGACGATCTTACGTTCGAAGCTCTGCGCGAGGTAGTCCTTAATATGGTCATGCATCGCGACTATGGTTCCCCCGCCATCAACAAGGCAAGCGTCTTCGACGACCGCATTGAGTTCATGACTGCCGGGGGCCTTGCCCGAGGCGTGCGGATGGACGAAGTGACAAACGGCACGTCCGTCTGTCGCAACCCCAGGTTGGCCAATGTGATGTTTCGTCTTGGAATGGTTGAGGCATATGGGATGGGATTGCCGCGCGTCTTTGCGGCATATGCTGGAAGGTCAGTGAAGCCCATCGTCGAGGCCTCTGCCCACGTGTTCAAGCTGACGCTCCCCAATCTCAACTACGTTCGCGAGCACGGAGTGCCGACATGGGCGGAGGAGGGGTCTCTCGTCCCCATGGGTGGAGTCCCCAGAACCATGGAACAAGTGCCGGGGCCTCGCGTAATGCGCCCCGGGGACTCAATTCACATGGTGATGAACATCGTGGAATCCAACGGGAGCATCACGCGCGTGGAGGTCGAGCAGGTCCTGGGCGTCTCAAGATCCAGCGCCGGTAGGCTTCTTGAGGGCTTGGTTCAGGAGGGCAAGCTCAAGAAGGTGGGTTCCGGGCGCTCAAGCGCGTATGCTGCCGTGGCGTAGATACAGAATGCAGAATCTCTCGCTCGGCGAGAAAACAAGGCCGTCTGACCCTGCGGTAGGCCTTAGGTCTGCCCTCTGCTTCGAGAATGTCTGTTCTGCATGATTGACGCTGATCAAGTTTTGGGGGTCACATGGCTGGAGTTGAAACCAAGGGTGAAATCCTTTCGTATCTGGACAAGGTAACGCGAGAGATTGACCCACCAAAGACAGAGTCCTTCACCACCACTGCCGTTGCCAGCGCTTGTCATGTGAGCCGGAACTTGGCGAGTCAATATCTAAACGAGCTGGTGAGAGAAGGGCCTGCAATTAAGGTTGGATCTCGGCCAGTGCTCTTCCTGCATCGCAGGGATTTGGAACGGTACCTGCAGGCAAAGCTCGAGAAGAACGAGTATTCCTCAATGTCCGAGCTGCTCATGTTGGCTGGGAGAAGGGCATCAAGAGATTTCGAGCAGGCAATTGGGAGCGACCTGTCTCTTGGACAATGCGTTGAGCAGCTCAAGAGTGCCATGCAGTACCCTCCCCACGGAATTCCAGTGCTCCTCGTTGGGGATCATGGGACCGGGAAGGAATACCTATCCAGGCTCACCTTCGAGTACGGAAAGAATGCAGGAATCCTCAGCAAGAATGCCTCGTATATCTCGGTTGATGCGTCTCGGCACAGTAATGCCGGTGCGTCTCTCGAACGGCTGATCTTCGGGGAAGGCAAGATACCGGGCTCCGTTGGCAATTCCCACGGGGGAGTCGTTTACATTCGACGTTTTGATCACCTGGATCCTGTCTCTCGTGATGCCATCCTCCAGAGGATTCGAGAATGCGAGACCGGTGCTCAGGAACAGGGTCGCACAGCGCGCTTCATACTTGGAACGAGTCGAGATATCGACAGCGATGCCGTAAAAGCAATCGCTCGGTCGATTCCCATCGTGATTAGGCTTCCACGCCTTTCGGAGAGAACAATGGAGGAGCGTACGCTCCTCGTCATGGATTTTCTCAAGAAAGAAGGCCAGCGAGCTGCATCTGACGCAGCAATTAGCCGTGGAGCGCTCAGGGCATTGGTCGCGAGCGAGTTCGAGGACAATGTAGACGGTCTACGAGCATGCATAACCAATTGCTGCGCCAATTCGTACCTCAATAGGAAGGATGACCGTCTCGTCATTCAGACTTACAACCTTCCTCCTGACATCATCTCGTCTCTGCAGACAAGAGTCGACGATGACCAGCTTATTCCCGGTGGCACGGAGGATGCCTTTGACTCTCATCGGCGCGTTACCGGATTGTTTCAACAAATAGTTGACGCGTTCCATTCGTTTGAGGACGAGAAGCTCTCGTTTGACGAGTTCTTCTCTTCGGCAGTCGCGACTCTGAAGGCCTATGAAGACTACCTTGACTTCGACGATCAAAACGCAGATGAGCGTTCCGCATCCTACGAGCAGGTTATCGGGCCAATTGTCGATGAGGTTAACGAGTCTTACGGCCTAGACCTGACGAGGAAGACAGCTCGGTTGCTTTCGCATTTGGTTGCGTCTCAGCTATGGGCGGGAACCCCTTTGACATCATGGCGCCTGCACAATCGAGTCGCTTTCAAATCTCTTTGTGCCGAGCTCTCTCGCCGGTATCTCGTGGCCTCCTCTGCAGTGTCTCAGATTGACTCTAAGGTGAGGCTCGCGCTGGGCGCGGAGATGGACGACCTTGTACGGGCAATGCTTCTCCTCGAAATCTGTCACGTTCTCTCTTCGGGGACCAAAAGGCGAGAGGCTCTAGGGGTCGTGATGTGCCATGGGTACTCGACTGCCACGAGCATTGCGGAGGCGGCCAACAGAATGCTCCACGTGCGAGTGTTCGAGGCGATAGACATGACCTACGAGCAGCAGTTCTCGGATGTGGCAACTCCGCTTGCGCATCTGCTTGAGCGCTTCTCGTTTTGCGAATCCATGGTCATCCTCGTCGACATGGGCTCATTGGAGCAGGTCCTAGATGTGATTCCACGTTCCATTAGCAGCGACGTGTACGTAATAACCAACGTGTCGACTGGCCTCGCCTTGGAGGTGGGGAGCATCCTTGCGAGCAAAGAATGCCTGAGCGACAATCTCCCAAAGGTACTCGAGGCTGCATCCCCGAGCTATCGAGTAGCGCGGTTGTCAAAGACGGGGGAGAAGATCCTCTTCTGCTCAGAGGCGGGAGTAGGTGCTGCCGAGAAGATCAGAAGGCTCATCCAAGATAGCCTCCCAGAAAGCCTTCCTGTATCTTTTACGACCTGTGACTACAACGAGCTCGTGAGGGACGGGAACCAGTCTCTGGCCATTGAGGGCCAAAACGTTCGAGCAATCGTTGGCACGATGAATCCAAATGTCACCTCCGTTCCATTCGTTGCCTTGGAAGATCTTCTGAGCCAGGGTTACTCGGATAAGCTTGATGCTGCGCTTGCGAAGTACTTGGACCGCTCAGGCATCTCCGCATTCCACTCCGCACTCCTGAAGAACCTTACGCTGAGAAATGTTGTTGAGTCCATCACCATCCTCAACCCAGAGATGCTCTACGTTGAGGCAGACAATGCGATTCAACGGCTCTCGCAGCTCAGCGGGAAGAAGATTGACTCAAGGAGAAGACTTGGCCTCTACGTGCATCTCTGCGGATTGATCGAGAGGCTCGTGACAAACAACTTCGTTGACTCATTCTTGGGAGAGGATGAGTTTGCGCGCTCGAATTCCGAGTTCATCGCCTGGTTCCGCGCCGCGTTTTCCGAGATGTGCCGACGCTATCGTGTTGAGATTCCCGTATCGGAGATAGCCTACGTGCACAAGATGCTAGAGGCCGATGGTGCTAGCGGGGAAGTGTATTGCAGAAATCAAGTTTCATTTGAAGACGAGTGACGCCAACAGAAGTGTCGAAGAGAAGTGTCGAACAGTGCGGCGCTCGCACGTGATGAGATCACCGATTGTCGAAATACCTCAGTAAATGACATTTCTCCTTTGGTGCACTGCTCTCTGCGCCTTCCCATCCCTATCTTCTATGTCGCGGGCAGGCAGACAAGCTTGCCATCACGGACGTTCACGGGGGAAGGGAGAACGAGTTGAGCATTGTAGCAGCAAGGGTCGACAATCGCTTGCTCCACGGCATCGTGGCTACCCAATGGGTCCCAAGGGTGAAGCCGCAGAGGGTAATGGTTATCGACGATGAGTATGCTGGTGACCCAACAAAGAAGGCTGGCATGCGCATGGCCAAGCCCGCGGGCGTAGCGCTCTCCATTATTAGCGAGCAAACTGCACGCGATCACTTTCGTGAGGGCAAGTACGATGACCACACGGTCTTCGTCATTGTCCGTGATCCTCGCATCATCCAGCAGCTCGAGGAAGACGGACAAAAGGTGCCAAAGCTCACGATTGGTGGGACCGTCTCTCCCCAGGATGGGCAGGCAGCGACTCAGGTGAGCCGTCGCGCCTACGTTCTTGATAACGAGGTTCCCGTCTACTCATCAATTGCAGCGCATGGAACCAGCGTCAACATCCAGTACGTTCCGGCAGACAAAGACGAACCGCTTTCGAAGTACGTCAATCTCTGAGGGGAGTTGAGTGGATATGCAAATTGCCGTATGGCAAATCGTTGTCATCACGCTTCTGGCTTTTATCTACAGGGTTGATCGACTTGGAACGCAAGTGTGTGGCCACAATGCCGTCCTCTATGCCTGGCTTGTTGGCCTGATACTAGGCGACGGAATGACCGGTCTTATCGTTGGCGCGTCCGTACAGCTGATGTCGCTGGGTGTCGCAGCTCTTGCCGGGTCTTCGGTTCCAGACTATCCCCTGGCGGGAATGGTTGGAACCGCGGTGTGTATCATGACTGGCCAGGACGAGGGCGTTGGCCTTGCTGTTGGCATCGCCGTTGGCACCATGGGAGTCCAGCTTGACGTCCTCGCAAAGACTGCAAACGTTTTCATGGCACACAAGCAGCTTGAGTATGCGCAGGATGGGCAGTACGAGAAGATGAAGGCCGTGACGCTCGTTGGGCCAGTGCTGTTTGGACTGACAGATGCCATCCCAATGCTTATTGTGCTCGCGTTTGGCGGAGACGTTGTCAATGCCATTCTCTCGGTGGTGCCCGCATGGTTCACCAAGGGGCTCTCGCTTGCAGGTGGCTTGCTGCCTGTAATCGGCATGGGCGCACTGCTTACCTACATGCCTGCGAAGCAGTACTTTAGCTTCCTTGCCATTGGCTTTGTGCTCTCGGCATACCTTGGCCTGTCGATTCTTCCTGTGGCGATTCTGGGTGGAGCAGCTGCGTACGAGGTCTATAAGAATCTGACCTCCCGGATTGCTGAAGAGTCAATTGCTACCGCAGAAGGAGGTCTCGAGGATGAGTAAGCAAATTGAGCAGGAGTCGATGAAGGCTCCGGCAGAGGAGAATGGCCGTTTGCTCACTGACAAAGACATCAGAAAATGCGCTTGGCGTTGGTGCATGTCGGTGAATGGCTTTAACTATGAGACCCAGCTTGCGCCCTCTGTGGTGTTTTCTGAGGCGGATGCTCTAAAAAAGATTTATCGCGATGATGACGCCGCATACAGGGACTCCCTTACAAACTCGGCAAAGTACTTCAACGTGACACCTCCAGTTGCGGGAATCCTTCTCGGCGCGGGGCTGGCAATGGAGGAGAAGAACGGCACTGCTGCCTTGGGAGCTGTCCAAGACCTCAAGGTTGGCCTCATGGGATCGCTCTCCGGAATCGGTGACGCCATCATATGGATTCTTATCCCAACAATCTTCGGTTCCATTTCTGCATACCTGGCGCAGAGCGGAAACCCTATAGGTGCGCTTCTGTTCGTGGCCGTCAACCTTGTGTTTAGCCTTGGTGTCAAGATTAAGAGTTGGGATTTGGGCTATCACTTTGGCACCCAGCTCGTTACCAACCTTGCTGATAAGGTTGCCGCCCTCACTGAGGCTATGAGCGTCCTCGGCCTTACTGTCGTTGGTGCACTGATTCCCTCCGTCGTTAAGCTCTCTACCAAGCTGACAATCAATATCGGTGATGTCTCATTTGGCCTGCAAGAGGGGCTGTTTGACAAGATTCTCCTGGGGCTTCTTCCGGTGTGCGCTACCGCGATCGTCTACCAGCTCATCAAGAAGGGCGTCTCCACAAACAAGATCATTCTCGGAATCATCGTCTTTTGTTGGCTTGGCGCCGCGTTTGGCTTTATAGGTTAACGGGCTTGGCGGGATGGGTTTCCATCCCGCCAACGCTGGAGGTATGCAATGAAGGTCTCTTCGACAAAGGTGAGCATTGCGCCAAGCGGGGTTTTCTATCTTGATGGATATCTCAATGATGTTCGCCAGCTTCCGGGCATAGGTATTCATGATGACCCTTATGCCATCCTTCTGCTGCTGGAAGAGGGTGGAGAGCGCGTTCTCTTCGTTGGCATCGATGTGTGTCAAGTTAGCCTTTCAAGAACTAAGAAGATGAGGGCGCTGCTCTCGTCATTGTTGGACGTTCGCGATGAGTTAGTTGTCATTTCTGCAGTTCATAGTCATTCATGCCCCAACGGTCTTCGTGATGGCAGCTCAATTTCTCATGACACTCCTGGTTACGAAGACCTCGTGACGGGCCTCGTAGTCCAGGCAGCCTCTCGACTTTCGGAGAGGCTTACCGAGGCCAAGCCTGAAATTCTCTCAACAAGAATCAACGGATGGTACTCAAATCGGAATGACAAAAACAAACCATTTGATGACCAGGCCTTTATCGTTAGGTTTGTGGCAGATGATGGTTCTGTTGTTGGAGCGATGCAGAACTTCAACTGTCACTCGACTGTAGTTGGGCCTTTCAACCGGCTCATTACGTCCGATCTACAGGGGTCAGTTCGAGCCTTGCTTGCGCCTTGGGTGGGAATCACGCCCTATGCGTTTACAGGCGCGTCTGGAGATTTGGGTAACAGACAGTTCCGTAGGGGCGATGGATTCGACGAACTTCAGCGGACTGCGGTTGGCATCTCGGCTGAGTTCATGAGGGGCTCATTCGAACCCGTTGAGCTTGGTGTGCCAACGGTCCGAGAGTTCATCCACGATGTGGACTATGACAACAGACAGTTCTTTGCGAGATATAAGGAGCTGCTAAACGAGGCCAAGCAGACTCTTGCGGATGACTCGTCAACAGCAACGGCAAAGAAGCTAGCCCGGACTGAGGTCCGCAGGCTTAGCGAGAAGCTCGAGATTGACCACGTTCAGTTTCCCATAGTGATGAGGGTAATCGACTTTGGTGGAATAGTATTCGTGACCTTCCCTGGAGAACTCGGCAGTGTCCTTGGGATGCGCATCAAATCGATGTTTCTCCCCCGGCGATGCATTGTCGTTGGGTACGCAAACGATGCTCAGGGATACTTTGTTCCTAGCGAGGATTTTGGGCTTGGATACGAGTCGTTCGTGACCAAGCTTCCTCGCGGTGGCATTGAGTCTGTTCTTGACGAGTTTGAGGAGTGGCTGTGAGACACGTAATACTTGCTTCTCACCATAAGTTCGCTGCCGGTCTCGCGGACACGATAGAGTTCATTGGTGGAATTAACGAATTCGACGTTATCTGTGCGTACGTTGACGAAACCCCGCTGGATGACCAGGTTAAGGCTTTGTTCGACGAATATGGCGCCAACGATGAGGTTCTCATACTCACCGACATCATGCAGGGAAGTGTCAACCAGGCATTTGCGCCCTATATGAATGGGCATGTGTTCCTTGTTGCCGGAGTCAATGTGGCGTGTGCTCTCGAGCTCGTGCTTACCCCAGAGCCGTTGACATACGACGCGATTGAAGAAGTTCTGGCCGAGGCCCGAAACTCCATGCAGCTTATGAACAGGGTTGCCGTTGAGGCAGCAGAGGGTGACGAGTGAACCCCTTAAGGCCCCATGCGCAATTTGAGCTAGGGCTCGTGGTGGTATGCGCGGGTGGCATGATGGACGGCTATGCCTTCACGGCTCATGATCAGGTGTTCGCAACAGGACAGACGGGGAATGTCGTGCGACTGGCACTTGCGACCTCTCTGCTGGATCCCTGTTCCTTTCTCAGGTACTTCATCCCCATAGTCTCTTTTATCATGGGCATCATTCTTTCACGGTTGGTATCGAGTAGGTGCTTTCATGGAAGACAAGACCAGATGCAGAGTTGGGTCATTGATTTTGAGGCGATAACGTTTGCGGTGATTGGCGTCTTCGCGGACTACATTCCAGACGTCCTGTCCGATTGTTTGATTGCTTCCTGTGCGGCAATGTCTTTCGAGAACTTTCGGGAGCTTGGACAGGGTTCGCGATATTCAAGTACGTATTGCACCGGGAATCTCCGTTCTTTCTCAGAGGCACTCTATGAGGGAACATTTGGGCATGAGCCAAGTGAGCTGCGGCGTGCGCTCCATTATCTGGCGCTAATCGGTTCATTTTTCATTGGTGTGGTTATTTGCAGCTACTTTGTCGAGAGAATCGGGGGCTCTGCTGCGCTTCTCATTTCCGTCACGTTCCTTCTCGCGAGGCTGTTTGTGGACGGGTGGCTGTCGGGCGGCCTAGCGTCGGAGTAGGCGAATTCATAGTTCAATGGAGGCTGGTCATGCGCATTGATGAGGTCATTTCTGCTGTGAAGGGATACTGTCTGGGGATTTCTCCATGGACGGGCGAGCCGATTGACGAGGCGACCACTCGCGACAAGGTCACCTACGGCACGACGGAGAAGGAGTGCACGGGAATCGTGACCTGCATCTGGCCGACTGCCGACATCGTTCGCCAGGCAATGCGCTGTGATGCAAATCTCATCATCTCGCACGAGGCGCTGTTCTGGAATCACGGCGACCACCAGGACGTGATTGGTGGGACTAGGGCGTATGCCGAGAAGAAAGCGCTGCTTGACGAATGGGGCGGTACGGTCTGGCGCTGCCATGACTACATTCACTCGGGCGTTCCCATCGACGGCGGCGCAATGGTCGACGGCATCTTCTATGGCTTTGCCAAGAAGATGGGGTGGCAGGGCTGCCGAGTGGGGGACGTTGTCCGCTGTCGTGACTTTGAGATTCCGCAGACTTCCGGTGTGGAGTTGGCGCGGCTACTCGTGAGTAGTTTGGGCCTCAACGGCACGAGGATCACAGGGGATTCCTCCGCGCGAGTGCGGAGGGTTCACATTCCAAAGCACGTGATGGGCGATCCTGCTTCTGATACCTATGAGATTAACTTCGCCGACAGCGAAGGCGTGGACGCATTGGTGACCATGGAGTTCATTGACTTCACTACCTGCGAGTACATTCGAGACGTGGGGATGCTTGGCGAGGGAAAGTGCGCAATCACCGTCGGACACTTCGACCTGGAGGAACCTGGTATGGAACTCATGGCGGAGTGGCTTCCCCAAGCTCTGGGGACGTCTGAGGTCCCCGTCCGCTTTGTTCCCATGGGTGATACGTACCAGTACGTTGTGAAGTAATGCTATTCAGCTTCCGGTGTTGCTGAAAAGCCCTCCCCGGATGGATTTCCGGGGAGGGCTTGCGGGGAAGGGGGTCTACTTGTCCTTACTTCGTTCGCCTCATGAAGCAAGAGACTATTTCGACAACCAGGGCAACAGTTCCGAGACCAATCGTGATCACTATGTACTCAATACCACCAGTTGAACCAAACATGGTGATGCCGGAGAGCACGTCTGCCAGGGTCGCGATGCTCGAAACAATGAACTCGAGAATGGCAACGGCAAGAAAGACTACAGCAACAAGGTTGAGGATATCTCCCCAATCGCTTGGTACCAGCGAGTAGGTAAGCGCGCAGACGGCACCAAGCAGGAAGCACACAAGGACAGTTGCAGTGAAGTTATTTGTCGCTCCGGCAGCGACGGCGTAGTAAATTCCGGTGACAAGCGACAGCGCACCACAGACAAGGCTGAGCCAAGCGCCTGCTGTCTGAATCTTGATTCCCTTGACCTGAGCCATTATGCCTCAGCTCCCTTCTTGTCCTCGTTGTCTTGCGCCTTGCTTGCCTTTACCGTGTCGTAGACATACACGCCGAGAAGGCCAGCGGTCAGCACGCCACTCACAATCTGGGTACCCGTGATTGCGTTCTCCCACCATGCGTTGGTATGGACGATCTGCGAGCTGTCATCCAGTCCGTTGATGTTGCTGGTGCGAACCTGGGCATAGACGGCGTGCTTAGTGGCGTCGCGGAGTGCCTTTAGCAGATAGCCATCGCCGTTCTCAATGTCCTCTGCGATTACCGTGTTGCTGAGCTTGGCGGAGGAGGAGTCGGCGCTAGGACCAAAGCCCGCCATGTCCCAGCACCAGTAATCGAGGCCGTTTGCAAGGTTCGTGGCATAGTGCGTCTTGTAGTCAGAGCCAACGCATGCATCAGAGCAGATGACGCCCTTGAAGCCCCATTCGCCGCGCATTACGTCCTGCATGGTTGCCGAGCAGCTCCCTGCATAGGTAACGCCGATGCGGTTGAATGCGGTCATGCATCCCATGCAGCCGCCCTTTGCATAGGCACCCTCAAAGGCACGCAGGTACTCCTCGCGGATGGCCTGCTCGTTCGCGAAGGTTGCGGCGCTCTCTCGGTTTGCCTCCTGGTCATTGAGGACCATGTGCTTATAACCCAGAATGACTCCGTACTTCTGGCACTCGCGCGAGACGACCTCGCCAATCAGGTAGTCAAGGTTGCCATCCTCGGAGTAGTACGCAGATGCGCGGCCGTTGAACGGCGTCCTGTGAATGTTGGGACCGCCAGACCAGATCTCGGTCAGGCCCATGAAGATGCTCTCGTTGCCGGTGAGGTTGGAGCGCTTGGCAATGTGGTCGATGTCCCACGTCGACGCCTCGACAATGGCGCAGGGCCAGTTGAAGCCAGACTCACCGTTGAGCTTGAAGACCACCTGCTGAAGCTGGTCCATGTCATCCCCGCGGTAGGAGGCAGGCATCGTGATGGAGTCAATGGCAACCGAGCCGTTCTGGTCGGGGAGAATGGAGGCCATCTCCTCGACGGTTAGCTGGTCGAGGAAGGCGTTCCAGGTCTCCTCGTCGTTGTAGTCGACATTGCGCATCGCTACGAAGGTGATTCCGGAGTCCTCGCCCTGCGTGAAGTCAGACACGCTGGGAGCGTCGTCAGGCATCTCATAGAAGTTCCCGTCGAGCACCTCCATCATGTCCGGCGTGGCGCGAACGGCAACGGGCTCGGTGGGGAAGGTGGCGTCCCAGTCGCTGCGCGAAAGGTACGTGATGGTATCGGTCCCAAGGTTGTTGAGATCGACATCATCAAAGCAGTTGGTAACCTGCTTACCGTCGACGTAGCGCGACATGGCATAGCGGTTCGCGTCGACGCTAGAGAGGTCCCAAGAATACGTCTTGGAAGCATCGCCGCCCGTGCGCGTTCCGTCAACCGCAACCATGCCCGTAGCGCCCTTAGCAGCGAGGATGTTGTTGAGTGCGTCATGTGCGTCATCGCCAATTGCCAGGTAGTAGGTGCCCGCGGAAAGGATGTATCCCTTTGCAGACGTGTAGTCGTAGCTCGCCAAGAGGTATTGCTCGACCTGTACGCTCACCGTCTCCGAGGCACCGGGGTCCAGCTCGCCAGTCTTTGCAAAGCCAACCAGAACAACAGCGGGCTTCTCAACCTGGTTCTTCTTCTCGTAGTCCCCATAGGGGGTCTGCGCATAGACCTCGACTACCGACCTACCAGCAACGTCTCCGGTGTTTGTAGCAGTCACCGAGAGGGTGTACGTGTCAGATGTCGAGTCAAACGAGCAGCTGTCCAGAGTCTGCTGGAAGGTTGTGTACGAGAGGCCATAGCCAAAGGGGTAGGCAATTTCGTCTGTGTAATTCCAGGCGGATCCAGTTGACGATCCTGCGGTGCCCGTGGCGTTGCCTTGGCCAAGTATCGCATCCTCGTAGCGCGTCTCGTAATACTTGTAGCCCACGTAGACGCCCTCGGCATAGATGAGGTAGCTCTGAACAAACTTGTCGGTATCGCTGCAGGTGTCGAGGACCTCGTCGAGGTTCGACCACTCCTGTGTATTCTTAGCCTGTGCGTAGGTGATTGCGGGTGCCGAGAGCGAGTTCTTAGCGTAGGTGTCAACAAGCTTACCGGAGGGGTTTGCATCGCCGTCGAGCACGTTGGCGACACCGGTGAAGCCGACAACGCCAGGGGTTCCCACCCAGAGGATGGCGTCGACGTCGTAGTTTGCAAGATCGCCCAGCTCAACAGCCCAGCTGGAGTTCACCAAGACAATGATGCGCTTGATGGTGCCTGCTGCCTTCTCGGCCTGAAGCATGGCGAGAAGGTCCTTCTCGTTTTGGTGCAGGGCGAGCTGGCTGATGCCCTCGGAATCCTCGAGCACCAGGTCGCAGTCCTCGGAACCCTGGCGGGTGATCATGTAGATTGCGGCGTCGTTGTACTCCGTGGCCCAGCTTGCGCGGAGGTCATCGGTGAGAAGCGAGACCGGTGCCTCTCCCACATCGGGGTTCTCGGCGTCCTTGACCCTGCCGCACCCGCTTGTCTGGTATGCCTCGATGACCGCGGGGTTGACATCGAACGCCTCCTGCATGGCCGAGAGGTACGTGACCCACTTCACCGTGCTGGTGTCGCCAGGCGTGTGGTAACTGTAGAACGGGCCATACGTGGGACCCGTATAGCCAAAGCCCATGTTTGTGGTGTCGGCGTCTGGGTTCTCGAAGGAGTTCTGTCCGAAGAGGGTGACGCTTGCGCCCTTCTTGAGAGGTAGGGCCCCGTTCTCATTCCTGAGCAGTACGACGCCGCCCTCAACCTCCTCGATTGCTGCGGCCGCGCAGTCGTCCTCGAGCTTCTGAAGAGCCGTGGCATCGTAGATGTCGGTTCCGTAATCGCTCTTGTAGTAGGTGGTGTCACCGCCACCGCCCGACCCACTTGACGTCACGCTTGTGGTGTCGATGCCCAGTGCGGTGTTGATTCTTCCGCGATAGGACTGCGCGACTGGTGCGCCTACGCATGTCGTCGCAAACACGGTTGACGTTATGCCTGCCGCACCCTTCACGAATTGCCTGCGTGAGATGGTACCCATGTCCTTCCCTTCTCGCATTTTTTCTCCCCCTTGCATCCCCCGGGGCTTGTTGCGCGAATCGTAAGGCCCGGGTAATGCCAACAGAAAGGGGTCATGGCGGATTCGGTTCCCGAGATGGCGGTTTCGGGTATGGCCTGCCGTTTGCCCGCTGTTCTCGCATGGGATAATCGGTGCGGGGAGGTTGGGGGACATGATCAGGGCTGCAAGCGTTGAGAATGACGAGGGTGAGGAGCGCCTGCTCGAAGAGCAGCTCGCTCGCTACGGGCACGATCGCAACGTAGAGACAACATGCGTGCATTATGGGTCTGCCGAGGCGTTTCTCGACGCTTCCTATGACGTGGACGTGGTGTTCATGGACATCGACCTGCCCGGGATGAATGGCATGGATGCTGCCGCCCAGATGCTGCGCTGCGACGCCACAACGCAGATCGTATTTGTGACGAGCCTCGCTCAGTATGCCGTTAAGGGCTACGAGGTCGATGCCGCTGGTTTTATCGTCAAGCCAGTGCGTTTCTACGATATGGCAATGTGCCTTGACAAGGTGAGGCGTGTCATCTCGCGCAACGTTGGGGAAAACGTCACCATTCGTACGCAATCGGGGTTGTACCTCTTCCCCGTCTCGGACATCGAGTACGTTGAGACAAGCGGTCACGACCTCGTGTACCACTTCTCCTCTGGCGCCGCCCCAATTCGCGTTCGAGACAGCCTCGGGCGCTTGGCGGAGAGCCTCGAGGACAAGCCGTTCATACGCGTCTCCCAGGGCCAGCTTGTCAACATGATGCATGTGGTGCGTGTGGCTGGTGACAGCCTGACATTGTCGGGAGGGGAGACGCTCTTCTTTAGTCGCCGGTGCAAGCGCAACTGTCTCGACCGGATAGCCCAGTACATGGGAAGGACCATCTGATGAATATGGAGACCGTCGTCAACTCTTCACTCACGGCAGTGGAGCTCGTGGTAGCGACGCTGATGTTTGCTAGCGGCCTGCCTCGCAGGAGGGCCTTTGCCCTGCGAGGCACGATTGCCTGCGCTGCTCTTGCGGTCGTCATCGGAACGTTTATGAGCAGGATTGCGTCCTCCTCTTCCGCGCACCTCGCGGGGCTCATCGTTCTGTATGCCATGGCTCTCGTGTTCTGCTGCGCCACCGTGGGCTTCTGCTGCGAAGCCACGACATGGACCGCACTGTTCTGCGCGACCGCAGGATACACTACGCAGAACCTTGCTTCCGGCATCATTGGATTCGTCAACCAGGTGGGAGGACTATTTCCACCTGGGCTCGCGCTCTACGCGATGACGAGCCTGGTCGAATTCGAGCTTGCCTATGCGGCAATCTACCTGGTCATGGTACGTCGCATGAACAGAGATGGGCTTGTCGTCGAGGAGGACCACGGCATGCTCTTCATGGTGCTCGTGGTGATTTTTGCCGTTATCGGTCTGGATGTCTGCATTAAGTCGAGCTACGTGGCCGGCATTGAGTTTGCAACGTTTGTCACGCTAAGACTTGTACATGCCCTTGTCTGCGCCTTTGTCCTCTTCGCGGAGTACCAGATGCTCTACAAGACGCGGCTCAAGACCGAGATGGCCGAGAGCCAGCAGCTCTTGCACGACGAGAGGCGCCAGTACCGTCTCTCGAAGGAGACCATCGAATTCATCAACGTGAAGTGTCATGACATTAGGCATCAGATTCGCCACATGGCCGACGGCCTGGGGACGGTTGTGGTAGACCCTCTCATCTTTGATGACATCGCCCAGGAGGTGCGCGTATACGACTCGACGGTGAGCACGGGAAATGATGCTCTGGATGTGATCTTGAGCGAGAAGTCCCTGGTGTGCGAGAGGCATGGCATTACACTCTCCTGCATGGCCGACGGTTCGGCCATTGCATTCATGCAGCCGACCGACATCTACTCGCTTTTTGGCAATGCCTTGGAGAACGCAATCGAGGCGGTGGGGAAGGTATCCAATCCCGAGAAGCGCAGGATTGCGCTGGTGTTGAGGAGCGAGATGGGCATGGCCTCGCTCCATGTTGAGAACTATTTCGTGGGACCGCTTGAGTTCTCCGATGGGCTCCCAAAGTCAACAAAGGGCGACGATGCCAATCACGGGTTTGGCATGCGTTCGATGGAGCGGACGGCGCAGCGCTATGGCGGTACCCTTGTTGCGAGCATGCGCGACGATCTTTTCCTTCTTGATGTTGCAGTGCCCCAACCGGAACTTCCGACAGCGTAATGACGCATGCTTGTCCCCTAGGTGCTATGGTTACACGGCGCTAACCTTGAAATTCCAACGGTACCGGGGGTATCTCGACATGTCCATGCCAGCCACGCTCGCCCTGCAGATACTCGTCATGTTTATGCTGGTGGGCGTGGGGTTTGCGATGTTTCGCGCCGGCAAGATCACGATGGAGGGCAACCGCACCATTGGGAACATCCTTGTTTACCTATCGCTGCCTTGCGTCATTGTGAAGGGGCTCATGGTCGAGCGCACGGCAGAAAGCGTCCTTGCTCTTGGGCTCTCCGCGCTCATGGGGTTTACCGCCCTTCTCGTCTCCGCACTTGTCGCGCGCCTCGTTCTGCGCGATGACGCCATTGGCAACTTTGCCGCGACCTTCTCGAACCCGAGCTTCTTTGGGATTCCGCTGGTCGTTTCGATCCTGGGCCAGGAGCCCGTGTTCTACATGACCGCCTACATTGCGTTTATGAACCTGGGGCAGTGGACCTATGGCGTATCGCTGCTTTCGGGCGAGCGGGGGAGGGTGTCGCTGCGCTCACTGGTGCGCTCGCCGTTCATGGTGGCAACGCTCATTGGCCTCGTGCTGTTTACGACCCAGCTGCAGCTCCCCGGCGTGGTTACGAGCTGCCTGGATTACATTTCGGCGCTTAATACGCCGCTGGCCATGTTTGCCATAGGGGTCTACCTGGCGCAGTCTCACCCGACGGACATGATTCGCCGGGCAGGCCTCTACAAGGTTGCCCTCTCGCGCCTGTTTATTGCCCCTCTCGTCACGCTGGCGCTGCTGAGCCTGCTTCCCGCCTCGATGCTCGACATGAAGCTTGCGATTCTGATTGCACAGGCGTGCCCGGTTGGCCTTAACGTGGCGGTGTACGCCCAGCTCCACGATGCCGACTACGTCTATGCGGTAGAGACCGTCGTGGTCTCGGTGCTGGTCTCGCTGGTCTCGATTCCCCTGGTGGTGGGCTTGGCGCAGTTGGTGTGGTAGGTCGCTACGCCGCCCTTCCCCCGCCTTTCGCGTTCTTTATCGGCATTTGTGAATCTCTCGTCGCGTTTGCGCGGGTTGTTGGCACGGCGAGTCTCAAATATCGTTGGTGCCTAAGCCTGCGTGGTGACACGCGGCGCGGCAGGCTCCGCTCGCATCAAAGGCAAGCGCCCGCCGCCTTCTCCAGCAGCTTTCGGGCATTGTTGTCGAGAATGTCGTCCGCATGCGCCACAAGGCGCCCGTCACTGGCGAGGAACTCCTGCAACCGCCGGGTGTTTTCCAGGGCCCGTGCGCGCGGTGTGAACGGGAAGTCGCTGCCAAATAGCACGTGGCTGGGGCTTGTGATGGTGAGTAGCAGCGGCAGCAGGTCGGGTACCGGATCTCCTGCCGTGTCAAACCAGAGCCGCGCGAGATTGGCGGGCATGTCCACAGCGTCCATCATGTGAGCCCTCTCGAGGATGGGCTGGGCGCCCTCGATGCGGCGCACGACGTTGGGCAGGAAGCTCCCGCAGTGGGGGACAACGTTCTGTACGTGCGGGAACCGGCGGGGCACGTCGTGGGCAATCATGTTGAGAACGGCGCGCGTCGTGTCTGCAAGGAACTCGTAGAGCGGCGCGGGGCCTGCGCTGAACACCCCTTCTGCAATCGGCTCGGGACGGCTCGGGTGGATGAGGCAGACAACGTTGTGGTTGCGTGTCTCAGCGGTGCGCTCGAGACGGTCGAAGAGCGGGTCGAGACGCCCGTCGCCGAGGTAGAGCCCACGGCTGTTGCTGGCGAGCTTGACGCCCAGGGCACCGAGGTTCTCGATTGCGCGCGCCGCCTCCGTGATAGCGGCATCGACGTCTGGCAGAGGCACGACGGCGCAGAAGCCAAAGCGGTTGGGATGGCGTGCGACCACGCGGGCGGTCTCGTCGTTGAAGGCGCGGCAAAAGTCGGCTGACTCCTCTGCATTGCCAAAGTAGGGGTGCGGCGAGGAAAGGGAGAGGACCTGGTAGCGAATGCCCGCCTCGTCAAGAAAGGCGAGAGCGTCCTTCTCGCTCCAAGCGGGAAGCGGAAAGCCGTCCTCGCGGATTGCGCCATGCGCTTCCAGGTGGTCGAGATAGCCCTTCGTCAGGATGTGTCCGTGGATGTCGATCATGAGGTGTTCCGCCTTTCGAGTGGCTTGCGGGCGCTACAGCTCGGGGTGGAAATGGGGTGCGCGGCGTCCGTCTCACATGATAGATGGAGGAAAGTCACGGGACGAGAAGGGCACCCCGGCGGGGGTTTCGTACGCAGTTGTTGCGGGAAAGCGCCTTTGGGCGAGAATTTGACGCACGAGCGTGCGTTGTAGCGGCAATCGCGTACGAAGAGGGCCTTCGGGCGCCAACGCCAGCGCCAACGCCAGTGTCGCCGTCATCGCCGCCCCGCAGTCACCCCAGAATCGTGCAGAGCTTACGCCCGTTTCGCTCCGCCCTCCTCGTCGCCGCCCCATCGTGCTACCATGCCCCCTAGGCAATGACGGAGAGGTTTGGTCGTCGCGTCGCCAGCGGACAAGAGATGGGGCTCACCGGCTGAGAGGTCCCTCCAAGGCTGACGTCCAGAGTTCACTCCACCAGCCGCAACCTCAAAGCGGGCCGCACGGCCAGCAAGTAGGGAAGCCGTAGGCCCCACGGCACGGGGCACAACGAGTGGGCGCGCGCGAGAGAAAACGCGCACGTCAATCAAGGTGGTACCGCGGAGACATCCGTCCTTGGGCAGCGTTGGCCCGGGACGGTTTTTTATTGGCTTTGGAAAGGATTGCACTATGGCGATGTCCGATGACCTCAAGTCTATTGAGGCGCAGGTAGAGGAGGGACTTAAGCGCGCTGAGACCATGGAGGCCCTGGAGGCGCTGCGCGTCTCCATGCTCGGCCGCAAGGGCAGGCTCACGGCCCTCATGCACACGATGGGCCAGATCCCGCCCGAGGAGCGCCGCGCCATGGGGCAGATGGCCAACACCGTGCGCGCCAAGGTAGAGGCCGGCATCACCGCCCGCCGCGAGGAGCTGGCAAACGAGCTCCTGGAGCGCCGCATGGCCGCCGACGCCGTTGACGTCACGCTTCCCGGCCGCACGCTCTCGCCGGGCACGCAGCACCTCATCAACCAGATTCGCGAGGAGATTGAGGACATCTTCTGCGGCCTGGGCTACACCGTCGAGGATGGCCCCTACGTCGAGACCACCTACTACAACTTCACCGCGCTCAACGCCCCGGAGGACCACCCCAGCCGCTCCGCGCGCGACACCTTCTACGTGGTGGACAACGCCCCCGAGGGCAAGGAGACTCACGTCCAGGGCGAGTCCGACATCCTGCTGCGCACCCAGACCTCGGGCGTCCAGGTGCACACCATGGAGACCCACGAGCCTCCCATCTACATGATCTGCCCCGGCACCGTCTTTCGCCCGGACACCGCCGACGCCAACCACCTGCCGCAGTTCACGCAGGTAGAGGGCCTTGTCGTTGACGAGGGCATCACCTTTGGCGACCTCAAGGGCACGCTCGACTACTTCACCCGCGAGATCTTTGGCAAGGACCGCGCCACCCGCTATCGCCCGCACTTCTTCCCGTTCACCGAGCCCAGCTGCGAGGTCGACGTCTCCTGCGGCGTGTGCCACGGCAAGGGCTGCCGCTTCTGCAAGAACACCGGCTGGCTCGAGATTCTGGGCTGCGGCATGGTCGACCCCAACGTCTTCCGCTACTGCGGCATCGACCCTGAGAAGTACACCGGCTTCGCCTTTGGCATTGGCGTCGAGCGCGTGGCCGCGCTTCGCTACGACCTGCCTGACCTGCGCATGCTCATGACCGGCGACATGCGCTTCCTGAACCAGTTCTAGGCCTGGCCAGGGCAGAAGGAGGCGCCCGGGCGAGAAGCCCGCGGCAGGACGAGAAGAACCAGGGCGGCCGCACCAAGCCCGCCCAGAAGGGATTGCAGATACCATGCGCGTTTCGTATGAGTGGCTCAAGGACATGGTGGATGTGCCCGAAGACCCCAAGGACCTGGTCAACGAGTACATCCGCACCGGCACCGAGGTCGAGGGCGTCGAGCGCGTTGGCGCCGACCTCGACCACGTCTACACCGCCCAGGTGGTGAGCAAGAAGCCGCACCCGGACTCTGACCACATGTGGCTCTGCCAGGTCTCCGTTGGCGACAAGAACGTCGATGAGAACGGCAACCCCGTGCCGCTGCAGATTGTGTGCGGCGCCCAGAACTTCAACGAGGGCGACCACATCGTGACCGCGATGATCGGGGCAGTGCTCCCCGGCGACGTGAAGATCAAGAAGTCAAAGCTCCGCGGCGTCGAGTCCTATGGCATGAACTGCTCCGAGCGCGAGCTTGGCCTGGGCAACGACCACGACGGCATCATCATCCTGCCGCCCGACGCTCCCGTGGGCATGCTTTACACGGACTACCTGGGCAGCTCCGACACCGTGATTGACTGCGAGATCACCCCCAACCGTCCCGACTGCCTCTCCATGGTGGGCATGGCGGTTGAGACCTCCGCGGTTCTCGACGAGGGCACCCACATCACGCTTCCCTCGATCAAGGAGGAGAAGGGGCCGGATGCCCACGACCTGGTGGACGTGCAGATTGACGACGCGGAGCTCTGCCCGCGCTACACGGCCCGCGTGGTGCGCAACGTGAAGATTGGCCCCAGCCCCGAGTGGCTCGCGCGTCGCGTGATTGCCGCCGGCTCCAGGCCCATCAACAACGTGGTGGACGTCACCAACTACGTGATGTACCTCACCGGCCAGCCGCTCCACGCCTTCGACCTGGGCAAGCTCCAGAAGCGCGAGGATGGCAAGCGCCACGTGGTGGTGCGGGCTGCGCGCGACGGCGAGCTTCTCACCACGCTCGACGAGAAGGAGCGCTCGCTCACGCCCGACATGTGCGTCATCACCGACGGCGGCGAGACCCCCATCGCGCTTGCCGGCGTCATGGGCGGCCTCAACTCCGAGATCGACGAGACCACGACCGACGTCCTGCTCGAGAGCGCGACCTTCTCGGCCGGCCACATCTCCCGCACGAGCCGCAACCTTGACCTCATGAGCGAGGCCTCCATTCGCTACGAGCGCCAGGTCGACGGCGCCGGCTGCGCGGACGTCTCCAGCATCGCCGCGGCGCTCTTTGAGGAGTGCTGCTCGGCCGAGGTCTGCCCGGGCATCGTTGACGTATATCCCGGTCCCGTGCCCGCGCCCGTGATCACCATGCGCCCCGCCCGCGTACGCGCGCTCGTCGGCGCGGACATCCCGGACGACTTCATGGTCGCGCGCCTCAAGCGCCTCGGCTGCAAGGTTGAGCCTGCCGAGAACGGCGCCTATACGGTGACCGCGCCCACCAACCGACCCGACCTCACGCGCGAGGTCGACCTCATCGAGGAGGTCGTGCGCCTGTGGGGCGAGGGCGACATCACGCCCACGCTTCCCGCCGCGCGCAACCACGCCGGTGGCCTGACCGTTGACCAGCAGCGCATTCGCAAGATTGGCCGCACGCTGCGCGCCTGCGGCCTCTCCGAGACCACCACGTACTGCTTTGCCGATACCAACGACCTCTCCAAGCTTGGTATGAGCGAGGAAGGCCGCGGCATCCCCGTCAAGATCATTAACCCGCTCGTGGCCGACCAGGCCGAGATGCGCCGCTCAATCCTGCCCGGGCTTCTCCGCTCGGTGGCGTACAACCTCGACCACGGCGTGGATGCGGTGGCGCTCTATGAGATTGGCCGCGTCTTCTTTGGCCACGAGAACAAGAGCCAGCCCGACGAGCCCAGCTTTGTGTGCGGCGTGCTCTCCGGCCACCGCGACGACGAGTGGTGCCAGAAGTTTGAGGACTACGACTTCTTTGACGCCAAGGGTGTGGTGGAGCAGCTCCTCTCAGCGCTTCGCGTGACCAAGGTGCGCTTCAAGGTAGCAGATCCCCAGACTTACGGCTGGCTGCAGCCCGGTCGCGCGGCAGAGGTCTACGGCAACAAGGGCGAGCTCATGGGCTGGGTTGGCAACATCCACCCCAAGGCGCTCAAGGCATTTGGCGTCGACGCTCCCGTGGTTGCCTTCGAGCTCTCGGTTGAGTCGCTCCTGCGCCTGGCTCACCGCGAGCTTCCCTACGTCGACGTGCCCACGCTCCCTGGCGTGGACGTTGACCTGGCCATCGTTGTCGACGAGTCCGTTACCTGCGAGCAGCTCGAGCAGCGCATCAAGAGTGCCGGCGGCAAGCTCCTCTCGGACGTGCGCCTCTTTGACGTCTACCGTGATCCCGTGCGCGTTGGCCTGGGCAAGAAGTCGATGGCCTTCTCGCTCACCTATCGCTCTGCCGACCACACGCTGACCTCCGAGGAGGTGGACCGCGCCCACAAGAAGCTCGTGGACAAGGTCTGCCGCGCCACCGGCGGAGAGGTCCGCGGCTAGCGGGCTGTCCGCTCGCCGCAAGGACGCACGCACGTGCCCAGCTGGAACATACATACCGCCCACGTCGAGCGGCTCCTTCGCGAGGAGGGGGCCGCTCGGCTGGGCGTGCGCGACGTGAACGCCTTCCTGTTTGGCAACTTTCTGCCCGACATCTATGTGGGCTACATGGTGCCGGTGCCCGTCGTGCGCCTGCGCGACTACCGCGAGACGCACTTTGCCGATGGCGGTGCCATTCCTTCGCCAAATTATCAGGCGTTCTGGGATCGCTTTGTTGTGGGTTGCGACGCGGAGGACGCGGGCTCCCTGCATGACCTGGCGCTGGGCGCGTGGGCGCACCTTGTGTGCGACTCTGTGTACAACACGCGCACGCGGGCGTACATCGCCTCTATTGGCGTGAAGGCTGGTGACGTCACCCGCAAGCGGAAGCAGCGCGACTTTGCGCTCTTTGGTAGAATCTTTGATATCTCGCTGCGTCCGCGAGTGACGCCCGAGCTCATTGCCGCCTGTGCTGCGTACCCGCAGTACCCTGTGATCGAGGCGGACGTGCGCGAGGCCGTTGCCGTGGCGGGGCGCATTGTGGACGAGAACCACGAAGGCCTCATTCGAAGCATCCCCACCTACGACCTGCTCACGCCGGAGTTCTTCTCAGCAGCGTCTGAGGAGGCCAACGAGACGATTGTTGCTGGGCTTCTCGGACAGGCCTCGTAACGCGGGGCTTCTACTTGCCCCTCTGCCTGCGGCGTTACGTGTTACGTTGCCAATCTTGCACCCGTTGTTACTCGTGGTTCACCGTTCCGCAACCCGTGGAGGCCACCATGGGAAAGGAACGGCTGGGTCCCCCCGAACACCCGGCCGTCTCTCCCGTCCCTCGGTCTTCGAGGGACCCCTTCCCGGTGGCCGCGGCCTTAGACCGCGGCCATTCGCATGAGACAAAGGGACAGTCCCTTTGTCTCATCTGCATCGGTGGCCGGTTAGCCAAGGCGTTCCTCAGGATTCTCCGAGGCCTTTTCCGCGGTCTTCTCTTCGGGTTTCTCCGAGGTTCCCTCAAGGCTCTCTCCAAGGCTCCTCAGTTATTGAACGTTATTTCTCGCCAGAATCACATTTGGCCAGTTGAGCGTGAAGAATATCCGGAAAAACGCGCAATAATCTCGGCTCAATCCAGATTTCGGCTGGATGCCGACGTTGACTGGATGCAGTTCTCGGCTGGATGCCGACCTTGGCTGGGTGCCGCAACAAGGGATTCGCAACCAGCCCTTGGTCCAACTTCGACTAACAGAGAAACCTGCGGCTTAATTGCAGTGCCGGCGAGAGCTGCAAGCCATCTACCTGAGGTTATTCTCGGGAGCTTCCACACGAGACTGCTATTAAGTCGCAGGTTTGCAGAAGGAAAGGGACGAGAAACCCCCTAAGGTCAAGCAGCTGTGGCGGCTACGCACTTCTCGCACACCCCGTACAAATCCGTTCACGTTTGCACAACGTTTATCGCGTATGGTTGAGTGGCTGGCACGGCGCCCCCTGGACGCCGTCCGCACGGGCGTCTCGCCCACGACGAGAGGAGCAACGATGAGCTGGTACGAGCCATCCTTTGTCTATCAGGTCTATCCGCTGGGGCTGTGCGGCGCACCGCACGAGAACGACGGTGTCACGGTCCCCCGCCTGCGCAAGCTCGTCGATGACGGTTGGGTCGACCACATGAAGCGCCTTGGGGCCACCTGCCTCATGCTCAACCCCGTCTTCCAGAGCCTCACGCACGGCTATGACACTACGGACTACACGACCGTCGACTGCCGCCTCGGCACCAACGACGACCTGCGCTTTGTTGTGGACGCGTGCCACAAGGCGGGCATCCGCGTGCTTCTCGATGGCGTCTTTAACCACGTTGGTCGCGATTTCTTTGCCTTCCGCGATGTGCGCGAGAAGGGCCAGCAGAGCCGTTATGCCGGCTGGTTCAACATCGACTGGAACGGCAACAGCGAGTTCAACGATGGCTTTGGCTACGAGACCTGGGCGGGTGTCTCCACGCTCGTGAAGCTCAACCACGGCAACTTCGAGCTCAACGACTACCTGGCCGACGTCATCCGCGGCTGGGTGCGCGACTTTGACATTGACGGCCTGCGCTTGGACGTGGCCTACTGCCTTGACCGCGGCTACCTGGGCTACCTGCGCCAAATTGCCGACGGCATCTCGCAGGAGCGTGGCGAGAAGTTCGTGCTTGTTGGCGAGACCATGTTTGGCGACTACAACCAGTGGATGGGCGACGGCCTGTGTGACTCGGTGACCAACTACGAGGCCTACAAGGGCCTCTGGTCGAGCTTCAACAGCGCAAACATGCACGAGGTGGCCTACGCTCTTGAGCGTCAGAGCGGCTCCCAGCCCTGGGACCTCTACACGGGCAAGCACCTGCTGGACTTTCTCGACAACCACGACGTGCCACGCATTGCGACCAAGTTGGACGACAAGCGCCAGCTCAAGCCGCTCTACGGGCTGCTGTTTGCCATGTGCGGCGTGCCCTGCGTCTACTACGGCAGTGAGTGGGGCATCGAGGGCGAGCAGCACTACGGCGACTACGAGCTGCGCCCCGCGCTCGACGCGCCGGAGTGGAACGACCTCACGGACTGGGTGGCCGCGCTGGCGCACGCGCGCGAGAAGAGCGACGCCATTGTGTGGGGTGACTACCACGAGCTGCAGTGCCAGCCGCAGCAGCTTGTCTTCCAGCGCTGCCATGGTGGCGAGCGGGTCATAGTGGCGATTAACGCGTCGGCCGATCCTGCCGTGGCGCACTTCGACGCCGGGTGCGGACGCGCCGTGGACCTCATCACCGGCGAGCCGCACGACTTTGGCGGCGGCTCAGAGTTGGCGCCCTTCTCGGCGTACTGGTGGCTCTGCGAGCGCTAGCGGCTGCCGTAGGCGGCTGTTGCGATAATGTCGCCGGAAGGCGGGTATAGTTGCAATTCTCGCCATAACGGGCTCTCCGGAGACAAAAAGTCGCCGGAGGGCTTGATTTGGTGCAAATCGTATCAAAGAGAGCCTTCCGGCGGAGTCGTTGCGCCATCGCAATGACAGGTGTCCTTCTCGCCAAGAAAAGCCGCCCCGGGCGAGAAGCCCGAGGCGGCCTGCGACAAAACCTAGCGTAAACCCTACTGGATCTGCGCCACCATTGCCATGTTGGTGCTGGTGGTGTAGTCGCCCTGGCGCGGGGAGGTCTGCGGGTCGCCGGCGGTGATGACCACAATGTCACCGGGGTCAACGACCTTGTTCGCCTTGGCAACGTTGAGGGCGTTGTAGAGCGTGTTGGAAAGCGAGCCCTGCTCCGTGGTCTTGAATGCGTAGACGCCCCAGTAGAAGCAGGTGCGGCGGATGGCCTCATCGCTCGGGCTCATGGCGTAGAGCGGGATGCGCGGACGGAAGTTGGAGACGATGCGCGCGGTGCGGCCGGAGTGCGTGGGGCACAGGATGCACTTGGCGTCAACGCGGTCGGCCATCTCGACGGCTGCAAAGCCGGTGGCGCCGTTCACGTTGCGCACACCGCCGCGGTCGTGGTAGACCTTGCGCTCCTCGAGGTAGCGCTCGGTCTCCTTGGCGACCTCTGCCATGGTGCGCACGGCAGCCACGGGGTACTTGCCGGCAGCGGTCTCGCCGGAGAGCATGACGCAGTCGGTGCCGTCATAGATGGCGTTGGCAACGTCGGCGACCTCGGCGCGCGTGGGGCGCGGGTTGCGGATCATCGAGTCGAGCATCTGCGTTGCAGTGATGACCGGCTTATACGCGTTGTTGCACTTGCGGATGATGGTCTTCTGGATGTGGGGCACCTGGGCAGCGGGTACCTCGACGCCCAGGTCACCACGGGCAACCATGATTCCGTCGGAGGCTTCGAGAATCTCGTCGAAGTTCTTGACGCCAAGTGCGCTCTCGATCTTGGGGAAGATCTGGACGTGCGGTGCGCCCATCTCGACGCAGATGTCGCGGATCTGCTTGACTGCGGAGCCATCGCGGATGAAGGACGCGGCGATGGCATCGATGCCCAGCTCGCAGCCAAACATGATGTCCGCGCGGTCCTGGTCGGTGACGGAGGGCAGACCAATGTTCACGTTGGGAACGTTGACGCCCTTCTTCTCGCCAATCTCGCCGCCGTTGGTGACCACACAGTGGATGTCGGAGCCCTCCACGTGGTCGACCTCAAGGCCGACAAGGCCATCGTCGATGAGGAGGATGGAGCCCTTCTCGACCTCGTTGGGGAGGTTGAGGTAGTCGAGGGAGATGTGACCGGCGTTGCCGTGGAAGTCCTCGCTGGTGGGCTGGGCGGTAACCACGATGGCGTCGCCAGTGTTGACGGTGACCTTCTTGCCATCCTCGAGAAGACCGGTGCGAACCTCGGGGCCCTTGGTGTCGAGCATGATGGCCACGGGGATGCTGAGCTCGGCCGAGATGCGGCGGACGCGCTCGATCATCTGACGGTGGTAGTCGTGGCTGCCATGGGAGAAGTTGAAGCGGGCAACGTTCATGCCGCTCTCGATGAGGGAGCGAAGGACGTCGTCACTCTCGGTGGCGGGGCCCATGGTGCACACGATCTTGGTTTTCTTGCTGAATGCCATTATTCTCCTTTGCCTACTGTCCTCTTTGGTGCGATGTCTCTATGGCTAGCAGACAACGCTCCTGGGCACGAAGTCCGTGCCGTGAGCGAATGCCTGCGCGTTGTCGAGCGTCACGCGGGCAATCTCGCCAAGGGCCTCCTTGGTGAAGAATGCCTGGTGAGAAGTCATGACCACGTTGGGGAAGGAGCAGAAGCGCGCAGTGATGGAGCTGCCGAGAATCTCGTCCTCGCGGTCCTGGTAGACGTTGGCGTTCTCCTCCTCGTAGACGTCGAGGCCTGCGGCGCCAATCTTGCCAGCGCGGATGCCGCGGATGAGCGCGTTGGAGTCGACCAAAGCGCCACGGGCGGTGTTCACAAAGATGACGCCATCCTTCATCTTGGAGATGGAGTCGTCGTTGATCATGTGGTAGCTCTCCTCGTTGAGGAAGGCGTGCAGCGAGATGAGGTCTGCGCGGGCGTAGAGCGAGTCGTAGTCGACCTTGCCGTCCTTGATGTCGACGTACTCGTCAACCACGTGCTCCTCGTCGACGAGCTTCTGGTTGGGGTAGAGGTCGGCGCCAATGACGTACATGCCAAAGCCCTTGCAGATGCGGCAGAGGGCAGCGCCGATGCGGCCGGTGCCAATGATGCCGGCGGTCTTGCCGTGCAGGGTCACGCCGACAAGGCCGGTGAGGTCAAAGTTGTTCTCGCGGACGCGGATGTAGCCCTTGTGGATGCGGCGGTTGGCGCAGAGGGCCAGGCCCATGGCGTGCTCGGCGATGGCCTCAGGCGAATAGGCGGGGACGCGGGTGACCTTCATGCCAAGGTCCTTGGCGACCTCGACGTTCACGGCGTCAAAGCCTGCGCAGCGCATGAGGACGAGCTTCACGCCAAAGCCGGAGAGGATCTCGAGGGTCATGGCGCCGCAGTCCGCGTTCACGAAGGCGCAGACCGCATCATACCCGCGGGCAAGGGGTGCGGTCATGGGGGTGAGGTTGGTCTCGGTGAAGTCGATCTTGACGTCCGGGTAGTCCTTGAGCTCCTTGGTGAAAGAATCCTTGTCATAGCTGGCGGTACCATAGAACAGAATCTTCATCGTTGCCCTTTCCTCGAGACCCTGTGGAATCAATCTCGCACGCGGTTACGTGCTGACTTAGCGAAAGTTTACCGCATGGGGCAAGCGCCGTGGGGCATGCCCCGATAAGTCCTTACGAATGCGATACGGGAGAGGGCTTCACCACCAAATTGCACCTTCATCCAATAAAGACTGACGCTCGTTTCATCGGGTAGAATGATGCGGTATCAACCATGCGTCCAGCATGGCAGCCTTGGTGAGCCCTTGCCCCTCCTGGGGAATTATGATCGGGCATCAATCTGCTGGGCGCCCGTGACCCCAGGAGGAGAATTGAAGGAGTACCTGCAGGAGTCTGCGCAAGTCATCAAGGATGTTGCGTCAGACGACACCTACGGCCTCGCCGCAGATGAGGCGGCTGCACGCCTCGAGAAGAACGGCCCCAACAAGCTCAAGGAAGCCAAGAAGGACCCGCTCTGGAAGCGCTTCTTTGCCCAGATGGCAGACCCGATGATCATCATGCTCATCGTGGCGGCGGTCATCTCGGCCCTTACGAGCATGGCTCAGGGCGAGGCGGACTTCGCCGACGTGATCATCATCTGCTTCGTGGTTGTGGTGAACGCGGTTCTCGGCGTGGTGCAGGAGTCCAAGGCCGAGGAGGCCCTGGCCGCGCTCCAGGAGATGTCTGCCGCACAGAGCAAGGTCGTGCGCGACGGCGAGGTGGTTACCGTGCCGTCCTCCGAGCTTGTCGTTGGCGACCTCGTGATTCTCGAGGCCGGCGACTCCGTTCCCGCGGACTGCCGCATCATCGAGAGCGCGTCCATGAAGATCGAGGAGGCTGCCCTCACGGGCGAGTCCGTGCCGGTCAACAAGATCGCCACGGTTCTCGACGTGCTTGACGAGGGCAAGGACGTTCCTCTCGGCGACCGCAAGAACATGTGCTACATGGGCTCCACCGTGGTCTACGGCCGTGGCCGCGCCGTGGTTGTTGCCACGGGCATGGACACCGAGATGGGCAAGATCGCCGACGCCCTCACGCGTGCCGAGGACGAGGAGACGCCGCTCCAGAAGAAGCTGGACGAGCTCTCCAAGATTCTCTCCATCATCTGCATCGTGATCTGCGCCCTGGTCTTTGTGGTCACCTGGCTCAAGCATGGCATGAGCTTCTTTGACAACATGACACTCGTGCTCAACACCTTCATGGTCGCTGTGTCGCTTGCCGTTGCCGCCATCCCCGAGGGTCTGGCCGCCGTCGTGACCATCGTGCTTTCCATCGGTGTCACCAAGATGAGCCAGCACAACGCCATCATCCGCAAGCTCTCTGCCGTCGAGACCCTTGGCTGCACGCAGGTCATCTGCTCGGACAAGACGGGCACCCTCACGCAGAACAAGATGACCGTCGTGCGCCACTTCACCGAGGACCAGGATCGCCTCGTTCGCTGCATGGCGCTGTGCTCCGACGCCAAGTGGGACTCCGCGCACGAGATTGCCGTGGGCGAGCCCACCGAGGCTGCGCTTGTGGCAGATGCCGCCAAGCTCGGCTTCACCTCGGGTGACCTCGACTCCGCCAACCCCCGCGTGGGCGAGGCACCCTTCGACTCCGGCCGCAAGATGATGTCCGTGGTCAACAAGGCGCCGGATGGCAACTACATCCAGCACACCAAGGGCGGCCCCGACGTCATTCTCGCCCGCTGCACTATGGTCCACACTGCCAACGGCGACGTGCCCATGACCGACGAGTGGCGTCAGCGCATCATGGAGGCCAACAAGGCCATGGCCGACGACGCGCTTCGCGTGATGGCGGCGGCCCGCGTGAACTACGGCAACACGGCCCCCACGGATTTCTCGCCCGAGGCGCTTGAGCACGACATGACCTTCTTGGGCCTGTGCGGCATGATCGACCCGGTTCGCCCCGAGGTCAAGCAGGCCGTGGCCGAGGCGCACTCCGCCGGCATGCGTGTTGTCATGATCACCGGCGACCACATCGACACCGCCGTGGCCATCGCCAAGGAGCTGGGCATCATCGTCGACCGCTCGCAGGCCATCACTGGCGCCGAGCTTGACCGCATGTCCGACGAGGAGTTTGCGAAGAACATCTCCAAGTACGGCGTGTACGCCCGCGTCCAGCCCGAGCACAAGACCCGCATCGTCGACACCTGGAAGAAGCTCGGCAAGGTCGTAGCCATGACCGGCGACGGCGTGAACGACGCCCCGTCCATCAAGCGCGCCGACATTGGCGTGGGCATGGGCATCACCGGCACCGACGTCACCAAGAACGTGGCCGACATGGTCCTTGCCGACGACAACTTCGCGACCATCATCAACGCCTGCGAAGAAGGCCGTCGCATCTACGACAACATCAGGAAGTCCATCGCCTTCCTGCTCTCGTCCAACCTCGCCGAGGTCATTGCGGTCTTTGTGGCGTCGCTCATCGGCTTCACAATCCTTGAGCCTACGCACCTCCTGTGGCTCAACCTCATCACGGACTGCTTCCCCGCGCTCGCCATGGCCATGGAGGAGGCCGAGCCGGGCATCATGAAGCGCGAGCCCCGCAACGCCGACGACGGCATCTTTGCCAATGGCATGGGTCTCGACTGCCTGATCCAGGGCATCTTCATTGGTACGCTGACGCTCATCTCGTACTTCATTGGCCTGAACATCGAGGGCGTGCCCCTGGCGTCCGTGCTGTCTGGTGCCGACAAGGGCCTCGACGGCATGACCATGGCCTTCCTCACGCTCTCGATGGTCGAGATGTTCCACTCGTTCAACATGCGCAGCCGTCGTCAGTCCATCTTCAAGCTGCCCACCCAGAACAAGTGGCTGTGGTTCGCGTTCGCGGGCTCGCTCGTCCTCACCTTTGTGGTCATCGAGACCCCGCTCGCCCAGGCATTCGACTTCGCCGAGATCAACGCGTTCGAGTACGGCATTGCCATGCTGCTTGCGGCAGCCATCATCCCGCTGGTGGAGATTTACAAGGCCATCATGCGTGCGGTCGAGAAGGGCAGGAACTAGTCGTTCATGGGCAAGCGCGCACCAAAGAAGGGCTCTCAGAAGGGTTCGCGCAAGCGTAGTGTCTCGAGTGCCGGCAGGTCCCAGCAGGGCCTGCCGGCCCTTTCTTCTCTCGCGGACCTGCCTCGCTTCTCCGAACTTATGCCGTCCGATCGCCAGCGAAGCGCCTTTGGCGAGGCGGCTACGCAGGCGGCACAGTCGCTTGGTTGCAGCGTAGACGAGATGGCGCTTGGCTGCGTGGTGCGGCTGGACCGCGGCTTTCCTGCCGTGGTGACGGCAGATGCGCTCTTCCGCGCGGAGTTCTCGGCGCACCTCACCAAGGGTGGGGACTCGCGCGTGGCCGTAGGCGACTGGGTTCTGGCGCGCGTGCCCGCCGGCCACGACATGGGCCTTATCCTTCAGATCCTGCCGCGCGAGAGCGACATTGCCCGCTGGCGGGGAGGCTCGCGCGGCGAGAGGCAGACCCTTGCCGCAAACGTGAGCGTGGTGCTCGTTGTCCAGCAGCTGGGAGCGGCGCCCATCTCGTGCGAGAGAATCGCGCGCTCTGCCGTGATTGCGCGCGACTGTGGCGCGCGGGTCGCCGTTGTTCTCACCAAGGCGGACCGCGCCCCCAGCGCGGTGCTGGCAGAGGACGTTGCCGCCGTTCGTGACGTCCTGGGCGAGGAGTGCGGGCTGGTCATGACCTCCTCGGCGGATGGCGTGGAGGCCGAGCGCGCCGAGAAGGACGCGGGCGCCCTGGGAGTTGCCTGGGGTCCCGCCGCCGTGCGCTCGCTTGTGCCCGAAGGTACCGTTGCCATTGTGCTGGGGGAGTCCGGCGCGGGCAAGTCAACGCTGCTCAACGCCCTATTGGGACACGACGTGCTCAAGACCGGCGCCGTGCGCGGGTCCGATGACGCGGGCCGGCACACGACGGTGGCGCGCCGTATGGTCTCTGTGCCGGGCGGTGGCGTGATCGTGGATGAGCCGGGGCTGAGGAGCCTTCCCATCGTGGGTCACGAGCGTGGCCTTGCGGCTGTGTTTCCCGAGGTGGCGGATGCCGCGCGTGGGTGTCGCTTCTGTGACTGCACGCACACGCACGAGCCGGGATGCCAGGTGCGCGAGCTTCTCTCCGAGGGGCGCATCTCTCAGCGTCGCTATGACGCGTACGTGGCGCTGGCCGCCGAGATGCGCGAGAGCGCGCGGACACTCGACCCGGATATCGTGCTTTAGCTGGGCGGCTGTACGCGGCGGGCGCCGCGTGACGCAGCGTGCACGCGCAGAACAGCGAATATTTGATATGGACTCTGTCGCGGTGCGTACACAATTCCTACACATTTAAATATATGCCATCTGAGCTGCGCAAATGCGGCTGCGGGGCCGTGCTGGGCGCGGTTCTGGCATGCCCAGGCAATAACAGCAAATGGCGATTTCTCATAGCAAAATTCCCGCGATAACAACAAAATGTGACAGCTTCCTGCAAGAGAGGTGTCCGTAACTGGTAGCTCTTTCTTGGAAGGATGGCGGTGCGGGGCTTCTTCCACCGGACAATTTTCTCAGCCAGGAACGGAGGTTGGGAAAGGGGGAGCCCATGTCACGCCGCTTCAAGATCGTGCTCTCTGGGGCGTTTGCACTGCTTGCCGTTGTGCTGTGCCTGGCATATGGCGAGAGCGTGCGTGCGGAGGAGGAGGCGCGCCGCCAGGAGACGCTCACGCGCTACGGCGGCGAGGTGGTGAGCCTGGTTGTTGCCACATCCCAGTTGGAGGAGGGGCAGGTCATCTCGGCGGGTGACGTTGCCAAGCGAGACTGGGTCTCTGACCTGGTGCCAGAAGGTGCCATTACGAACCTGGACGATGCCATTGGCAAGAAGATCACGGTTGCTGCTGCTTCTGGGACACCGCTCACCCAGCTCAACTTTAGGGAGACGGGCGCCGCTGTAGAGGTGCCGTCAGGAAAGATTGCCGTCTCTGTTCCCATGGCAGACAAGCTTGGCGTGGGCGAGGGTGTGGTAGCGGGTGACAGGCTTGTTGCCTACCGCGTGGCAGATGGCGCAGCAACGGTGCTTGCCAAGGAGGCAACGGTGCTCTCGATGCCCGAGGGGTCGCGCACGCTTGCGTCGGGATTACAGGTCATGACCGTTGCGCTTGCTCCGACGGACGTTTCGAGTGTCCTGGCGGCGTCGACCGAGGGGAGCCTTCGGTTTGGCCTTCCCGCAAGCGACGTCGAGGGCGTTGAGGCGGGCGTGCCCGCCGCGCCAACCAAGGTTGACCAGGAGGTGGGCGAGTGATGGGACATGCGTGGAGCGTGCTGTGCCCAAAGGAGGAGCGCGCCGGGATGGTCGAGGCGCTCAGGACGATAGACGGCCTGGCAGAGTGCGAGTTTGCCCAGGATGCCAGCGAACTGCGGGAACGCATGGCAGAGTGCGCCAGCGGCGAGCGGTCCGCCCTTATCGGCCTCTCCAAGAGCGGTGTCTCGGACGTCAACCTTGCGGCCGCCATTGCGTCCGACGGCCATGCCGAGAAGGTCGTGCTTGCGCTGAGGTCACCCTCTGGGTCGCTGAGGTCTCGCGCTGCGAGGGCGGGCATCGACCTTGTCGTTGACCTGGACGGCGTGTCCCCTGCGCCGTCTGCGGAGATGGACGCCGCGCCGGTTCCGGAGCCCCTGCAGAACGGCGATGGGGGTCGCACCTCGGCTGCTCCGGGGCCGGCGCTGGCGCCCGAGGGGGCCCGCGCGCCCATTCTTACGTTCTGCTCGGGAAGAGGCGGCGTTGGCAAGACGTCCGTCGTGGCGTGCGCTGCGGTTGCCGCAGCCTCGTGGGGCATGCGAGTAGAGGTGGTTGACTTGGACCTCTCCTGTGGGAACCTCTACGCGATGCTTGGCCTTGCGCGCGGGACGGACCTCTCGCGCCTCTCGGCGGAAGACCTGGGGGACTCAGAGCGCCTGGGGAGGCTTGGCGCTCCGTGCGGCGAGCGCATCCGCGTGTGGGGGCCATGCGAGCGTCCGGAAACCTCCGAGCTTGTCTCGGGGATTGTGTCTGAACTGCTTGGCGCCCTTGCGCTTGATGCCGATCTGGTGCTTGTCGATACGTCTCCCACATTCTCCGAGGCGGTGGCGCTTGCCGTTCGCCAGAGCGACCGGGTGGTTCTCGTACATGACAGCCGGCCCGGATCACTGGCAGCGCTTGCCCGCACGAGCGGACTTGCCGTGCGGCTGGGCGTTGCGCGCACGCGCATTGCCCGGTTGGAGAACCGCGTGGACGTGCGGGACAGGACAGACCCGGCGCTGGGCAGGGCAGAGGTGGGGCTCGAGGCTGCGCGTGCGTTCACGGCGCTCGATGGCGGGGACGAGGTTTCTGACTACCTGGGATATGGAGATGCGGCAGGCCTATTGGAGGTTGGCTCGCCGTTTGCGGAGTCTGTTGCCGCCTGCCTGGCGCAGCTCCTCCAGGAGCTTGGGTCGCTCCCAGAGGCCGAGCCTGCACAGCGCGCTGCCCAGGGGCTTGCCCCGCGGCGCAGGGGCCTTTTCCGGCGCAGGAGGGAGGCGGTCTAGGTGTCTGTACTCGAGATGGTCCGCGAGGAGGAAGCGCGGAGAGGGACTGCCACAACGGAGGGACGCGACCTTCGCCAGCAGCGGCTGAGCCTCAAGAACGCTCTGGTGGAGCGGTTGGGGCTTGCGACCATTGCCTCGATGCTCTCTGCGGGCGATGGCACCCAGGCGCGCTCGGCACTTGCCGTGACGTGCAACGCAATCATAAACACCGGGGGCTACGAGGGCCTTTCGCGCGAGGACGTGGCGCGTCTTGTGCGCCAGGTGACGGACGAGATCTGCGGTCTTGGCCCCATCCAGCCGCTTCTCGAGGACGAGGATGTCTCTGAGATTATGATCAACGGCTGCGACGCGCTCTTCTATGAGCGTGGGGGCGAGGTCTTCTCGGCACCGGCGGTGTTTGACTCACCCGAGCAGATCATGATCGTGATCGACCGAATTCTGGCACCCCTTGGGCGAAGGCTCGACAGGAGCTGCCCCATCGTGAACGCGCGCCTTGCCAACGGCGACCGCGTGAACGCCGTGGCGGACCCGGTTGCCATAGGCGGGCCGGTGGTCACCATCAGGCGATTCTCCAACCGCATCACGTCGCTGGGCACGCTGGTCGAGCTGGGCTCGCTGCCTGAATGGTACGCGCAGCTGCTGCGCTGGGCCGTGAGGACGCGAAAGGGGATAGCAGTAGCCGGAGGCACCGGGTCGGGCAAGACCACGCTCCTCAACGCGCTCTCGTGCGAGATTGACCCCGGCGAAAGGATTGTGACCATAGAGGACTCCGCCGAGCTGCGCTTTGATGCGCATCCGGACGTGGTGAGCCTTGAGGCAAGGGGCGCCTCGATCGAGGGGTCCGGCGAGGTCACGATTCGCGACCTGGTCAAGAACTCGCTGCGCATGCGGCCGGACCGCATTGTGGTGGGGGAAGTTCGCGGCGAGGAGTGCATCGACATGCTGGCCGCAATGACGACCGGACACGACGGCTCGATGACCACGCTGCACGCGGGCACCGCCGAGGAGGCCGTGCTTCGCCTGGTGCTCATGGCGCGCTTTGGGATGGACCTGCCCGCCGACATCATAGAGGAGCAGATTGCCTCGGCGCTCGACCTCATCGTGATGTCGCGGCGTGCGCCGGATGGGTCGCGCTACATCACTACGACGCATGAGGTTGGGTGGTCGAGAGGGGCAAAGTCGGTGGACCTCGTCGAGTGCGTATCGTTCGACGTGGCAGAGCGCTCCTGGAAGCTCGTTCGCGAGCCGGCGTTTGTGGCACAGGCGGTGTGCGACGGGATTCTCGACGAAGGCGAGGTGGAGCGATGGAGGTCTTCCTTCCGCTGATGGCTGCCGTCTGCGGGTTTTCGGCCGTGCGGATGCTCATCGCAAGCGGCGAGCGTGGCGCCAAGACCCTGGCGTCTCGAACGCTCCGTGCATGCGAGCGCTGGGCAGGTAGACGTCTCGAGTCCCTGGGGCGCAGTGGCATGGTGGCTGCGCTTCTCGAAGGTGAGGACTGGAGACGAGCGTCGGACGCACTTGCCGCGCTTCCCCATGAGGGCAGGCCGGGCTTGAGAAGGGAGTCCGCGTGCGCTGCGCTGCTTGTCGCTGGGGAGGGGATTGCCTGCGTGGGAGGCCTGCTCTTCCTCTCGCTTGTCTCGGCGCTCGTTCTTGCCTGTCTGGAGAGGATTGCCCTAGCTGCATGGCGCTCTTCGCGTGACCGGCGTCGTGTGCACGATATTTCGCAGGAGATGCCTGGCGTGTTCCGGACGCTCTCCGTGGCGCTTGGCGCTGGCCAGACACTGGCCCAGGCTATCGAGTACGTGGGATCGCACGGCCACGGGCCGGTCTCTGCGGGCTTTGCATCTGCGTCGCTGGGGCTTCGCTGTGGCGTATCGACAGAGGACGCGCTCGAGTCGCTCTCACGGACGCTCGACGCGCCAGGGATGGGACTTCTCACCACGGCGCTCGTGATCTCGCATCGCACGGGAAGCCCGCTGCGTGACCTGCTCGCGCGGTCTGCCGCGCTCGTCGAGCGACAGGGAGAGTTCGAGCGCGAGCTTGAGGTGAAGACAGCTCAGGTGCGTCTCTCTGCCCGTATCGTGTGCAGCCTGCCGTTTCTCATGGTGGCGCTTCTCGCCGTCATCTCGCCCGACTTTCAGCGGGGTCTGCTCTCGCCCGTTGGGCTTGGCTCCGTTGCCGTGGCCGCCGCGCTCGACTCGTTTGCGGTCCTTGTCATCAGGCGCCTCATGAGGGCGGTGCTCTGATGGCCGGTATCGCACTCATTGCGGCAAGCGCGTCCAGCGCGGTCCTGGCGGGGCTGCTGGTGGTGAGCGGGACTGGTGGCCACGTCCAGAGCGCGGCATTGGGCGCGGAGCTCGAACGTTGCGTTGCCAGCGCGCGAGAGGCGATCCGGGGCATCCCCGCCGTACGCCAGGCGAGGGAGCGAGAACGTCTTGCGCGCAGGAGGTCTGCCTGCCTGCGAGAGATGCCCACACTGATCGACGTCCTCACGCTGGGGCTCTCCGCGGGCCTCTCGTTTGATGCGTCGCTCTCGCTCTACTGTGATCGCTATCAGACGGAGCTCTCGCAGGCGTTCTCTGAGGCCATGCTCAGCTGGAGGATGGGCGTCACAAGCAGGGAGGAGGCACTCGAAGCGATGGCCTGCGAGCTGGGGGTTGACGCGTTGGCGCGCTTTGCCACGGTCGTGGGAGAGTCGCTCGACTTTGGCTCGCCGCTCGCATCTGCGCTGGAGGTGCAGGCGAAGGCCATCCGCGACGAGCAGCGGGCGCAGGTGGAGGAGGAGATCGAGAAGGCGCCGGTCAAGATGCTCGTCCCCTTGGGCGTCCTGGTTGTGCCTGCCATGCTTCTCGCGATTCTGGGGCCGCTGCTTGCCTCGGCGGCCTCGTTTGGAAGGTAGACGGTGGTGCGAGGGAAAGGAGCGTCACATGACATGGGAAAGCATGGGTCGAGAGGTTCGCAGGGTGGCCGTAGGCACCCTCCGCGACAATCGCGGGCAGGGCACCACGGAGTACGCGATCCTCGTTGGGGTCCTGGTGGTGATTGCCATCGTGGCCATCCTGGCATTCCGCGAGCGGGTCTCGCAGCTGTGGAGCGCCATAGCGAACGGCATCAACTCGCTGTGAGAAAAAGACGCGCTGTCCTTGTCGCTGCGGTGGTTGCCTACGCGCTTGCAGCGTGCGTGGTGGTGCTTTCCGGCCGCGGGCAGACAGGCGGACCGTCGCCTGCGACTGGAACGGGTGCAACTGGCGAGGAGCGCTTGGACACAAGCCCTGGCGAGGCGATTGGGGGCGAGCTCGTCTCCTTATCCGGGGATGCCGCCGCGAGCGAGGCAGATATCGGATTGGCCCCTGCTGCCAATGGGGTGCAAGAGGCGGCAACCGAGCTTGTGTGTCAGTACGAGCAGCGAGGCGACTGTGTGCTCGTGAGGTCTGGGTACCTCGACCTCTCGGGCCGGGTCTGGAGCATGGTTGTGGAGGGATCGGGATGGGTCGACGTGTGCATAGTCCAAAGCGCAGACGGCGGGACGAGCGAGACCAAGGTCATGCACATGGACGCCGCAGAGTGGGGGGAGTCCCTGGGCGAGCTTGGCCTTGGTGGCTAGCCGGGGACTCCGGGCAGTCCACGCTCGAGTACGCGCTGGTGCTGGTGGCGTTTCTCTCCATGGTCGCCGCACTGGGGCTGGCGTGGCATGCGGCGCGTGACGGGGCCCTCGTGCGCATGGCAACGAATGCGGCAACGCATCAGGCCTCTGGCGGGACGCTTGCCTGGCTCCAGGATCTTCTGGGGTTCTGAGATGGGTCGCAGGCGGTGGTGGGTAGGCCACGCGGGCGAGGAGGGACAGGCAACGGTCGAGGCAGCCGTGCTCATTCCCACGGTGATGGTCGTGCTCGCGCTTCTCCTCCAACCGGCGATGCTCCTCTACACGCGTGCGGTCATGAGCGGGGCAGCTGCCGAGGGGGCCCGGCTTGCCACGACCGCAACGTACGACGAGGCGGTGTCTCTCGTCGACTCCTACGTGAGACGGAGGCTCAGGGCCGTGCCGGACGTTGCCTGCTTCCACGAGGGAGGAGCCGACGCCTGGAACGTTTCCGTCGAGCAGGACGGGAATCGCGTACGCGTCTGCGTTGTGGGCCATGCCCGGCCGTTACCGCTGATGGGGGTGACGGCGGGGCTGGTTGGACAGATGGATGGCGAGGGCGTGCTCCTATCGGCCAAGGTCGAGCGCAGCACGCGGGCCGAGTGGGTTGGGGGTGACTACGGTGATTGGATTGCAGCGTGGGGCTAAGGAGGCCGTACCCGGAACGGCGTCGAGGCAGGGTGGCTTGCACCTGGGCCTCTCGCTCTTCTTGGACGACGAGGGCGGATACACCACGGTCGCCGTGGCGGTTGCACTGCTCGTGAGCATATCGCTGGTCTTTGCAGCCGCGTCTGCGGAGTGGGTGATGGCGCGTTCGTACGAGGTTCAGCCCGTGGCAGATGCCGCGGCCATGGCCGGGGCAAACTCCGTGGCAGCCTATGCCACCATTGCCAGGGTGCTTGATGCCTGCGTGCTCAGCCTGGGACTTCTCGGCGTGACGGTCTTTGGGGCGGGGCTCGTGCTCTCGTGCATACCGGGTGCCGCAACCTTTGGGGGAAGCGTCTGTGATGCGGGAAGGAAGGTCCTCGATGCCCGGCGGGACTTCGCGAGAAGCGCATCGGAGGGCCTAGAACGTCTGGAAAAGGTGCTGCCGGCGGTCGTGGTTGCAAACTCGGCCGCCTGCGTTGCGGAGAACGCGCGGGCACAGGGCCTGCCGTATGTTGGTTGCGCCATTCCGTTTCCCGTTGAGTCGCAGTCGGACTTCTCGTCCCTTGCTGCCGAGATCTCTTCGGACGAGATGGACAAGGATGCCGAGGAGCTACGAGAGCTGTCGCAGCAGGCAGATGCGGCAAAGTCCCTGGCAGACGCGGCGCGCTTGCGTGGGTGGACAGCGGATTGCGGTGGGACCCCCTATTGTCTGGAAGAGCGCGCTACCACGCTTGCCGGCCTTGCGGGCGAGGGCAACCCGCACTACCCAAGTGAGGAGGGGTGGGGATTTGGCGTCCCCCTTCTGCGGGCGCGCGCCTATTACGCGGCACGTGCGGTGCAGGATAAGCCGCTCGACTCTAGGGTTGAGGAGCTTACGAACTCCGCGGCACGGTCCGCCTTCTACGACTACGCGCTCGAGCAGGTGCGGGACGGAACCTACGCAGAGCACGAGGACGGGACGGTTCAGATCAATCTGCCTGAGCTTCCGCACAACGTCGAAGAGACAAAGGCATCGAGTCTCTACACTGATGACCTCTGGCCCTGTACCGGGGAGGAGGCGGGGACGGTGCTTCACTCGTCACCCGCGTGTCCGGGCGCAACTGGCTCCTCGGCGGGACGCGCGTCCCTCCAGGACCTCGATGCTGGGGCGGTCAAGAGGTGCGAAACATGCGGCATGGACCTTGCTGCCATGGGTGCGGTCGCCGCTGCGTCGACCTCGACGGATAACGGCTTCGAGCACTACTGGCGCGAGGTAGTGGCGGCGTCTAAGGAGTACGAGGCCGCGCGCAACAAGCAGGCGGATGCCGAGAAGGACCTGCGCGACAAGGCAGAGGATGCGCGCAGCTCTTTCGAACGCGCCGTGGACCAGCTCTCGGTCGTGCGACCTCGCATCTGCCCGCCAGGAGCTTGGGGCTGCGTCGCCGTGGTCTCCAGGACGGAGGCGACGACCGTTCCCACCGAGCTCACCGCCTCGTTTCTCTCCTCGGGAGAGCTTCCTGCGGGGTCTGCGGTATCGGCGGCGGCCCTGGCGCCAGACGAGTCGACAGCCGAGAACAACGTGCTCGCCAGCTTCTTTGACGGAGTCACGTCCCAGGGAACGGGCTCTGTGCTGGGAGGCGCCTTCGACGGCGTCTGCGAGCTCTGGGGGCGCCTGCTCGTGGGGTATGGCTCAAGGTACGATTCGGCTTCTGCCTCGGTGGGGGACTTTCTCGACAGGCTTGACAACGTGTTTGGTGGGACGGTGGGCTCGTGGCTGCGCGGCAAGATCAAGGAGACGGTCGCCGCCTGTGGCTTTGAACCCGTGGACATGAGACTCATGAAGCCCGCACTGGTGGGGTGGACTCGTGTGCTCGACCAATCCGGCTATGACGCGGCTGGCAAGGCGCGGCAGATGATTGAGGCACTGCCTCCTGGGGCAAGCTCGTTCGACTTGGCAAAGACCCTGGGCGTCTGGGCGGCAGACTCCCTTGGCTACGGAGAGATCACTGTGGCGGAGCTCACCATTCCAGGGACGGACATCTCAATCCCCCTCACCATCAGGCTTGATGACCTCTTGGAGGCATCATGAGCGGCCCTCGGGTGATGGTGGCGTGGCGCTGGTGGTACCACAGGTGCGAAGGGATGCAATCCGGGCAGATGACCGTGGAGCTTGCTGTGCTGGTGCCCGTGGTCATTGTGGTTGCCTTGATTGTGGCAAACCTCATGGAGTTTGTCGACGCCTGCGCGGCGTTTGACCGCCTGAGCCTCGATGAGGTCATTGCCGAGGGGGTCTCTCCCACAGGCGAGCAGGGCGTGGCAGCATCCGTCGCTGCGGTCGAGGATGCTCTTCGCGTGGCGCTTGGCCGTGAGGGTTCGTGCGATGTCGAGGTGAGGGCAGAGCGCGTCTCGGCTGGAGAGGGTGAGAGCCTGCTTTCTGTGGCATCCCTCCTCACCCGCTACACCTGCACGTTGGTGTTTAGGCCGTGGCCTAGGGAGCTCCGGCTTCCGGGAATCACGTATTCCGCGCCGCTTGAGCTGCGGCACGAGCGAACGCTTGTCATCGATAGGTATCGTCCGGGGGTGGTGGTCTGATGAGGTGGATGTTCGTCCAAATAGAGAGCTTGGCGGTCGAGAAGGACTCTCCCACGCTGGGGTTCAGGGTTCTTTCGTCCTGGTTCGAGCGGCTTGTGGGGCTTCTCGGTACCGGGCCATCTGCCCAGCCTGTGGTGCTCATGAGGTGCGGTTCTATCCACACGTACGGGATGGCCTACCTCATCGACGTAGCTCTTGTGGGCAGCCGCGGAGAGGTGCTTGCCTCCGAGCGAGCGCTGCCGCCTGGCCGCGTCTTCTCCCACGCTGCGGCATTCTGCGCCTTTGAGCGGCCGGCTAGCCCCTTCCCGTGGCCACTTGTGGGGGAGACGCTGCGCGTGACCTCCCTATTGTTCGAGCCAGAGCAATCAGTGCAACCGTGCGCCGCACTCCCCGAGCCGGTGGGGGAGGTGGCCGGATCATGAAGGAGTATGCGATTAAGGTGTGCCCGCGTTGCGGCGAGGAGCTCTTTGCGGACATGCATGTCTGCTACGGCTGCCTTTACGAGTTTCCGCCTGCAGGAGACGCTGCGTCAGCGGCAAGTCCATCTACGCCCAGAGATGATGGGCCGACTTCTGACACCGAGGCGCTCGCGTTGCCAGGGCTTGTGGAGGACGAGCCGTTCCTCTGGGATGCGGGGCTGCCCCCTGCCGAGTCCGGCTGGGAGGACGACACGCTTGATCTCTCGGGCGTTGGCAGGGCGGCTATCGCCTCGCCCACGCCCAGTCAAGAAGCCCATTCGTCCTCCCGTGAGGTGCTCTGCTGGGTGCGTACGCCCTCCATGGAGGTAAGGCTTCCCATACCCAATGAGGGCCTGGTCATAGGCCGTGATCAGACGTGTGACGTTGTGCTCCGCTCGCGTGCCGTGTCCCGCTCGCACGTTCGGATACTTCCCGCGCAGGATGGCGAGGAGGGCATGCGCGTCATAGACTTGGGGGCCACCAACCCCGCGATGTTCTCCGGAAGGGAGGTGAGAGGAGAGGTTCTCGTTCCCCTTGGATGGACGGTCTCCATCTGCGGCGCCTTCGTCACGCCGGTGCGGGCTGAGGCATGAGCCTTGCTCTGGTATTCTGGGACCGCGCTGCCACAAGGTCTTCCACAACCGTTCATTGGGGGATTCTATGAGTAACCGGCACCCCGCCGGCGTCCTTAGGCGCCGTAGGCCTGCGCTTCTCGTGCTTCCGCTCCTGGTCATGCTCTTTGCTCTTGTGCTTGGCGTCACTCCCGCACATGCGGATGACTACAGCATGGACCAGACGGACATCGACGCGACGCTGGACACGTCGGGTGGTCTTACCGTGACCGAAGTGCGAACCTTCGACTTCAGCGGGGACTTCCATGGTGTCTACTGGAAGATTCCCAAGGGGGAGAACAGCTCCAACGGGCGCACGGTGAGTGTCCAGGTGCTGGATGCCGGTATTGTCGAGAACGGCGAGGCCCGCTCCTTCGCGGAGTCCAGCTCTGGCGCCAACGAGACCTACTCCATCACGGACGGGGGCTCCTACCTGCAGGTCAAGCTTTACTCTGCCCAGAGTGACACAACGGTGCAGTTCTACGTGTCCTACTTTGCCGATGGTATTGCCACGCGCTGGTCGGATACGGGTGAGCTGTATTGGAAGTTTGTCTCTGACGGCTGGGACGTGGAGTCGCAAAACGTTACCTGCACCATCCACTTGCCCGTTCCGAGCGGAGAGTCCGTGGCGGGTGGTGACAACGTGCGGGCCTGGGGCCACGGCCCCCTGGACGCAAGCCTTGCGTTCGACGGGAACGACGTGGTTTATACCGTGCCGGGCGTCGGCACCAGCGAGTACGCCGAGGCGCGCATCACCTTCCCGGCCACCTGGATCTCCGACTGCCCAGAGACCTCGGGGACAGTGCTCAGCTCCATTCTCGCGGAGGAGCAGAAGAACGCCGACAACGCAAACGCTCGGCGCGCCGCGGCACGCGCGGCTGTGTATGGGGTCACAGGGCTCTGCCTTGCCGTCGCGGTGGCGGCCATTGTTGCCACGGTAATCGCAATGCGTCGCTACAAGACCTCGCACGCGGCGCAGTTTGACGACAAGTACTTCCGGGACGTCCCCACGGGCGATCACCCGGTGGTTCTCGCCATGCTTGCCACCGGCGAGGACCCTGGCCCCGATGGCCTCACCGCCTCGCTCATGCGCCTCACTGACGAGCATGCCGTGCAGCTCGACAAGGTTAACGTGAGCAAGAAGAAGATGCTCGGTTCCAAGCGGTTCGACGACTACCGCGCGTCAATCGTGGGACCAATTCCCCAGGGGACCTTTGGCACGCCCGCGGAGTGCAAATCCGCCAAGCGCGCGGATGAGGCTGCCGTGGAATTCCTCTTCCACCGCGTTGCGCGTAGGATACAGGCGCCTAATGACCCCTCGTACACCGGAAGCGAGCCTGCCCTGTACTTCTCTGCCATCAAGAAGTACGCAAAGTCCTCGCCAGAGGCGTACTCGGACGCCTACGAGTCCTGGCAGTCCTCGATCAGGGTTGAGTACCTCAAGCGCTTCGCGGGCAACGGCTCTCTCAAGGGGACAGGCCACGGGCTTGCCGTTGGGCTTAGTGCGTTCTCCATCCTTGCGGCATTCCTGGAGCTGTTCGTTGTTGGCATCATGTTCGAGGCCGACATCCTTCTCGCACTTGGCGTCACCGCGGTCTGCGGCGCAAGCGGTGGTATCTCGCTGTTCCTGCTCAGCGACAGGTTCTTCAAGGACATTAGTGTTGAGGGGGTCGAGACAAAGGCCAAGGTCCTGGCCCTCAAGCGCTGGCTCCAGGAGTTCACCCGCCTGGACGAGGCGGTGCCGAGTGACGTTATCCTCTGGAACCGCCTGCTGGTGATGGCGGTGGCGCTCGGCGTTGCGGACAAGGTCATCGAGCAGCTCAAGGTTGCCATGCCGGAGCTCATCGACGATCCGGACTTCATGCCGATTTACTACTGGTACTACATCGGCGAGCCGGGTGTGGGCTCTCCCGCGGATGTCTTCAGCGGTGCCATCCACGATGCTTCGGTGGCGGCGATTGCCAACTCGGTCGACGCAAGCGGCAGCGGCGGGGGAGGCGGCTTCTCCTCTGGCGGAGGGGGTGGCTTTGGCGGTGGTGGAGGCGGCGGTGCGTTCTAGCGTCGGCGACCGCTGAGCCGCAGCTCCGCAGCTCAAGGCTTCGCACCTATCCGGATTCCGGAACCCAACGAACGGCCTCGCCCTCGTACGACTTTGCGGTTCTCTCGGCTCCCTGGGCGCGCAGCTTCGTGGAATCGAATATCATCAGAGCGGACTATGCAAGCGCTTGCCAAACGCCCCGGCGTATCGAGCGGGGCGTTTGGTTTGGACATGGCAGTCGGGTGGCAAAGTGCCGCCCGTGCCGCCCGGAAGCGGGCGAAGGGAGAGCAATGTACAACGTGCGCGTGATTTGCGAGGACACCTGGTGGCTGGGTGCGTCTGATCGCAGGATTCAGCTGTTCGAGAACACCTATCCCGTGCCAAACGGCATGTCTTACAACAACTACCTCATCATGGACGAGAAGACCTGCCTGCTCGACGGCGTCGACGAGGCGGTCTCGCGCCAGTTCGAGGAGAACCTTGCCCACGTCCTGGACGGCCGTCCCCTGGACTACCTGGTGATTGACCACATGGAGCCCGACCACTGCGCCGTCATCCCCGACCTTGTCCGTAGGTGGCCCAACCTCAAGCTCGTCGGCACCCCCAAGGCCTTCGACCTTGTCCGCCAGTTCCACGGCTTTGACCCCACGCCGCACGCCATCAAGATCAAGGAGGGCGACACTCTCTCGCTTGGCCGCCACACGCTGCAGTTTGTCCTCGCCCCCATGGTCCACTGGCCGGAGGTCATGGTGACCTTTGACCAGCTCACGGGAACGCTCTTCTCGGCAGACGCCTTTGGTGCGTTTGGCGCCACCGGTGGCGCAATCTTTGCCGACGAGGTCGACTGGGAGCGCGACTGGGCGGACGAGGCGCGTCGCTACTACACCAACATCGTGGGCAAGTACGGCCTGCAGGTGACGTCGCTGCTCAAGAAGGCCTCCAAGCTGGACATCAAGGAGATTGCGCCGCTGCACGCGCACATCTGGCGCCGCGACTTCGACCAGATTCTCTCCCGCTACCAGAAGTGGGCCGCCTACGAGCCCGAGGACAAGTCCGTTGCCATCTTCTACGGCTCCATCTACGGCGGTACCGCCAACGCGGCGGATATCCTCTCGACCAAGCTTGCCGAGGCGGGCGTGCACGACGTTCGCGTCTACGACGTCTCCAAGACCCCTGTTTCCGAGATGGTCTCGCAGTCCTTCCGCTCGCCGGTGCTCGTTTTTGCGTCTGCCACGTACAACATGGGTATCTTCGACGGAATGCGCGAGCTTCTCGAGGACCTCAACGCCCACGCGATGAAGAACCGCACCGTCGGCGTTATCTACAACGGCTCGTGGGCGCCGCAGGCGGGCTCGCTCATGCTCGACGCCATCCAGCGCATGAAGGGCATGGAGGTGCTCGATCCCGAGGTTCACGTGACTTCCGCGGTGGACGAGGGCGCGCTTGAGCAGATCGATGCCCTTGCCGCTGCCATCGTGGCGAAGCTGGCGGAGTAGGGAAGACGGTCAGTTCCAAGTTTGCCGCCGAACGACAATGTTGCGGCCCGCGGCGCCTGTGCGTCGCGGGCCGTTTTGGCGAGAAGAACGTGGGGCAATCCTTGCGAGCGTTACTTGTCTCCACCGAACGTGATGAAGAGTCCCGTGAAGAACTTGGGGCCCTTCTTGCTGGGCTTGCGCTCGACGGGCGGCCTCTCTGGCTTCTGGTACCTCGCGCCCTTGGCCTCGGCCAGCTCGCGGGCGACGTTCTCCTGTACCTCCTGCCAGCGCTTCTCGGCCTTTGCCTTTGCCTCGGGGGACTCGCAGTTTACGTATAGGTCCATGGCTCGGAACGCCTCGTGCCAACCCTTGTCATCTCCGTGCAGCTGCCGCAGCCCCCGCACGCGGACCAGTTGGTGCTCTAGTTCTCCCTCGCCCTCCTTCGCGTAGTTGTGCTCCTCGACGGAGAGGACGTGCCACTTGCCGTCCTCGCACTGGCCTATGTGGTAGAAGACGGGGAACTCGTACGGGTCCGTGACGGCCAGAAGCTCGCTGCCGTCCGTGAAGATGCTCCATGTGGTGTCGCCACTTCCGAAAAGCGGCATGCTGCCTTTGCGTGGCGCCTTCTGCGTGTTCTCGGCTTCGCTCTCGTTCGCTGGATCTATGCTCAGCGTCTCCCCTCGTCCGACGAGTTGCAGCTTGTAACCGCACGCCTGGGCTATCTCCGCCAACGCCGGTGCGCCTATGCCGCCCTTGCGCTTGAGGGACTGGTCTACATAGCCGTTTGCTCTTCCCATCGATTGGCATGCGGCATTCGGAGACAGACCGGCCTTGTCAAGCATGTGGCGTACGCACAAGTTGGTGTCCATACCTTGCTCCAATCGCATTGCCCGTCTGTGCACCGCAACCAGCACTGCGGCACTCGGTCCATCCATGACCGTCCTTGTCTATCGGCATGTATGTTCACATGCATGATAAGGGCGTGCCTGTTTGGGCTCAATTGATGCGTGGGTGAGAGGCTCCGTTGGTGTGAGTGACGGTGATGCTGGCCGGGGCCAAACCGAAACCGGCTCCAGACGTCGCGGAAATGGATTGAGCGGCTGTAGGCTGCGGGTACAATCTGGGCAAACGATGGCCTGGGCAACGGCTGCCGCCCCGGGCCACACGGAACGGAGGCCACCATGGCAAGCAGGAGCATGAGGGCGAGCTACCAGCAGGCGGAGCCGAGGAAGGGCCGTCTCACGCTCATCGGCAACAGCGAGACCACATGGGACGTGTTCACGGACGGCAGAGAGCTTTTTGCCGTCACCGACCCGTACGAGTTCCCCGTCTTCTACCACGTCGGCCAGCGCGAGGACGGCAAGTGGCACGTCCTCTCCGTCGAGGAGCACGACTACCCGCTCGACCCCTGGGAGGACCAGGCCGAGCTTGAGCGCCAGCTGGCCCGCGTGCGGGGCATGCGCAGGCTCGACGTGGGGGACAAGGGAAACCACGAGGTAATCCGCGCGATGACCGCGTACGAGATGTACGAGTCCCCCGAGGCAAAGGCCAAGGCCGAGAAGCGCTGGGAGAGGAACCAGGCCGAGGCTGTGCGCATCCTGGCCGAGGCCAAGGGCGCGAGGTACCAGAAGCCCGAGAGGCCACCCGTTGAGCGCAAGCCCAGCAGTCACTGCCTGCTCGGCGGGCTGTTCCTCACGTTCGGCGGTGACAGGTAGGCGAGGCGCCAATCAGCCCCGTGGTCAAGTCGGCCACGGGGAAGGAGCTGAAAATGACCCCACAGATGCAAGCAGTTACAAGCAAAAGAATCTGAGAAGGCTGTAGTCCCTGGGGGCGCGGTTGGTACTCGCGTCCCTGTAATTCCGAATGATTTCTCGTCGAGAAGGCGGAGTTCGGAGTCCTGCGCGTCTGCGTGAACGGGCGCACGTGAGAGGTGCGGTTCAACATCGAGGGCGTGGCAAGGTGCCTTGGCGTGGACGAGGCACTCAGGAAATGCCATGGGAGACACGAACACCGGGGCCACGCCTGGCCCCTCCGCAGGTGGGACGGCGTACCCGAACGAGAGGAGGCCCTGGACAACGGGCGAGCTGAAGACCCTCTCCACCATGCGCAACGAGGGGGCGGACGCGGTGGCGGCGATACTCGGGCGCTCACCGAAGGCCGTCAGGCGCATGGCCTCCAAGGCGCACGTGTCGCTCAGGGTGAGGCCGGGCGACGTCTGTCCCGTGTGCGGCATGCGCGAGGTGAGGCCCCACACGTCGGCGGGAAGGCACGGCATGTGCCCGACGTGCTGGACGGAGAGGCTCACCCGGCTGCGCGAGGAGGAGGCTTGCCAGAAGAGGGCCGAGAGGGAGTACCAGGCGGCGAAGAAGCGGGCGCAACGCGCCTGAGGGCCGCAAGCCCCCGTTACACCCCGCCTTGTAACACCCGGAACCCTCAATTTCGGCCGCGCGAAAAAATCAGGCCCTATGCTGGGTAGGGGTGGCGATAGTGGTCACGATTCGACCCCCTCCCAACTGCCCTCCCTACCTGCGGTTTTGCCCTCTCGCGCCCTCGGTCGCCTGCGCCGCGCCGCATGGGCGGGTTTCCGTCAGTTCAAGTGATGCAATCGGCGGGGCGTTGCTATCGATCATGGGCTAAGCGGCGTTTAGGGCATGGGCTAAGCGGTGCCGAACGCATGGGTACGCAGATTGTGCGTGCCCCAGGGCGGGGGGTCTCCGGCTGGCGGAGGTCCTCGCGCGGCTCTCCGCCAACTGGGCTTTTGCAAAGCTCTCATAATCCGTGAAGCACATTTGAAGCACATGGTGAAGCACACAAAAAAGCAGGCCAGAGCAGCTAGTGCCCTGACCTGCGTGTTTACTGGTGGCGGGGAAGGGAGTCGAACCCCTGACACGGGGATTTTCAGTCCCCTGCTCTACCAACTGAGCTACCCAGCCAAAGGCTTGCTCTTGCAAGCTCGTTTACTATACCAAACCCCGAGAAAAGGTCAATGACAATCTTTGCAATGCCGAGAAAATCATCGGGCGGGAAACGAAGAATTGGTTTGCCTTGGGAATCCGTCCTGCCCTAGGACTGCATCGAACCGCCTTTGGTTGCACAAAATTTCTCGTGGTTGCATCGAACTGCCCTTCGTTAACATGCCTTTTTAGGGATTGGATTCGATTTCCCAGGTAGTTATGTTTTTGATTTACAAATCTACCTGGGCTTTTGTAATGACTGCAAACAGTCACTACTTGACGTGTGTCCGAAACCTCATGTAACGAAGGGCAGTTCGATGCAGAACGGCCCAAATTAATGTAACGAGGACGAGTTCGACGTAACGTTATCGCCCCGCCACGCTCCCGACTGGCACGGGAGACCAGAAGAGGAGTAGTTAATGTGCGAGGCCAACCATGGGCGGGCAACGATGGGCCCATTCACTACGGTTTGCGCACTCTACAGCCAGCGTGATGAGGGGATTATGCTCTGCTCCCACTTCCATCGCCATGGGCCGTATGTAGTTCAACGTTTCGGAACCCCCGCCAGCCTCTACGCCAGGCGGAAGGACTTGCCGTCCTCGTCGAACGCCACGGGCTTCGACCTTCCGGCAAAGTATGAGCTCACGACCTTGCGCGCCGCCGCCAGCACGGCGGCATCGTCCTTCTCGGCAACCGCCTCGCGGCTCACCTCCACCCACAGCGACTGCCCACCGCATGCATCGCGCAGGCGTACGCGCGCCGGTACCCCAGCATTGAGCAGAGCCTCGTTTACGTCGGCAATCTCGAGGATGTTGACGACCTTCATTTTCCACGTCCCTTCTCGCGCATCCACGCGAAGACAAACTGCTGCTGGATTCCGCCCCAACGCGCGTTCCACGCCACGTGGTGCTCGCGCTCCGCCCGCTTGATCCAGGTGTCGCGTGGCACCGCATCGAGATACCCCAGCCCAAAGAGGCAAATGCAGCTTGCAACCTTGGGGCCAATGCCTGGGCTCTCCTCAAGCTCGGCCATGGACTCCTCTAGCGAGACGTCCCGCCGGTCAATCCGCGCGGGGTGCCAGGCCTGCGCCCGCGCCGCAAGCGCCTCGAGGTAGGGCCTTCTGTACCCCAGCTTGAGCCCCGCTGCAAATGCCTCGTCGCCGAGAAGCTCCGCCAGCTGGTCTGGCCCCGGCACGCACCCTCCACCCGCGTCGAGCAATGCATCCATCGTCCGCTGGATGCGTACGATGTTCGAGTTTTGCGACACCACAAAGCTCACGGCCGTGTCCCACCAGTCCTGGGCGAGCACCCTAATCCCGACACCCACCTCCATGACCTCGGCTGGCATGGCAAGCTCGTCCAGGATCATCTCGTAGTCCACGTCCAGGGCCAGGTAGTGGCGCCAATAGGCAAGCTCGTCGGCGTTGACGTCGCTTCCGTCCGCGCGCCGTACGAAGACAACGCCCTTCTCGGCATCGCCCTCCTGCGAGAGCAGACACCGCCTTTCTCCGCTGGCGACAAGCCACCCGTCCTTGGCGCGCCGCCACGTAAACACCTGCCCCGACGCAGCAATGGCGTCAAGCGAGAAGAGCGTTGTTGCAATCGCGGCCATGCGGCCGCCTAGAAGCGCACGGAGAACTCGGTCTCGCCCGGCATGGGCGGGATGTCCTCCTTGGAGTCGATGGTGTAGCTGATGGGGAAGCGCCGGTAGCTCTCGAGCAGCCGCGTGAAGAACGTGGCCACGGCCTCGCTTGGCCCCTGGAGCTCCATGCTCACCGAGCCATCGGGCTCGTTTCTCACCCAACCGGTAAGCCCCAGGTCAAAGGCCACGCGCTGGCTGGTCCACCTAAAGCCCACGCCCTGCACCTGCCCCACGAAGCGCACGTGGATCCGCCGCGTGTCGCCGCCGGCTGCGTCGCTGGCGGCCGCACCGCCGCCCTCGACCTCGTCTCTGCTCTTTCTCGCGAACATAGCGTCTCCCTCGGGTGCCCGCCGCCGTCCCGCTCTCCCGGCTGCAAGCTCTCCGTTTATCGTGGTTGTTGCCTGTGCAAACGACCCCACGCGCGGGTACGCTTACAATACTACCCGGACAACAAGGGCGACCGAGGAGACCACATGGCGACCAAGTGCAACATCATGACGGACTCGTGCTGCGACTTTTCCCCCGAGGAGGTCGAGCGGGCGGGCATCACGTGCCTCTCGTTCACCTATACCGAGGCAAGCAAGCCTGACGGTGGCCTCTCCGGTGTCGACGACCTCTTCCAGTCACGCTCGGCCCACGACTTCTACTCCGCCATCGAGAACGGCGCCTGCCCCATGACCTCGCAGCCCTCCCAGATGGTCTACGAGGAGGCGTTCGAGAAGGCCATTGCCTCCGGCATCCCCACGGTTCACTTTGCCCTCTCGAGCGGCATCTCCGGCGCGTACAACGGTGCCGTGACGGCGCTTGACCGCGTGCGCGAGAAGCACGGCGGCACGCTCCCCACGCCCATCTACGTAGTCGACTGCCTCATAGGATCCACCACGCAGAACCTCTTCATCCACGCCGCCATCGAGAAGCGCGACCAGGGTCTGACGGCCGAGGAGCTGGTTGCCTGGGCAGAGGACGCGCGCTTCCACGCTCACACCATCTTCATGGTGGACAACCTCGATGCGCTCCACCGTGGAGGCCGCATCCCCAAGTCCGTCGCCGTGGTCGGCGGCCTTCTCGACGTGAAGCCGCTCCTCACCTTCAACCTCGATGGTTCGCTGGCAATCATGGGCATGGCGCGCGGCCGCAGGAAGGCCATGCGCAAGATGGCCGAGTTCTACGAGGACTTCCACGACTCGTCCTACGAGGGCCACGTGGTGGCAATTGGCGACGCGGACTGCGTGGCCGACGGCGACTCGCTTGCCCGCATGCTCAAGCCTACCGAGCACGAGCTTAAGGTCTACCGCTCGAGCATTGGCCCTACCATCGGCTGCCACGTGGGCCCTGGCATGTACTCCTGCTGCTTCTGGGGGCCGGATCGCCGCGACGACAAGTACAACGACGCCAAGAACAAAGGCAAGGCTGCCAAGTAGGCGCCGTGCCTCTCGCTAACGTCTTCCGGGCCGCACCGCGGCCCGTTACCATTTCAGGGGGGTCTGCGATGAGCTGGACACGAAGGGAATTCCTCGAGCTTGCATCGGCTGGTGCCGCAAGCATGGGCCTCGCCGCCTGCAGCGCTCCCACGCGGCAGCAGGCCGACAACAACTCCGACCAGTCCACGGACACCACGACGCAGCCTGCCGACAACGTGGACCTGGGCGAGTTCAAGAGCCTGGCGCTCGACACGTCTGCCTGGAAGTATGATGCGGACAACGACGTCTACTACCAGCTGGGCCTCACCTACTGCCTGAAGCCCGCCACGACGGCCTACGAGTCCCTGGCGATCTTTGTTCCCGGCAAGTTCTTCACGGCCGAGAAGAAGGGCGACACCTACTCATGCACGGTGAACGAGAAGGCCGTGGTGGGCGGCTTCACGCCGTCCACGGCGCCCGTCCTTCTGCCTATCAACAGCGGCACGCTCTCACCGCAGGCGAGCCCCACAAAGTACGGCTACGACGGCCTGGGCACCTTCCTCGATGCCGGCTGCATCTACGTGTACGCGGGCTTCCGCGGGAGGAGCGCTGGCTATGACTCCTCGACCGGCTCCACCGACCTCTATCCCGGCGGTGCACCCTGGCCTGTGGTCGACCTCAAGGCCGCCATCCGCTACCTGCGCTACAACAAGGACGCGCTTCCCTGTGACACCTCGCGGGTCTTCTCGTTTGGCTTCTCTGCCGGTGGCGGCGTGAGCGCGCTGCTCGGCTCTGCTGGAGATGCTGAGATTTACAAGCCCTACCTGGACTCCATTGGCGCCATCACGCACGATGCCGAGGGCAACGCCGTCTCGGACGCCGTCTTTGGCAGCGCGTCGTGGTGCCCGGTCACCTCCTTCGACATGGCCGACGCGTCCTACGAGTGGATGATGGGGCAGTTCTCGACGGCGGGCAATCGTGCGGACGGCACGTGGACGGCCGCCCTCTCGCAGGGCCTTGCCGCGGACTACGCGAGCTACATCAACGCGATGGATTTGCGCGACTCCGACGACTCCCAGCTCACGCTCGACGAGTCCGAGGGCGGCGTCTACACGCTCGGCTCCTACGCGAGCCAGCTCATCTCCATTCTTAATGACTCGGCGACCAACTTTGTCTCGGACACCACGTTCCCGTACACTTACACGCCGCAGCATATGGATGACCCAAGCTTCCCGGGCGACCCCAACCTCGCTACCGCGCGTGCTACGGAGGCCGCCGTGGCGGCTGCCAAGCAGGAGGCGCAGTCCTCTGCTGCTGCGGATGCCCAGGGTGACGGTGCCAGCATGGACGCCACAGGCTCGACGGGCGACACCGCTACCACGACTATCACGACGCTCCCAACGGGCACCACGCAGGTGCAGTCCACCATCTACGACACCGTGCAGAACTACTTTGCGGCGCTGAACTCCGACTACTGGTGGATCAACTACAACGTGAGCCGCCAGACGGTCTCCATCTCGAGTCTGCGCGACTTCTCGACGCACCTTCGTCCCGCCGAGCTCTCGGTTCCCGCCTTTGATGCTGCCGACCGTTCCACGAAGACCAACCAGCTCTTTGGTATTGGCGAGGAGAGTACCCTGCACTTTGACGAGACGGTTGGCGAGCGCGTGGCCGCAAACGCCGACGCCTACGCATCGCTTGAGGGCTGGGACGAGTCCTACGCCACCGCCTGGCAGGATGACCTCGAGAAGGCCGACTCCCTCGACTCGGACATCTCTACGCGCGTCTCGATGTTCAACCCGCTCTACTTCCTGAGCGGCACCTATGGCGGCTATGGCACCGGTTCCGTGGCGCCGCACTGGCGCGTGAACGAGGGCGTCTTTGACGCTTCGACCTCGCTTGCTACCTCCGCCAATCTGGTGCTTGCGCTGCGCCACTTCAGCGGTGTCGAGGACGTCACCTATGTTCCCGTGTGGGGCCAGGGCCACGTGATGGCCGAGCGCTCGGGCACCGCGAGCGACAATCTCCTCTCCTGGATCACTTCCTGCTGCGAATGAGACAAGGGAACTGTCCCTTTGTCTCATGGAGTGGAATATGACTGACGAGAACAACGTACGTACGGCATACGCGGCCATCACAAGGCGCGGCTTCATGGGCCTGACGCTTGCTGTGGCGTCCTTCTCGCTTGCCGCCTGCGGAGCCTCCTCCAGCGCGAGCGGGGAGGGGAGCGCAAGCACCTCCTCGTCCTCCTCGGATGCGGCGTCCGACTCCTTGACGAGCAGCGATGCCACGGACCCCAGCGACCAGCCCACGGGCCCCTACGCTTCAGGCATCCACCAAGCGACCATCGAGGTCACGGACTACGGCACCATCTCGGTTGCCTTGAACGCCAACGTCGCGCCCATCACCGTGTCCAACTTTGCCGGCTTGGTCGAGCAGGGCTTCTACAACGGGCTCACCTTCCACCGCGTGGTGCGTGACTTCATGATCCAGGGCGGCGACCCCAACGGCGACGGCACCGGCGGCTCGGGGACCACCATCAAGGGAGAGTTCTCGGCAAACGGGGTGAAGAACGACATTGCCCACGTGCGCGGCACCATCTCGATGGCACGCTCGTCGGACTACAACTCGGCCAGCTCGCAGTTCTTCATCGTCCAGAAGACGGCGGCCTCGCTCAACGGCCAGTACGCCGCCTTTGGCAACGTGACGGGCGGCATGGACGTGGTCGACGCCATTGTGAATGCGACTGCCGACAAGGGCGATTCCAACGGGATTCTCCCCAAGGAGGATCAGCCCGTCATTGCCTCCATCACGATGGTCGACTAGGGACAATGGAATCCGCCCCGCACCCACGCTGCAACGAAATAAACCAAAAAAGATAGTGTGCTTTGCCGCAATAGGCAAGGGCATATACCTAAACGGTATAGAAAACTCTGTTATCGTGCTAATATAATATACATGAGAAAGGAGTTTTCGCATGTATGAGATTGGTGAGTACGTTGTCCATCCGGGTCAGGGCGTGTGCCGTGTCGAGGAAGTGACAGATGGCCCCACCCCCTGCTACCAGCTCATGCCTGTTGGGGAGCGCCACCCCATGCGCATCAGTTACCCCGTCTCCAGCGAGTCTCGCCTGCGCCCGGTCCTCTCGGCAGACGAGGCGCGCGCCATCATCGACGAGTACCCCACCATGGAGGTCGAATCCTATTCCGAGCACAGCGGAACCCTGGAGGAGCAGCACTTCAAGGTCGAGATTCGCCGCGGCAGCTGCCAGGATTCCGTTCGCATCGTAAAGACCTTCCGCGAGCGCATCGACGAGGTCAAGTCCCGCAACAAGAAGCCGCCCGTGGCCTTTGACCGTATCCTCAAGCTGGCAACAGCCCGCTCGCTCCAAGAGCTCTCCGTCGCGCTCGACACCACGCCCGAGGACGTCCAGGCGCTCTTCGAGGGCGCGCTTGATGCTGCTGCCGAGGAGAACTAGACCACTCGCTTGCACACATATCTCGCACGCAAAGCCGGCCGCCACGTGCGGTCGGCTTTCTTATCGAAGGCGTTATGCTCACAGCATGCGCCCACCACATTCTTTCCGCTGCGTTGCCATTCTCACTAAAGCGTGGGCAAAGCGCTTGCCTTGGGTAGAATTGGACTCACTCAACCATATGGCCTCGACCAAGGAGGATTCGTGCCCACCGCAGACGAGACAGACCAGAACCGCGCGATCATCACCGTCCTGGGACATGACCGCCCGGGCATCGTGGCAGCAGTGTCCACGGAGCTCTCTGAGCGTTCCGCCAACATCCTCGACATCTCGCAGACCATCCTCCAGGGCACGTTCACGATGACCATGCTCGTGGACCTGGCACAGGTCAAGACGGACTTCTCCGAGCTCAAGGGTGCCCTCGACGCGCTCTCGGAGCGCTTGGGCGTCCAGATTCGCATCCAGCGTGAGGAAGTCTTCCGCTACATGTATCGCTTGTAGCTCTTCTCAGCGCACACAACGGTCTTCGGCGCGTCCGTCTTGCGTTGCGGGACGGCGAGAAAGGTGTTAGGCCATGCCCCTCTTCAAGTCAAACCGCAGCAGGAACGAGGTCTTTGGGCCCATCCTCTCGACGCTCGACACCTCCGCCATGACGCACGTGGCGGACGCCTACCCCATGCCGTCCAAGGCCCTGGGCCGTCCCGCCGTCTCCGATGGCCTCTATGACGGCTACAAGGACGCCGACGTCCTGGACGGCGACCTCTACAGCCGCTACGACGTGAAGCGCGGCCTGCGCAACGCCGATGGCTCCGGCGTGCTCGTGGGTCTCACTACCATCTCGAACGTCCACGGCTACACCAAGGAGAACGGCGTGGTCGTGCCCGACAAGGGTGACCTCATCCTTCGTGGCTACCACATTGAGGACCTGGTGGCAGGACCGCAGCGCGAGGACCGCTTTGGCTACGAGGAGGTGGCCTACCTCGTGATCACCGGGCACCTGCCCACCACTGCCGAGCTGGACGACTTCCGCGCCCGCATCGACTCGCGCAGGCAGCTGCCTGACGGCTACCTCTCGATTTTCCCCCGCACCACGTACAGCCACTCGATCATGAACGTGCTGCAGCGCGCCACGCTCCTGCTCTACGCCTTCGATCCCACGCCGGACGACACCTCGCCCGAGCACGAGATCGACGTTGCCCTTTCGCTGCTTGGCCGTTGGCCGCGCACGGCTGCCGTGGCGCACGCCGCAAGCGTGGCGGCGATGAACGAGGACCGTCTGGTGGTGCCGCCAGCGCGCGAGGGCTTCTCGATGGCCGAGACGGTGCTCGACGTACTCCGCGGCGACGAGGGCTTCACGCACGACGAGGCCATGATGCTCGACGTTATGCTCATGCTCCACGTGGAGCATGGCGGCGGCAACAACTCCACCTTCACCACGCGCGTGCTCTCGTCCTCGGGGACCGACGCCTACTCCGCCTACGCGGCGGCACTGGGCTCGCTCAAGGGGCCCAAGCACGGCGGTGCCAACTTCAAGGTTGGCCAGATGATCGACGACATTGGCTCCCACGTGGCCGACTGGACCAACGATGATGAGGTGGCGGGCTATCTCGAGAAGATCGTCCGCGGCGAGGCCTTTGACAAGACCGGCCTCATCTACGGCCTTGGCCACGCTGTCTACACGCTCTCTGACCCCCGCGCGCAGCTGGTCAAGCACTACGCTCGCAAGCTGGCTCACCAGAAGGGCGCCGAGGACAAGCTCGACCTCATCGAGAGCATCGAGCGCCTGGGGCCCGAGGTCATGCGCAACGTCAAGGGCACCAAGAAGCCCATCTGCGCTAACATCGACATGTACACGGGCTTTGTCTACTCCATGCTCGGCGTGCCCAAGGACCTCTACACGCCTATCTTTGCCATGGCGCGCGTCGCCGGCTGGGCGGCGCACCGCATGGAGGAGCTCTACGGCGCGGGCCGCATCATTAGGCCGGCATACCGCTCGGTCTTCGACATGCGCGAGTACGTGCCGCTGGCGGAACGCGACGCTGCCGCCGCAGGCGAGAAGGGCGCCGCGGACGAGAAGGACGCTGGCGTGACAGATGGGCAGTAGCTCTCACACTGATGCGCAGGGCGCCCCCGTGCGTCCGCGCATCGTCTTCTCGGACATGGACGACACCTTTCTTGCGCCTGACAAGTCGCTGCTGCCGCGCAACATGGCTATGCTTGACCGCCTGGCCGAGGAGGGCATCGAGTTTGTGCCCTGCACGGGGCGCGCATGGTACGCGATTCCTCCCGAGGTGTGCCGCCACCCGGCGACGCACTTCGGCGTGCCCTCGGATGGCTCCGTGGTGATTGACGCCACGTCCGAGAAGGTTCTTCTCGACCAGAGCCTGGGCGCACGGCGCGCGCTGGCACTGCTCTCGCGCGTGGGCGGGCTTCTCGACCGCATGACCTTCGAGGTGTTTGCCGACGGCCGCGTGCTTACCAACAGGGCGAGCTGGGAGCTTATTGGGCAGCTGGGGCTGCCTGCGGCGCAGACCGCGTACATGCAGGCGTCCCGCACGCTGGTGGACAAGCCGCTTGAGCAGGTAATTCGCGATGCCCGCACAGTCGAGCGCCTGGGCATGTGCTGGGGCGTTGTCGAGGGCTCGCGCGAGGTTGCCGATGCTGCGCGTGCAGCTGTGGAGCAGGACTCCACGCTGCGGCACACGGGCTCCTACGGCAGCGCCATCGAGGTGGTGGATGCGCGGGCGTCGAAGGGCTCTGCGCTGGCGTGGCTCTGCGACAGGCTGGGCATTGCGCGCGAGCAGAGCGTGGCGTTTGGGGACTCGCCCAACGACCTGGAGATGGTTCGCGCGGCGGGGGACGGCGTGGCCGTGGGCAACGCGTGCGAGGCGCTGCTTGCCGAGGCAGACCACGTGACGGCGACCAACGCCGAGAGCGGCTTCGCGACGTACCTGGAGGCGCTTCTCGGGTAAGGGATGTCATTCCTGCCCATGCCGCCATCTTGTACCCAGGCTCGCGACCGTTCCGCGCGCCCCCTAGCACACGTCCTTCACGCGGAGCAGCTCGAACTTCACGATGTTCGTGTCATAGATCTCTGTGTTTACCATCACGGGAACGTTTTCGCGGTTGTAGTTGATGCCGTTGAACGTGAGTGCCGTCTCGCAGCGCAGCTGCGCCCCTGCCTTGGCAAGCTGGCAGGCCCTGAGGTGCGTGATGGACTCGATCTCAATCTTGTCTCGCACAATGGCGACGCCCGCCTCGTCCCGAAGATAGTCGAAGATGGGGTGGGCTGAGAGGTACTCTGCGGTGGGGAGGTTCTCGACAAGGGACGTGGGGAACCTGTCTACGCTGATGATTGCTGGCGTGCCATCCGCAAAGTAGAGCTTCTCGACTGAGCAGAGCTCGGTACCCGGCGCAACGCCAAGGCGCTCCGCCTCGTCCAGCGCGGCGGGCCTGGTGGAGATGTCTACGACCGTGATGGTTGCTTGGTGCCCACTTTTGGCGATGAGCTTGGTGAACTCCTCACCGGGGACAAGGTTGATTATGATACTGGCGGAGGCGGGGTTGATGAAGGTGCCGCGCCCCTGCTCCCTGAGGACGAGACCCTCTCGCTCGAGCTCTCCAAGCGCACGACGGATGGTGATTCTGCTTACGCCAAAGAGCTTGGCGAGGTCGTTCTCGGGCGGGAGCTTTGTCTGACCCTTGCGGTAGAGGGACATGACATAGGTGGTGAGCTGCTGCTTTGCGGTTCCGCTGAGGTTTGTCCGAACGAGTTCCACGCTCGCCTCCGTGCGCTTGGTGTCTGGTGGTAGCGACATCAGATTATCTACCCAGGTGTTGGAGAAAACCGTCGAGGAAAAGCGGCGCGGATGGGCAAGGGCTGGAGCGGGTCCCGCGTGGGTGCCGTAGGGGCGTACAAAGTTGCGGCTCCGGCGTCGCATTGACGCCGGAGCCGCGTTTTTCTCGCATGTGGCAACAAGACTGCGGACTACCTATCGTCGTCCTGGCCCTGCTCGCCAATCTTTGCCTCGGCGGCCTTGACGGCGTACTCGAGCTCTTCCTCCTCGGAGTCCTCGTCGTCCTCGTCGATGCGCAGTGGCTTAAAGCTTGCGGTATCGCCGCCTACCAGGGTCTTCTCGGCGTCGCTGGCATTCTCCTCGCGCTCGTTGTGCATCGAGGCAGAGAAGATGTCCTCGTCGTCGGAGTCCTCGCTGTTCTCGGCGGGCTTTGCGACGACCTTCTTGGGTGCCGCTGCCAGCACCGCATTGGCGTCGATGGGGATGCGCGTGAGCTTGTGCTGGCGCTTGGCCTTGGCGAACAGTGGCACGTACTCAAAGATCACCGAGGAGTTCTCCAGGCCGTACCAGCGCATGGGCGTGCCGCACAGGCGGCGGATGAAGTACTTGGCCTCGATGGTGCGCGAGTCCGCCCCGGAGATGTCCGTCTCGGGCGAGAGGACCTTGCGAATCAGGCAGAAGCGGAAGTCGCCCACGATGCTGTGCTTGCGGTAGATCGAGTACCTGTGGTTCTGCGGGGCCAGCTGGTTGTGCTCCACCAGGTCCTCGACAATCTGGTAGAGGTAGGTGTTCACGCGCTGGTTCACGCGGAAGCCCAGGCGCAGCTGGACCTTGAACACGAAGTCGGTGTCAAAGGTGTTGACCATGTACTCGTGGGTGTAGGGCTCGTCGGTCACCTGGACGTTGAGGAAGTAGTACGCCCTCGCGCGCTTGGGACGCTTGTCCAGGATTGAGTAGAGGATGTCGCGGTCGAGCTTGTCGAGCGACGAGTCGTTGGTGAGGAACACCAGGTTGTCGGCAAGCAGCGGGTAGGACTCGTCGTGCGAGAGGTCAAAGAGCTGGTCGAGGTACTCGCGAACCGGCAGGTAGACGGACTGCGTGCGCTCGATGGCCGTTCCGCGGCGCCAGATGTACATCACGAGGAAGAGCACGGTGGCGAGAAGCACGGTGACGTAGCCGCCGTGGAAGAACTTGGTGAGGCTCGAGAAGAAGAACATGAGCTCGATGGTGCCAAAGAAGACGAGGAACACCACGGCCGCCGCGGGCTTGCGGCGAATGCGCGAGAGGTACGAGAACAGCAGGAGCGTGGTCATAAGCATGGTGCAGGTGATGGCCAGGCCGTAGGCGGCCTCCATGTGCTTGGAGCTCTGGAAGAGCAGCACCACGCCCATGCAGCCAATCCACATGATGTTGTTTACCAGCGGGATGTAGATCTGGCCGCGCGTCTCGGAGGGGTAGTTGATTTTCATGTGGGGCATGAGGTCGAGGCGAATGGCCTCGGAAACAATGGAGTAGGAGCCCGTGATGAGCGCCTGCGACGCGATGATGGCCGCAAAGGTGGAGAGAATCACGGCAAAGACGCGGAACTCCTCGGGCAGCATCTGGAAGAAGGGGTTGAGGTCCGTGATGGCCGCAAGCTCGCCGCTGCCGTGGTTGGCGATAATCCAGGCGCCCTGGCCCAGGTAGTTGAGGATGAGGCAGAGCTTCACGAACGGCCAGGAGAAGTAGATGTTTGCCTTGCCCACGTGGCCCATGTCGGAGTAGAGGGCCTCGGCGCCGGTGGTGCACAGGAAGACGTTGCCCAGCACCATGAGGCCGGCGGCGTTGAGGTTGTGGTTAAAGAGAAACATGATGCCGCGCAGCGGGTTGAGCGCGCGAAAGACGTTGAGGTCGAGTCCCACGTTGAGGAGGCCGGTGATGCCCAGGAAGAGGAACCACACGGTCATGACCGGGCCAAACGCCTTGCCGATGGTGGAGGTGCCCGCCTTCTGCATGGCAAAGAGGATGCAGAGAATAACGAGGGTGATGCCAACCACGATGGCCTGGTTGTCGCCGATGATGCCGTAGAAGAAGTCGATGGTGCGCAGGCCCTCGATGGCGGTGGTCACGGTGACGGCGGGGGTCAGGATTCCGTCGGCGAGAAGTGCCGCGCCGCCGACCATGGCGGGGATGATGAGCCACTTGCCGCAGCGCCTGACGAGGCTGTACAGCGCAAAGATGCCGCCCTCGTTGTGGTTGTCGGCCTTCATGGCCACTAGCACGTACTTGACCGTGGTGATGAGCGTGATGGTCCAGATGAGCAGCGACAGCGCGCCGAGAACCACGTCCTCGCTCATGGTGCCCAGGCCGCCGTTGCCGGTCATGATGGCCTTGAGGGTGTACATGGGGCTGGTGCCGATGTCGCCGTAGACGACGCCCAGCGTTACAAGCACCATACCTGCTGAGAGTGGAATGCCGCCCTTCTTGATGGGCTTCCTGGCTCGCTTGGTTGGGGCCGGTGCGTTGGATGTAACCATGACGCTCCAATTTCCGTGGGTTCTACCTGCGAATCCGTGGTTATTCCAAATACAAATCGTTGAATATAGCACTCTCCTTAAAGAAAGGTGAATGCTTCACTCCTCTGACAAGTATATGCAGTTGAAGCGGGGTTTGCCTGCGGCTCCTCTCGGCGGAAATCGTGCTGTCTCGCCGGGGGGCCGGCGGGGAGCGGGGGACAGCGGGGAGCGAGTAGAATGGTGCATGTTGCCGCTATCCTCGGCTGGGTGGTCTTGTACAACTGGTCGAGGCTCTACAAGGGAAGGGGTTCTTATGGCAGACGAGAACACGCAAGCGCCTCAGACGGCGCCCGCCTCGGAGGCGCCGCGCCGCCCGTATGAGGGCGTGCCCGCAAACGTGGTGAGGAGCGTGCCCAACCCGGCGAGCGCGCGCCTCTCGTGGACTGACGGCGAGAGGACCATCGACTACGTGTCCACTGCCGCCCACCTTGACGTCCGCGATGACTCTGGCCGCCTTGAGGGCAAGATGTTCTCGCTCTCCTACGTGGCTGTGGACGCGGAGGGCCAGCCCAACTCCGCCCGCCCGGTGACCTTTGCCTACAACGGCGGCCCTGGCTCGGCATCGGTGCCCATCAACTTTGGCGGCATTGGGCCTCGCCGCGTCCAGACCGACGGCACCAACCACCTTGCGGCTTCCGCGCAGGTTGCCGATAACCCCCACACGCTGCTCAAGGACTCTGACCTCGTGTTCCTCGACGCCTTGGGCACCGGCTGGTCCGTGGTGGCCGACGACTGCGACCCCGCGACGGTTTTCTCGGTCGACGGCGACGCGGACGCCTTTGCCCGCGCGATCATGGACTGGCTCGAGAAGAACCACCGCTGGTCAAGCCCCATCTACCTCTACGGCGAGTCCTACGGCACCTTTAGGAATGCCGTGCTCATGAGGCTTTTGGGCGAGAGGTCCGTCAAGGTCACCGGCGTGGTGATGCTCTCGGCCATCTGGGACTGGGTGCAGACGCTTCCCGGCGAGGACCTCTACTACCTGGGCATGATGCCCACCTACGCTGCCGCGGCGCAGTTCTTTGGCCGCACGGGCGAGGGCGTGGACCCCGACGAGTGGTTTGACCGCGCGATGGACTTTGCCGATGACACGCTGGCGCCGGCGCTTCTCCGCGGCGACCGCCTGGGCGCCGAGCGCGAGCGTGACGTGGCGCGCCAGCTCTCGCAGTTCGTGGGGTTGCCCATCGACTTCCTTGTGCGTCATCACCTGCGCGTGGAGCTCACGGAGTTCCGCCGCGAACTGCTGTGCGACGAGGGACGCGTGTGCGGCCGCCTGGACATGCGCTTCTGCTCGGACGAGCCGTCGCCCATGCAGGCGAGCCTCGACTGGCTGGGCGGCGAGGACGCCGCCGACGACGCCGTGGAAGCCAACTGGACCAACGCCTTCCGTGCGTTCTGTGCGGACGAGCTGGGCTATCAGGGCCCCTCGGTCTACCTGGGGCAGAACTGGGAGCGCGTGGGCCACAAGTGGATCTGGCAGCACGAGGTTCCCGGTACGGGCGAGAAGGTCGGCGCGCCCAACGTGACCGGCGACGTCGCGCTTGCGCTGCGCCGCAACCCCACCATGAAGCTTGCCATCATCGGCGGCCGCTACGACGCGGCGACCACGTTCTGGAACGTGCGCCACGACCTGAGCTGCCAGTTCCTCTCGCCCGCGCTCAAGGAGCGCGTGACCTGGCTGCGCTACGGCTGCGGCCACATGGCGTACGTGGACGAGCCCACGCTGGCAGCCATGGATCGCGACATCCACGCCTTCTACCAGAAGGCATAGTCGAGAAAATACGCCTCGCAAAGAAGGCCGGCTCCCGTGCAAGGTTGCCGGCCTTCTCGCTAGATGCGGCGCCTAGAGGCCTAGCTCGCGCGCCGTGACGCCATCCTCCCGGCGCGTCACCAGGTACGCGTGGTGGATCTTGGGGTTGCGCGAGAAGTCCTCGGGGATGGTCTTGGCGGTGATGTCCACAAGCTCCACTCCGGCCTTCTCGAGAGTCTCGACGTCGGGCTTGAAGCTCCGCAGGTTGCACGAGAAAATCGCGCAGCCGCCGCGCGAGAGCAGCCTGGACACAGAGATGATGAGGTCCGCGTGGTCGCGCTGCACGTCCCACGAGCTGGCGTGCATGCGGTTGGAGTTGGAGAACGTGGGGACGTCGCAGAAGATGAGGTCCCAGGTGTAGCGGTGCTCGTGGCGGCGGTCAGCCACCCACTGAAGCACGTCTGCCTGGATGAACTCGTGGTTGCGGCCGACAAACCCGTTGCGCTCCATGTTGCGGCGCGCCCAGTCGAGCGACGGCCGGGAGAGGTCCACCGTGGTGGTGAGCCCCGCGCCGCCGTCCGCCGCGTAGCAGCTTGCCGTGCCGGTGTAGGCAAAGAGGTTGAGGAAGCTTCCGCCCGGCGTGCGCTTCATGAGCTCGCGCAGCATGGAGCGGGTCTCGCGGTGGTCGAGGAAGAGCCCGCAGTCCAGGCGCTCGGAGAAGTTGACCTCAAAGGTGAGGCCGCCCTCATCCACCAGGTGTGCGCCGCGGGGCAGCTCCACGCGCCCGTCCCGCCTGCGCGCCCTCCTTGAGCACACGGCCGTTTTCATCGAAGCGGGCGTTGAACATGGCCTTTTTTCCGCACCAGCAGATGGTCTTGA